>Ga0187872_10000294_pt1 | contig 59570 bp, 50 predicted proteins | sample June2016WEW_16_4_FD_132973 | JGI IMG/M metagenome (GOLD analysis project Ga0187872, IMG submission 132973) | Peatland microbial communities from SPRUCE experiment site at the Marcell Experimental Forest, Minnesota, USA - June2016WEW_16_40 | ecosystem: Environmental > Terrestrial > Soil >...
ATCGTTGCCTGATGGACATCCAGGCCGATATACTTTGCGCTATTCACCAGGGTGCTCCTTTCGTAGGCTGTTGTGGTTGCGCTCACAACCTACTCCTAAGGGGCGCCCTTTTATAATGCGTTTTCGCCAATCACTTCTAGACACAATGTCTCCTTGGCCACCCGCAAATCAGGCAAGCTGCTCCCATTTCATGCCAACATGGTGATAAGAATCCTATTGAGTGAGTATCTGCTTCTTTCCCAATAAAGAAGCCGCCCCGCAAGGCGGCTAGAACCGTGACGAACACTTAATGCTACAGACGTACTCTCCGGCGTACCGCACCCACTAATCCCGCCAGTCCGGTGCCGAGCAGAAGCAGGCTGGAGGGTTCTGGAACAGGGGACGACGACGACAGACCATCGATCTCGAACGACTCCGAGCAATAACCGGTAGGGCCGGGTGTGCTGCAACCGCCATTACCAAGAGTAAGGGCTCCCTCTGGGCTCTGATACGCTTGGGACGAACCGTCATTCTCGTCCCAATACAGGTCGCCGGTCACGACGGTAGTTGGATTCTGCAGTTCCAACCAGTAAGTCCCGGCCGCCAGGGGAACGCTAGGGATCGAGAAGCTGTCCGAATTGATACTGTAGCCATACCTACCCGTGAACAGAAAAACGTTGGTCAGCACAGCCCCGGTACCGGAGGCTTCTACTGTGCCACCGAGAGGACTGGTCGTAATTTCCCAGTCTATCGTTAGTGGCGTGTCTGGTGGCGTGTAGCCCGGGACCGACCAGCTATAGAACGTAACTCCCGTCACCGTCGAGGGGTTCGACAAAATGAAGGAATCAGTTACCTGATATTCGTCGAAAAGGGTCCAGCCATCTACCTCACCGCTCACCGGACCGTTGCTGTACAAAGCAGGATCTGCCGCCGCAAAGCTGCTTACTAGCAAGCAAAGGGCGAACACAAGCACTGTTGCCAAGCGGGTTCTCATTGAATCCTCCAATTCTGTAGTTGCCGATATGAGGATTTTAAGACTCTAATAAAGTTGCACTTTTGTTGCCAGAAACTGATTATTACTACTGTCTCACCCGGTTTTCCCCACCCCAGGGTGGAGAATGCCTGCCAGTACAGCCTCACGCAGTAATCTGTTAACGTTCTTGGTTGCCACGGGTGAGCATCGAAAGCAGGGGTGAAGACCAGAAGTGCAAGCTATTGCATTGTAAATGGGAATTCTTTTGCTCGGGCGAATTGTGCTGCTCGTGACGGGTCTTGCAAGTCAAAGCTGCATCTGCGAACGAAAGACAGGGCGATGCCGCCCAATTTTGGATTTCCCGACGTTGTCTTACCGGGGCATGGATTAGGCGACTCGCGATGCCCCATCGTCGTTGATTGTGCGGCCTGCATCTCGTTCCGGTCCTACGCTGTTCCAACCACGTCCCAGCCCATCCCGATGTCTCCAGAGTTCGCTCGGAATCGGGGTGAGTGTAACTGTCGTGAAATCCCCTTCTCACCAGTTACGCGGGGTGCGTTCCGTTTTGGGAAAGCGGCTAGGAGTTCTGGCCTTGGCCCGACCCAAAATACCAGCGACCCCGCTACGTCGTCGCTGGAGGGCTTCCAGCAAAACCTTGCCTGATGATTACTTGGGCAGAACGTCAGCGATGGCTTTCAGTTCACTGACCAACAGGGTGGCCGTCGTCTGTGCGGTTGCATCCTTGATGTGACCCGCCGTCAGCAAAGCATTCAGGTTTTTCTGGGCGCTGGTAAGCGCGGAGTCAATCACCGCAATCGCGCTGGCCGTCGGGCTGGCATGAATCTGGGCCAACGTGGTTCCTACCGCACCAAGGTCGCTGACAATCTCGCTGGCAATATTTACGCCTTCAGCGGCTTCTGCCGGGTCGCCGGTAACAGCCGCGAGGACGGCCACAGCCAACGGGGTCGCCAGCTTAATCGCGGTGCTTGCTGTCACAGTCCACTGTGGGGCCGAAGTGAAAAACTTCTTGAAGAAATTCTCTACGCTCGTGATGAAACTCATTTCCTATTCCTTTTCCGCAAGCTTCTTCAGGTCAGCGGCATTGGTCTTCAAATAATTGCGCATGGCCACGACCACTGCCGTTACAACGATTGTTGCGGCGTGCTTAATGCCATCCTTGGTGAAATCCACCCCATTGGCCGTGACGTCAAGCGCTGCGCCGACTGCGGCCGACTCAGCGACCACGATCAAACCAGATAAGAACGGGTGGTCGATTTGCCATTTTTGCCAGTTCATAGGCTCTATTACTGCTTCGACGCTCGAATGTCTGCACGCAGCTCCCGCAATTCGTTAACAATTCTGTCCTGCCCCTCGTTCTCCTCTTGAGCAGTCTTCTCAACAGCAGCCTGCAAGTGAGGCAGGTGATTCGTCGTCAGAGTTGTGAGAGTCGCCTGTAGAGTCGTGAGGGTCGTCCTGAGGTAATCCAGCGTGACGTTGAATCGGCCTTCCATTTTCGCCAGCCAACGCGCGACTTTCCATGCCAACAGAACGACACTGGGCCACGCGATTAGTTGAAAGACACGAACAACGCTTTCGAGAGTATCTGTTAACTGCGTGGGTTGGGACATTCAACGATCCTTAAGAGAAATGGGACACCTCTACAAAAGGAAAGCGAAGTTGATTTGCCCGACGATCAGCTCTTCTTCGCCAACAACAGAGCCTGCTTCTTTGCTATGCCAGCGGCCTTCTGCGCGGTCAAATCGTGGCCGTGCGCGGTGGCATACTGCTCCATGGCGGCTTGGGTGTTTTCCATAAGCGTGACGTGCTCTTGCAGCACTTGCTGCCGGGTAGACCCCAGCAACACCGGAATGTAGACATGGTGGGAAGACCCATAATCGTCCATCAATTCTATGTGTTCCCGTTTCTCGTTCACCAGCAGTTCTGTTTTCACAATATCAATTGGCATAACATTCCTTAATGCGATGGGTTAGACAATCCGAAGTCGTCCAAGTCCCAGAGATAAATAATCTTGATCGTGTTGGGCAGGTACATATCTCCGACCCGTCTCGCTTCGCTGTGCACTGCTTTATTAACCTTGTTGACGAGCGCAAAAGCGTAGTTAAAGATTGGCAATCCGTGTTCTAAGCAAACGTCGTAAGCCTTCCGCATTGAACGTGTCGAATTGCACAGGTCATCCACCAGCATGACCGGCACTGCGGGTTTCGGTACGCCTTCAATCCAGTTGCACAGGCCATACGGCTTGCGCTCTTTGCGGACACTGAAAGCAGGGGCACCCAGCAGCAGCGAAGCTCCAATCAGCAAAGGCACCGCAGCCGATTCGACGCCAGCAAGTTGAAAGTTGAAATGCCCCACTTCTTGCTGTATTCGGTACTCGTACAACTGCACGACTGCTTTCAAAAACTCAGGGTCGTACAATCCCCGTCGTGGGTAAAATTGCCACGTGTACCAAGTTCCCGGCACCAGTCCCGGCAAGGGGTTTGCTTTGTCCCGGCGTTCTATGCAGCGAGTGTTGACGTAGTCTTTGCCCCACGACCATAGGCGGGTGTACTCGGCCTCGTTCATTAGCCACCACCACCCTCGCCACCACCCTCACCACCACCACCAGCGTCGCCACCACGGCCCCCCGGACCTGTGTAGGTAGCTGTGCCTGTGATGTCGACGACGCCTGTCTTAGGGCCACCGAGCCCACCTGACGCCCCACCACCCGTAATGCCACCCGCGCCTGTAGTGTCGCAGGTCACCACGCTTCCGAGCGGCAAATTGCCGTCTTCTACAGCGGTAACCATACCGCTCATAGTGACTAGATAGTCCATGTCCGATGGCGGGTTCCAGTACAGGTAATAGGCTGTGGAGGCAGCCATGCCGACGAACGTTATCGGTGAGATTGTGTAAGTCACGCCGTTACCCAGCGTAGCCGTGCCGGAAGTGCCAACACCACCGGGGCCATAGACTCGTACGCTGACAACTCCGCCGGACTCCACGGAGTCTATCGTTAGATTGTTCGTGATGTTGCTGGGGATGTTGAGGTCAATGCCACTCGTATTGACGGTGGAGTAGGTGTCACTGACTGTCAGCGGGCCGGTTTCCAACGTAGCGGAGTACGCGCCATTTGACCTGACGGCAATCAGAGACACGTTGTACTGCTGCCCGCACACGACACCCGGTATGTAAAGTTGCACAGTTGTGCCGCTGACGGTAGCGACGGTTGACCATGCACCACCCACCTGTTGCATCTGCACAATGATGTATCCGCCTGTTGTCACAAACGGATCATTTGGTTCCGTCCATGTCGCCAGTATCCGGGGTGTGAGCACACCATCGATGCCGATTACAGCCGTGCTGTAGCCTGAAGTAAGCGTCAGGCCAGTGGGAGCCGCAACCTGGAACGAGTCAGCCATCGCTGGCGAGTTTGTATTCTCCATGCCGCGCTCTTCCTCGGGCGACCACGTATAGACACTGGGGTCCGTTTCGCAGACATCCAGCTCGCAAGCGAGAATCGGGGCGTCCTTGCCCTGTTCGTTGTACTGAATCTTCGGTGTGAAACGAAAATTCGTCACTTCCAGGTTCTTGTTATCCCAGCCAAGCAGTGGAAACGTCATCTGAACGGCTTCGCACGCCTGCGTCTGGTATGCCGCCAGATTCATCTGCAACGTGCCAGTGCCCTGCCAGCGATTGCGTAACAGGAAAATCTTCATCAGGCGCTGAACGGTCGAACAGCTTTGCACAAACTGGTATCGGCGGTCGGTGTACAGCTTGATTCCGCCGTCCTGGGCCAAATTAACGTCGGTTGCGTATCCGTGCAAGGCATCTTGCGCGTATTCTGGGGCGTCCGTCGGCTGATACTCTCCGCTGAACACATTCGGGTCGCGGTATCCGTTGCTCATTAGGCCAACGATCATGTACGGGTAAACCGGGCTGACGTATGTGGCGCGAACGGTATTGAACAAATCGCGGAACTTGCGTCTCGGCGTCCATTTGATGGGTCCAACTAAATCGTTGGCATCAAACTCCAGTGAAGTTCCGTACCACGCAGCGGGATAGATCTTAATCAGGCCGCCACTGACCGAGATTCGGCCTTCCATCGACATCAGCATGGAATCAAGAATGTCGCCACGGTTGTTGGAATACCGGAAAGAACCGTTAATCGTGTACCGGGCCTCGGTTAGAGCCTGACCAATCGTGCCCGCTACCCAGATGATGTGATTGTCGGCTGTCGTGGCACCCTCGGTTGTTGCCCACGTTGGATGGCCCCCACCAGAAGTCGGCACGCTGGAGAGGGTCGTGTAACCCTGCACAGTTTGCAGACGGCCATTGCTGTCGTAGATTACCTGCCCGATTGCATACTCGTAGTCGGCGGTCCATGCGCCGGGCTGGACCGCGAGCTGCACCTGCTCGTCGCAGATGTTCGCAGCAGCGATTAGCTGGTCCTCGTCAATCTCGGCCGCGTAGTTGCAGCCGAACCCAAAATCCGGGTTGCAGAGGTAATCAGCGATGATGAGGGCAGCATTATTCGTCCAAACGTGCGTCGCCGGGTTGGGCGTGACCCCATCACCTAGGAACTGCGAACCTAAACGTGGATCATAAATGTCACTTTTGCCGTGAACGTCGGCTTGCAGGTTCGGCGGGGAATTGAAAATAGACGAGTCATATTCGGCGTGACAGTAGGTTGCTGCCAGCCCGTTCAACGTGCAGTTTTCATCCCACACAGCACCCTGACCGGAAGTGCGGCTTCCAAGGTCCGAGAACCAATAGCCAGCGGGCGAACCGAGAATGTTGGAACAGGCAGCCTTGCCTTTGAAGTTGTACTTGTTGCCAGCGTCATCATAGTGGTCACTGGAATCCAGCACACTGCTTGCGCCATAGGTAAGCGCATCTCCACCATTGCCGCCCGCCCAATATGCTCGCCGGTTATCCAGATAGAGGTTGTCGATGCTTTGCAGCGTATGAGAAGCCCAGACGCATACCTGATCGAGTTGGCTGTTGCTGTTGGTGGAAGCCCAATAGACGACGGTTCCGCTTATGCGGGTTTGGCCATAAACTACCTGACGCGAGCCTGCTGCTTCGCGTACGGAGACGCTGTTCGTTGCGCCGCTGGCGAATTGCTCGGCGATTCCAGCCAAGATCATTGACGCGCCGAGGCCAAGGACTTCCGGCTCAATCGCAATAAGGAGGGGTATCAGTGCGGGGTCAAGGAAGGCTGCAACTCCCAGGCCAACGATCATTCCAACACCTTCGATTATCTTGGCCATTACTGCCCCACCTTCCAAGCACGCTTACACTGGCGAAGCGGAATCTTGTGCAGCCCCTTCGGTGTTACGAACAGGGTGTCAATTCCATTGAGGTGAGCAACCCCGGCAGCCAACCACTCGGAGCCTTGATAAATCACGAGGTCACCGCGCTGGGCCAACAGGACTGTTTTCCACTCAGCCAATCCGTATTGCTTGGCAACATACGCAGCGGCATCCTCTACCGATGTACCACCCGTCACGGCCTTAATGGTTGCCATTGCACCGGCTTCGTCCGTGTACTTGTTTCGAAAGTCAGCGGCTAAATCTACCCCGGTAAAAGACTCAATGGCAGAAGCAGCGAACAAAGCACAGTCCCACTTCCCCCAAGCAAATGCCTGCTTGACGTTTGCCACGAGGAAGTTATGTAAGAGTTCCTGAAAATCGTATGCGTCCCCGTTTTCATCTATCCCGTGTTTGCGAATCAAACTCATCAGTTCCACCCCAAATGCATGTTCTGGATATAGGCGACCCACTTCAGCGAGCTATCATTGGGGTATCGGCTGCGTTGATCTTGATCGGTGAGCCGTCCACCCGGAGCACGCTGCATATCGGCAAAGCGGCTCTCCACAGAAATGGTGATCGTCACGGTTTCCGTGCTGATGTCGATGACGGGTTGGTCCACCAGCCCTATAAAGGCAGGAATGGGAGCGCCAACAAGGGCGCCACTGGTGTTCAGAAAGCCAAGTTGCACCTTGGCCAACTGCCCAAACTGGACATTGGAAAGCGAATCGTCTAGCAGGTCAGAGGGGATACCGGACAGCTTTAGCGTTATACCCTGCGCGGTTACGTCACTGCCTTCCTGAATGCTGGAAACAGTTCCGAAGTTCCCAACCCCGGTATAGGTGTTTCCGTCGTACGGGTTAGCAAAACTGCCTGCTCCCGTCCATGTGTAAACCGTTTCGGTGGCAAAAGCGATGGAGACAAAGAATGCGGGCCGAACCACGTTTCCGGTGATTTGCGCGACCGTGTTGGAATCAAGACTGCGCATTACCGGGCCTCTTCACACTTGAACGAAAGCCCAACTGTCTTGGTTTCGCGGAACGTGTACTCTCTGTCATTGCTGGCCAAGCGGAACAGCCCGGTACAATTAACGGTTATGATTGCGGTTCCGTCCGTAACCTGTTCACGCAAGCTGGGCCAGATATTAATCGTGGCGTTGCCACTGGAATCGCTGTTTACAGGGGCGGACACCACGTTATAGAGCCGACACCCAATCTGGATATAGTCACGAGGCAACAGGAGCCTGTTCGTAAGGGGCTTCCAACCACGAGTGTTCAATACCGTGGCTGTGGCTGCGTTGGTTCCGCTGACCAAGGGTGTCCCTGCTGGTCGTCCCGAAGGTTTCTTCTTTGACGGATCGCTGAGCTGAAATACATTGAGCCTGCCGCGACACTCCAAAAGGAACGAAACCCAAGCATCGGCATTCGTATTGCTCATCGCCGGCAACGACGCATTAACCAGCCAATAATCTCCGCCTGCCCAATACTGCGTTTGGCTCTGAATGGTGAATGGGCTTTGGGTCACTCCGACGCTGTCGTGAGCGGTAAAGTCCAATTGCTTCCATGCAGGCGAGCTTGGCATCGAGATAATGTCCCAGCCGTTGAAAGTGCCGATGATCATGTGAACGCAGTTCTCCCACAGCCCGTACACCAATGGACTGAGAAGTCAGAAACCCTTATGTACCTGTTGGATAAGCTGGAGTACTGGGGATAGCAGACAGCGTGCCGGCTACGACCTGTCGCAGAGCAGCCCGGTAAGTCACCCACTCTGTGGGTGGCGCAACTGCGTGCTCAAAGCAGCGAAGCATGGTGACATCACTCTTGTCCAAAAGTGCCTGAGCCTGAGCCGCAAGTTTGGCCTGAGCCTGAGCCGCTATGACGGCGGGGTCAACCGGGGTTGGTGTATTGCCAGCCGCCACCCACGCTAGATAAGCTGCGTAGTCGATGTTGGCCGGGTCGGGCGGGATGTTGGCTCCGTCCGAACGTAGAATTGCAGTGCCTTGTGTGAGGCTGTATGTGTAGCTCATGATTTATAACTCTGCCGATGCGTCTATCCAGCCTGATGCTGAATTAAAGTAAATAACTGATGCATTGCCTGCGACAAGACCAGACCCACCTGTAAATCCACCACCAATAGCCAAGGACCGTGTTGATGCCTGCCATGAGGCAGCCCCAGTGAATGCCGCACCAGAAGTGCCAGTGGCGTTGTAAGCAGAGACATGCGTTGGCGATGATATGTTGACAGTCGGACTTGTACGCATTTCTACTGGCAAGTCAAACACCGTGCCGAATGGGCTTGATGAAGATTGCGCCTGAAGCATACCAATATAGTCGGCTGTTCCTGTTGATACTCTGCGATAGTAGTACCTCTGCGCCAGTGCCAATTCCAACCCATACAACCGGCGCTCAAACGGAGTGGCGACGGTGCCAGCTTCAAGCTGGACGGCTGTGACGTACCAGCGATTGCCGCTGCTTGCTACCACACTAACAGCGCCAGTGGCACTCAAACAGTTAGCGGCTGCCCATGAGCCTGCTGTACCTGATAAGTTTGAGCCGACACCAAGACCAAAGAATACTTCCAGTCCGGAGGTATTGTCGGTTGCCCACGTACCTGTGGTGTCCCCAGCAATCGTCACACTTATCTTTGTCCATGTATCAGCCGTTCCGATAGTGTAGGTGAACGGGTAAGAACGATTAGCGGCACCGTTACGGATACTGCCACCAAAGGTTCCTGTCAGCGAAGAGCGAGTCCAGAACGACAACGTAATTGATTGAGCATTGGCTGTACCCCAAGCCAGATCAGCAACGTTCAACCCTTCAATAAACTGTCCTACACTAAAGTAATCACCAGACCCTACCGTAGCTCCAGCGGCACTAAAACCCAAGTAGTTAGTGAACCCAACTGGTGGTGTCAATGCGTCATAATTCTGCCCAATTGTAAACTTGGAAGCTTGCGATAATTGATACACCCATCTATCAACCAAATATGTGCCCGTGGTGGTGGGAGTAACTGATCCCCCAGAGTTCCTCTGGTCAATCCGCATGTCGCCGTTGATGATGCGATTGCGCATGGTGGGCTGACCACCATCAGCGATCACTTCACCTGTAGTGCTGCTGAAGATGGCATAGTCGCCTGCCACTGAGCTGCTTGGTCCTGTGACATTCCCAGCACCTGTTGGCGTCCCCCAGTTGCCGTCACCCCGAAGATATGTGGAAGAGCTTCCACCAGTAGGAATCTGAGCGATTGGCAGGTTGCCTGTGGTCAGGGCCGAGGCTGAAATTATCGGGTGAACGTGGTCTGCTCTTGCAAATCGTGTGCTTGTGCCCACACTCACACTTCCGTCCACTAATGGATTAGCCGAAGCCGCTTGGGCAAGCACAAAAGCATCAGTCGCCACTTTGGCGGTGTTATCGTCAACCCCATTAGTCGTTGCCGTTGTACCTGATGGCAAGGGGGTTGATGAAGTTACAGGGGTGACCAGCACCTGTGGAATGGTAGGCAGTTGTAGGCTTGGATCAAAGGTGTCAAAATTGATGCCGCCGTCTGGGACGGTAACACCAACTAAGACCACGCTTGCGCCGGTCGTGCAGTCTGTAATCGTGACGGTGTAATTCAGATTAAGCGGAGCCGATTCACCAGATGGCGAGACTTGATAACCAGAAGCAATTACACCAGTGGTGATCGCGGCGGACGAAGCCTCAATCATGAGACCGCCTGATGCCGCCAGTGCGGGAATAGGGTTGCCTTTTCCGTCTGTCGGCTGGAAGCTGATCTCCCCGTGTGCCAACAAGTTGCCACTGGCGTCTTGAATCTTTGTTCCGGTAATGCTTGCCCAAGCCATTGAAAGTCCTCTAGAAACTGCTGTATGCGTCTAAATTGAGTCCGGTAGTCGGAATCACGACCTTTGTTAACGTGGCGCTGTTACCCGTTACCGAGTTGGTGATCGTTATGTTGTAGGTGCCCTGTTCAACACTTACTGACACAGCACCAGCGGCGATTGCAGCGGTAATGCCCTCTACACAGAAGCCAAACGACTGAAAAGGCGTAACCGTCGGCTGAAAAGTGATCGTGCCGCTAGGCATTAGATTTCCGCTGGCGTCTTGAATCTTTGTTGCCGTTACGCTGGCCACGGTTAGAATCCTCTCGTCTTGCGTGGTCTACGGGCTTGCAGCTCGCGTTGATGCGTGATGTACTTCTGCACATCGGCCCGCCGAATGGCTGCAAGCTTTGTCTTATCTCCGAAGAATGGCCGGAGATGTGCCTCTAAATACCTATTAGTTTGATTCTTGCGAACGAACCCAATTCAACTTTCCTCGAAAACCGGTTTGGCTCGGCCCCGCCGAAATGCAGTGATCCCCCCGGCTCCAATCTTCGAACGACTATTCCCGGCCCTCGTCGACGCAGAACGGCCTGGGCCGTGAAAACCAATCAGCCAGCCACGGGGCTTGGTCTGACGCATAGTATCTGCTCACTCAAACCACCGAGCCCATCGTCTTCAAGCCGTCTTCGGCACACATTCCCATCCACCTTCAGCGCAACCGCGCTCCGGTGCAGGAACTGCGGCGGACCCCCTGCCGTCCCGCACTAAACTTGTGGAAGATACGGGTAGGGTGGAACGCCTTGAGCCAACATTTAACCCTCTGTGCTGCTCTATGTATGCACAGGAGGATCTATGAAACGGCTCATGAGCGCCATCATGTTGTGTGCCTTTCCTCTTTTGACCTACGCGCAGAGTAATCCGGTGACTGCGGCCGTCCGCGATACCTTACAGGGCAGGCAGAAGATGATCGTCGAGGCTGCGCAGGAGATGCCGCCGGACAAGTACGGCCAGACTGACCCTACTGCTCGCTTCAAATCGCCGCATAAGCGCCGGGCCGAGCGGCTTCAGCAGGTCGCAGATGGTGTCCGCGTGAAGCGCGGACCCGTCGTGCTATGGAACCGGAATCATACCCTTGAAGACGTAGGCCTGAAGTGTCGCAATAATGCCCATGACTGCCGTTAGAATCAGACTGTACTTGAGGACGGAGCGGAAAAGTTCGCCTTCCTTTCCAACCAGGCCGGTAGCTGAGGCGGCAACCGCCAGAGAAATTGGCGAAATCATCTTCCCTAGGCTGCCACCGGTACCGTTCGTTGCGGCTGCCAGGACTTCGCTAATGCCGACTTGACGAGCGGTAACAATCTGTAGATTTCCAAACAACGCATTGCTGCTCGTATCACTGCCAGTTAGGAAAACCCCCAACCAGCCCAGAAATGCGGAAAAGAATGGAAATAGTCTACCCGTCAGTGCGAACGCAATGGCCAAGGTGGAGGTCATCGCGCCGTAATTCATCACCCATGCGAATGCGAGGACAGCGGCACCCGTAAAAATGGCATAGCGCAGTTGGTGAAGCGTCTTCCCGAGTTGCCGGCCAACAATCAAAAGTCCCTTTGGCTGGAACACGGCGGAGAGGACCGCCGTCAGAAGCACCGCCGTTCCGGGAGAAGACAGCCAGTTGAAACCGAATACTGCAGGATACGGAGAAGCTTTGGGCACGATCGGCGGCATACGCAGAACGGCTTTATCCAGCCCAGCGATGGGAACGTTCACAGTCCAGTGATTCAGGATTTTCAGGAATCCCGGACTGCCCCACAACCCCACGATGGCGACGAGGATGAGGAACGGGTACCATGCATTGACCAGCTCACCCGTTGAATACTTGCGCGCCGCTCCGGCAGATAGAGCCGCACTTCCAGTTTCCTTTGGGAAACGCCAATCCTCCTTGGGACGCCAGACCCTCAACAGCCCGATGGCGAAAAGAATGGTAACGATCGAACCGATTACGTCCGGAAGATACGGTCCGATGAAATTCGCAACCAGGCTTTGCGTGGAAGCAAACACGACGCCGACGCCGATCGCAGCCGGCCAGACCCCCTTCAATCCCTGCCGTCCAGCCATGATCCAAACGAGAATAATCGGAATCAAAAGCGAGAGAATCGGCGTTTGCCGACCGCACATCGCGCTGAGTGCCTGCAGGGGCAGGCCCGTAACGGTTGACAGCATGACGACTGCGATCCCGATGGCTCCGAAAACCACCGGAGCGGTATTGGTGAGCAGGCAAAGCCTTGCGGCGTAGAACGAGTCGAAACCCATCCCCACAAGCATTGCTGCGGTAATTGCCACCGGGGTGCCGCCGCCTGCGATTGCCTCTAGCAGTGTGCCGAAAGCGAATGCGATCAGGATCGCTTGCAGCCTCCGGTCATTACTGAGCGAAGCCAGCGATCCCTTAATCACATCGAATTGTTTCGTCTCGACGAGCACATTGTAAAAAAGAATCGCCGCGACGATGATGTACATAATCATCAGACCGTTCAACACGCCCAAAAGAGTAGACAGGCCAACTAATTTGGCGGGCATCTTATAGACCAAAATGCCGACGGCGGCGGCAAATACCCACGAGACTGGAACGGCTTTGTGAGTCGCCATTCGCTTGATGCCCAGCAGAAAAGCCAAAACGAGTAGCGGCAACGCTGCCGCGAAGGTTGACAAGAACTGATTTTGGAGGGGGTCGTAACCCTGCATCCAAGGAACCATGTGTGTAATGCCTCCTTACAGTCGGTGTTAAAGTGGCCGCATACGAACGGGGCTTATTTCTTGGCGGCTAACTCTATTGCGTCACGAGCATCCGCTAAACATTTCTTAAATCCGGTGGTGAGCAGAGCTCGGTCTCCCCCTACGGTCATGAGCCTGCATCCCAGGTCTCTCCACTTTCGGGTAGAAGCTTGTATCTGTTCGGTGGTGATTTCAGAGAGCATTACCGCGATCATGGATACGTCTCGGGCCTTTGCTTTGCTCACCATCGTCTTGAGAGTTTCCAACACGAGTGGATGATCCAGTTGACCAGGAACCCCGAGAGACTGTGATAAATCAAACGGGCCCATCATTAACGCATCGGCATTGGGGACCTTCAGGATTTCATCAAAGTTCTCTGCACCCTCTTTGCCCTCGACGAGCAACCACGCCATCGTTTCCTCATTGCTCCACTTCACGTGCGCGGGCCAATCTTCGACGTTATATTTAGTCGCTCGGGTCCATGGGCAAGCCCCACGGATACCGCTCGGTCCGTATTTTGCCGCTCGGACAGCTTTTTCCGCCTGCTCTTTGGTTGAAATGCCCGGAACTAGCACTCCCATGGCTCCGGTATCGAGAACTTTCAGAATGATGGTCTCTTCAACACCCGGTACCCTGACTACCGGGGTCACATCTGCGGCCTCTGCAGCTCTCACCATGGATGGCACGGTATCGAATCCGAATTGCCCGTGTTCCATGTCGATAATCACGAAGTCGTAGCCCTGATAGCCAGCGGCTTCGACAACCTCTGGTGAGCCTATCTGTACCCAAGTCCCAAAGGCAATCCGCCCTTGCTGCTGGGCTAGTTTCACTTTGTTCACTTTGTGTGCCATAAGTGTCACTCCTGGAAGAACTTATTGGAGACTTTCGACAGGAATCTTTGTCAGTCCTGAATCGCCTGAATTGTACTGTTCGTGACTGATCTTGCAAGACCAAACTGCACTGACCGAATCAAAACGGGGCGATGCTGTGCCATTTTGGGGCTGGTGGCCCAGATCTCCTATCAAGCCCTGAAGGTGCCCCACATCTGCCGCAGTTAGCAGATGTGGGAGTTGGTTTGACGAAGGTGATACTCTTTCCGCATGCCGGACGGGCTGAAGCGCTGGTATTTCGTGTTCAAAGCACACTTGAATGCGTGGAGTCCTGAACTGCCCCACGTTTACCGACAGAAGGCAAACATGGGCCACCCGCCCGTTTCCAAGAGTGCCCTGATTTTCGGCACTTCTGACCTGCCAATTTCTCCAAAGAACGTGATCGTTGTTCCATTGCTCTTGACCAAATTCTTACTTCGCCAGTTGCTTGCGGATTGCCTGGAGTTCGCTTCGCCGCGCACCGGTCATCTTGGGATAGTTCAATTTGAGACCTTGCAGCGCGTCGATGACGATGCGCGAAATGATGAGCCGTGCGTTGTACTTGTCGTCCGCCGGAACCACGTGCCACGGCGCTGTTCTTGTGCTGGTGGCGCTCAGACAGTCCTCGTAGGCCCGCATGTATTGATTCCAGAATTTCCGCTCGGCGATGTCGTCCAGGCTGAATTTCCAGTTTTTGTCCGGTTCATCGATGCGCGCCAGAAAGCGCCTTCGCTGCTCCTCCTTGGACAGGTGAAGAAAAAACTTGATGACCCGGGTGCCGTTGCGGTGGAGATGTTTCTCCAACTCCACAATGGAACGGTATCGTCCCTCCCAAGTCTCTTTGCTATCTTGCTCGTGCGGAATATGTTCACCGTGCAAAATTTCCGGATGCACGCGGACGACCAGCACCTCCTCGTAGTAGGAGCGGTTGAAGACCCCAATCCGTCCGCGCGCCGGCAGCCGGCACGTCGTGCGCCAGAGAAAATCATGCTCCAATTCTTCCGCGCTTGGATGCTTGAAACTATGGACCTCGCAGCCCTGTGGGTTGACGCCGGTCAAGACGTGGCTGATGGCACCGTCCTTCCCGGCGGCGTCCATAGCCTGAAAAATAAGGAGCACCGAATAGCTGTCGGATGCGTAGAGTAAACGCTGCAGGGCGCTCAGTTCCCTGACATCCGCGGTGAGCATCTCCTTGTAGTGCTTCTCCGACTTGTAGAGCGCTCTTATGTCGGTTGCCCATTTGTGGAGCCTAACTTTTCTTCCTCCCTGGACGCGGAAGTCTTCTGGGTCGATCTTCACTATGGTCTTCATATTGAATGTGCTCTCTAGGCAAACGGGGATGTTCCCCCATCAATGTGGAGGGGCTCCCACTGCGGAATCCCCCCGGCTTCTGAAACGCAGGCCATCAAGGACAACCTGTGCCTGGCCTGAAAAGCAAGTTTCCTAAAGCATTAGGCTACAACAACTTGCCCCAGGCGTCTCGCCATTATCTATTGCTTTGGCAGGTTTTTACCAGCCTGCCAGCCGCCGGTTAGCCAAATATTTTTTCAGGCAACTCGTCTTTTCATGAACTCCGGACATCACGCAGTGAGCTACCTGCGTCAGAGACATTGTCAGTGCCATTTCAGGTGCTGGTGGGCGATGTTTGCCTTGCCGTTTGATTTTCCAAGTGAGCGCAGCAGTAAGTAAGTCAAAGACGAAATGTCGTTGAGGCGGCGAAGCTATGCCCGGGCCCCAGTTGTTCTCGCCAATACAATCTCAGAACGATCTGTCCCAATCAACCTATTTTGAGCCCAGGTGGTACGCCGCCTACACCTATGCGCGTCACGAGAAGCGCGTGGCCGAACACTTGCAGCGAATCGGAGTGGAGTCATACCTGGCACTCTATACGGCGACGCGGCAATGGAACCAGCGACGCGCGCAGGTTGAATTACCTCTTTTTCCGGGCTACGTGTTTGTGCGCATTCCACTCGCGGAGCGCGTGCGCGTGCTGAGCGCTCCCGGCGTGGCATACCTGGTAGGCACAAGAGGGGAGCCAGCACCGCTGGCCGACGATGAGGTCGAGCCGCTCCGTGATTGCCTGTCGCAGAAGTTGCGCGCCGAGCCAGTTGCTTACCTGAGCGCGGGAAGTCGCGTCCGCGTAGTGGCAGGGCCGCTCAGCGGGTTGGAGGGGGTGATCGTCCGGCGTGATGGTGAAACCCGATTTGTGGTATCGATTGAACTGATCATGCGCGCAATCGCTATCAATGTTGAGGGACTCGATCTGGAACTGGTCGAGTCGAGCGTCACGTCGGCGCTGCGCACGGTGTGTGTGGGAGAAACGGGAGCTGGCAATTCTTCTAGGCATTTCGAAGGATATTAATGTTTCTCAACTTCTATGGTTTGAGCGAACAGCCGTTTGGGGTGACACCCGATCCTGACTTTCTGTACCTGGGCGCCACTCATCGGGAGGCTTTGGCTTCAGTCGCCTACGGGATCCAGTCAGGAGTGGGATTCGCCGCGGTTATTGCTAAGCCGGGGATGGGCAAAACTACGTTGCTGTTCGCCCTGCTGCGGCATTTCCAGAATTCGGCTCAGAGCGCGTTTGTGTTTGACACGCAATGCAACTCAAAGGAGCTGCTACAAAACCTGCTCGCCGAATTCAAGATCCCGCAAGAGAGCGGCAAAAACGATGCATCAGCACTGGCTTGTTTGAGGCAGTTCCTGCTGAAGAGCGCACGAGCCAACCAGCGCGTGTTGGTGGTGGTGGATGAGGCGCAAAATCTCGACATTCCGGTCTTCGAAACGTTGCGCCTGCTGTCTAATTTTGAAACGCCTCATGCCAAACTCCTGCACATCGTGCTCGCCGGCCAGCCTGAACTCGGCAGGAAACTGGCCCTCCCCGAACTCGAGCAGCTTCGGCAACGGATCACGATCGTGTCGCGGCTGGACGTTTTTGCTCCCGCCGACGTCATCCGGTACGTTGTGCACAGACTGAAGCGGGCAGGGTATCGAGGCGCTCCTCTTTTCACTCCTGAAGCTCTCGGCATACTGGTGGACAAGTCCCATGGCGTCCCGCGCGAGATCAACCGGCTTTGCTTCAATGCATTGTCACTCGGCTGTGCGTTGGGAAAGAAAGTGATCGACGGCCAGATGGTGCGCGAGGCCGCCGCGGATCTGGAATTCGGCTCTCTGCCAAACCAAGAAGAAACTGCCCAAGGGCGAGGGGTTTCAGAGACGACCGACGACGCACTTGCAGCATTGTTCAGCACCGCGCTCACGGCTCCAGCCCTCGCAAAAGAGGAAGCGGAGCGCATCACGGTGGGGCAGGAGTCGCAGAGAACAGAGAGTGAACACACGGTTATCGCTGGGACTGAGCAGCAACCGCAGACCGCGCCGCCCCTCGTCCCCGAAGAGTCGAAAGCGGGGCAGGAGGAGCGAGCGGGCTACGCTGCAGAATCCAGCGCCGTTTCTGCCTCGCTTAGCGGTGTCTCGGGAACAGCCGCCGCTTCCCAGCTCGGCGTGCGCAACGCTTTCGGGCAGATCGCACAGAAGATGCGGGGTTTGCGGGCGAAGCGTGAGGCTGTCCCGCCTCGTACGCGGCAGTCACGGCGGTTTGGATTTCGTCGGGTCGTCTGGCTGTGGAGTTTGGCAGTCGTGGCCGCGGCGGTCTTCGGCGGCCTGATTTGGTTAAGCAATCCCCAAAGTGCTACGACGCTCGCTTCTCAGTTTGTTTCGGCAACCCAAAAATCGGTGGGGCAGTTCGCTTCGGCAACGCAAAAATCATTTAGGCAATGGCTAACATCCCTGCAGCCGGCTTTCGCAAGCGAAAAAGAAAAGCCTCGCTCCGAGTTGAACTCTAGCGCTCCCGAGAGCGTTTCAGAGGCCTCGCCAACATCCCCAACGGTCAAGCCCGCTTTGACGGCCGAAACGGGAGATAAGGGCCTTTCCGCTGCGGGCACAACAGCATCTGTTAGCGTTACGCCGGCAGCGGGACCGGGGAACCACAATCAAAGAGGCTCGCAAGCTACGAGGCTGCTGAATGGACGGGCAGCCTCAACCGGAAGCAAGGTCCCGGCGACGCGACACAGTGCCGCGCTTGCCGGAACTCCGGCAATGAGTCACTTCGCCGCGTCTGCGGTTGGAGCGGCGGCGGGTACCAGTGCGACAGCGACGCCAGCAAGCCCGATCGTGAACGAAACGGCTAACCCTCCGGCTCCGGAGACGACGATTGCGGCGAAGCTGACCAAGTGGGTGGACCCGGTATACCCGCAGCAAGCGCACAGCAGCGGGATCTCGGGCGGCGTTGAGTTGAATGCGCACATCGACGAAGCCGGAAAGGTGCAAGCGGTGCAAGCTATTTCTGGTGATCCGGGGCTGGCGAGCGCGGCCATGGATGCCGTGCGGCAGTGGGAATATCAGCCATCGTCAGTCAACGGAGAACCGCGGCAGAGCGATGCGCGAATCGTAATTGTCTTCTCACTTCGGTAGAGGAGAGCGGCCAGCTCGCGATGGCGTGCTGGAGACGAGGCATGGGTACAGGAAAATGAAGAGCAGATTTGGACTGATGATGGTGATCATTTTGGCGGCCGTTCCTCTGTGCTGGTCGCAGGAACAGCGCAAAGACGCGCCCGATGCGAGCGCAACGAAGGAACAATTGGGTGGAGCGAGCGCGCCTCCGGGATTTGACGTAAGAAACCCGCGCTACCAGCTTTGCCCCGGCGACGTACTGGACCTTCACTTCGAATTCACGCCGGAATTCAATCAAACGAAGGTCACCGTCCAACCCGATGGCTTTGCCGCCCTGACCGGCGTTGGAGACGTTCACGTAGGGGGACTGACGGTTCCGGAACTGACGAAAACATTGCAGAGCGCGTACGGCAAGATCCTGGCGAAGCCGGTGATTACGGTGATGTTGCAGGATTTCAATAAACCTTACTTTATCGCCACCGGGCAGGTCGGCAAGCCCGGCAAGTATGACCTGCGAGCCAATACCACGCTGATCGAAGCGATAGGAATTGCCGGTGGCATGAATGACACCTCGAAGCACTCCGAGGTGTGGGTCTTCCATCGCCTGCCCGACGGCACCGTTCAAAGCAAGCGAGTGAACGTAAAGCAAATGCTGGTCGCGGGACGCCTCAACGAAGATGTCAGCCTGCAGCCGGGAGATACGATCTACGTTCCACAGAACATGGCTTCAAAGATCAAGAACTTCATCTCGCCGAGCATTGGCGCAGCCATTATTCCCAGCAAGCCATAACGCGAATCAGGGAGTTGTGAATGCAAGCAGAGCTTCAACCCGTAATATTGCAGCTGCCGGGGCGGCAGGCTGCGAAGTCCACTCCACGCATACTGCTGGCCATACTGTTCCGCCGCCGGCGATTGATGCTGACCACGTTTTTCGCGGTGCTCCTGCCGGTAGTGGCCGCGATGATCCTGATGCCGGGCGACTACGTTTCAGAAACGAAGGTACTGGTGCAAAGGCTCCGCTTCGATCCCATGATCAGCGCGGATTCGGCATCGAACGATTCCGCCACGCGGGAGTCAATGGCGCGCATGCAGGAGCAGGACGTCGATTCCGAGATCGACCTGATGCAAAGCGACGATTTGCTGCGGCAAGCGGCCGTGCAGAGCGGTTTGTCGAACCGCACATCGCTCTGGACAAGGCTGCTGCCGGCACCACCGGAAGACCGGCGCATTGCAAACGCCGCCCGGGTGATACGCAAAAATCTTGAGATTGAGCCGCCGAACAGATCCAACATTGTCACTCTGCGTTATCACTCAAACGATCCGCAGCAGGCTGCGCGGGTGCTAAAGGCGCTGACCGGCCTATACCTCGAGAGGCACGTCCAAGTACACCGTCCGGCGGGCAGCACGGAATTTTTCAGCCAGGAAGTCGAGCAGAACCGGCTTGCCCTGCAGCAGGCGGAAGCTCGCCTGAACGAATTCACGAAAACGCAAGGAGTGGTCTCGGCGGACGTGGAAAACAACACGCTACTGCAGAAGACCGCCGATTTCGATGCTTCGTTGCAGAGCACGAAGAGCCAGATCGCTGCGGTACAGCAGCGCATTTCCAATCTTAAAGCGCAGCTCCAAACAGCCAGCCCCCGGATCACTACACTAGTCAAGACTACGACGGTTCCGGTCGATGCCCTGAAGTCAACTCTCTACTCGCTGCAACTGAAGCGCTCGGAACTGCTCACAAAGTATCAGCCCGAGTACCGCGTGGTGCAGGACGTGGACAAGCAGATTGCCGACACCAAGCTGGCAATTGCCGCGGCTGAAGCGGCGCCGAGTGCCGAGCGCACGACTGACCAGGACCCGGTGCACTCGTGGCTCACCTCCGAACTGGCGAAAGCACAATCGGAACTCGCGGCCCTGCAGGCCAGCGGGGCGCAGATCGGGCGTACCGTAAGCGATTACCACACGCGGTCCGTTCGGCTGGAGGAACTGGGAAAACAGCAGCAAGACCTGACGCGGAACCAGAAAGCCGCGGAGGAGACTTATCTCGCATCGCTGCACAAGCAGGCTGACGCGCGTTTGTCTGAGGCGCTTGATCGCTCGCGGATTATGAACGTGGCAATCGCCGAGGCAGCCACGGTTCCCGTGCTGCCTGCCACCTCGCCTTTACTGAGACTTGTATTGGGCCTTGTTTTGGCGCTGCTGGTTGCGTTTGGAGCAGGAATTATCGCCGATTATTGGGACCCGTCTTTCCGCACGCCTTTGGAAGTCGAGGATGCTCTTGGCATTCCGGTGCTTGCCGCAATTCCTCTCAGAAAGTCGATTGGCGCCGGAATGGCTGCGATCGAGCGCAGCAACGTTTCAGCTTGACACCGTAAATGAACCACGCCATCGCACAGCCACCAGCGACCGCTCACGCCGCAAGGCCTAAGCCGGGGCGCTCTCCGAAGTTGCGCAGCGTCAGGCTTGAAGACTATGCACAGCTTGCCGCACTGACAGCGCCCTACGAGTTTCCGCCGTCGATGTGGACCTGCGAGCAATGGCGTCATCTTTGGGTCAACAATCCCGCTTACCCGCAGATGGGTGAAAGTTTTCCGCGAGGATGGGTACTTGAAGCCGGCGAGCGCATTGTCGGGCACATTGGTAGCCTTCCTCTGTTTTATCAACTCGATGGGCAACAGCTTCTCGTCGGTAACGGCCACTCGTTCGTTGTGGAAAACGAATACCGCGGATACGCACTTTTGCTGGCCGATCAGTACTGGAGCCAGAAGCTCGTAGACGTGGTGTTGGGCCACCAGACAAACCATGATGGGTTCAAGGCGCACGTCGAGCTTGGAGTTAAAGCCGTGCCCCTGGGCGCATGGGATCGAAAGGCCGTCTGGATCGTAAGCTATCGGGAATTTATTGCCGATTGGCTCGGTCGCAAGAGCCTGCCCGCCGCCGGCTTGTTATCATACCCGGCCGCGCTGGCGCTCTCGACCAAAGACACCTGGAATCGGATGCTACTGCGAGGACGCGCCCGCCGGGAAGCCGGCATTGAGATGTGCGCGGCTTTCGACGAGCGCTTCGATGATTTCTGGGATGAGCTTTGCGCCGAATATCCGCAGAGGTTCCTGGCATGGCGGACGCGGGCGGACCTGGAATGGCGGTTTCACTTCGTGCTGCGTGAAAAAAGAATTTGGATTGCCACATTCAGCCAAGGCGGGCGGCTGCGCGCGTACGCGATTTTCCTGCTGCAGAAAAACCGTGAACCGCAGGACCGTATCCGGCGAGTGATCGTGGCGGATTTTCAATCTCTCGACCGCGACGACAGCGTCTACTACGCGATGCTGCGAGCGGCGCTGGAGCAAAGCCGCAAGTCAGGCATTCATCTGCTTGTGACTATGGGCATCAGCGCGAGCGGAACGGACATGAGCGCGATGGCACCGCATCGCGGTCCACTGCCTCGTCATTCGACATCCCTGTTCAAAGCGCGGGATCCGAAGCTTTCGAGAGCGCTTGAGAGCCCGCAAGCGTGGTGTCCCTCTCTCTACGACGGCGATTCGAGTCTGTAACCAGATCCGATGAACTTCCAAGGTTTGAAAAGCATGCCAAGCAAAGAGCAAGATACTGTGTCCCGCAACATCAACGAGATTCACGCGATGTTCGACGCCGAACTTGCGGATGACATGTTTGCGCACCGCATGGTGTCGGCCGCGGCCTCCAAGCGTCCGGACGCCTTGGCGATTGTCTCCGCGCAAGGCCGGCTGAGTTATCGCGAACTGGATGCGCGAGCAAACAAGCTGGCGCAGCATTTCCGCGCGATGGGGATAGGTTCAGAAGACGTTGTTGCACTGTGGATGACGCGTTCTCCTTGGTTGATGGTGGCGGCCCTGGCCGCGCTCAAGGCAGGAGCGGCGTACTTGCCCATGGATCCGGCAAATCCTCGCCACCGGCTACTGTTCATGGTGAGCGATTGTGGGGCGAAGATTGTGGTGACCGAGTCTGCTTTGGCGGAGTGCTCGGGCCATGTGTGTTGCCCCGTGCTGAGCCTGGATCGCGCATGGAGAGAGATTGAAACGCGGGAAGCGCAAGCGCCGCAAGTGGAGCTTCGCCCGAACGCGCTGGCGTATGTGATCTACACCTCGGGGTCGACGGGTGTGCCGAAAGGCGTGGAAATTACGCATGCTAATCTGGCAAACCTGATCTTGTGGCACAACCGCGTGTTTCAGGTTACCAATGCGGATCATGCCAGCCATCTGGCGGGGCTCGGGTTCGATGCCTCCGTATGGGAGACTTGGCTCTATCTGGCAAGCGGAGCAAGCCTGCACCTGGCCGATTCTGAAACGCTGACCAGTCCCGAACGGCTTCGCTGCTGGTTGGTGGAAAACGGCATCACGATCGGTTTTGTGCCGACGCCGCTGGCGGAAAGAATCATCGATACGCCATGGCCAGAGGCAACGAAACTGCGAGTGCTGCTGACGGGTGGCGATACGCTGCATACGCGTCCGATCGCCGGATTGCCGTTTACGCTGGTGAACAACTACGGTCCGACCGAGTGTACGGTGGTTGCAACGTGGACAGCGGTACCATCGCGCCCGGGTCATGCGGGTTTACCCCCGATCGGCGCACCCATTGACAACGCGCAGGTTTACATCGTTGATGAGAACCTGCAACCGGTGCCGGACGGCGTCGCTGGAGAGATGTTTGTCGGCGGTGCCAACGTTGGTCGTGGATATCGCAATCATCCCGAACTTACGGCGGAGCGCTTTGTCGCCAACCCGTTCGTGCCGGGCACGAAGTTGTACAGGACGGGCGACCTGGGACGGCGCTTCCCGGACGGTCAGATCGCATTTCTCGGCCGAGTCGATAATCAGATCAAAATTCGCGGATACAGAATTGAACCGGGCGAGATCGCAGCAGCGATGAATGCGCACCCCTCAGTCTCCGCAAGCGCCGTGATGGCACGCGCCGATGGCGCGGACGAAAAGCATCTGGTAGGCTACGTCGTTGGCAATGGCGATCTCACCCGCGGCGAACTACAAGGGTTCCTGCTCGACCGATTGCCCGACTACATGGTGCCCTCCGTCTTTGTCGTGCTCGACAGTCTTCCTCTGACGGCAAATGGCAAGGTAGATTACAGCGCACTTCCGCTGGCCACCTCGGAAAACATGTTGCGTGATGAACCGGCGGCTGCGAGTTCGGCGACCGAGGCATCTCTCGCGCAGATCGTCTCGGGACTGTTGCACGTTCCTGAAGTCGCTCCCGACGATGACTTTTTCCTGCTCGGCGGGCATTCGCTGCTCGGGACACAGCTAATCGTGCGAATTCATGAAGCCTTCGGCGTCGAGGTTCCTCTCCGTACGCTGTTTGAGCGGCCAACGGTGCGGGGACTCGCGGCAGTGATCGAGGAGTTGCTGATCGCTGAGGCCAAGGCGCAGATGACATTGGCTGCCACGGCGGAAACGATTCTTGTGGAACCAGTTCCTTCTTTTTCGCAAGCGGCGTAGCTGAGCGCAGCGAGTTGCAACCGATCCTTTGGAATACGTTCACTCAACTTCCACCGCAACAGCGGGAGCTTGAATCATAATGCTTTCCTCGACCGAACAATTGCCGGCTAGCCGGCCAACCGTTCCTCCGCTCAGCCTGTATCATCTGCTGGATCCGGAAGTGCTGGCCAATCCTTATCCCTTATACCAACGGCTCCGGACCGAGGATCCGGTACATTGGGACCGCTATCTGCACGCGTGGGTGGTTACCCGCTACGAAGACGTCGTTACCGTGTTGCATCGATTCTCCGCCGAACGGACTCCCACGCCAGAGCAACTGAAGTGCATGGGCCTCGCGTCGCTCAGCCCCATCGCGGCGGTCATGGTCAAGCAGATGCTTTTTATGGATGCGCCCGCGCACACGCGCTTGCGGGCTCTGGCCTCCTACGCCTTCGGGCCTGACAGGGTTGCCGTTCTCCGTACTCATATCCAGGAAATCTGCGACAGGCTTATCGACGGGGTGTTGCCTCGCGGCAAGATGGACGTGATTGCGGATCTTGCGGCGCCGCTCCCGGCGATTGTCACCGCCGAAATGTTGGGCGTTCCGGTGAGCGACCATAACCAGTTGAAAGACTGGTCCGCCACTTTTGCGGAGATGCTCGGCAACTTTCAGCACAATCCGGGCCGTGTGCCGGGAGTGCTACGCGCCGTGGAGGGGATGACCTCTTACTTCAAGTCCACTATCCGCGAACTGCGGGTCAAGCCGCGCCCAGGTCTGGTGCATTCCCTGATGACGGCCGAGATTAACGGTGATCGATTGACCGAGGAAGAGGTCATTGCAAATTCCATTGTCACGATGGTCGGCGGCCAGGAAACGACAACTAACCTGATTGGCAATGGGATTCTCAGCCTTCTCCGCAACCCCGGCGAATTGCAGAAGCTCCGGGCGGATCTGTCGCTCATTCCGTCCGCGGTCGAAGAACTGCTGCGCTATGAGAGCCCCAGCCAGCACACCGGGCGACTCGCTCCGGCCGACGTGGAACTGGGGGGAAAACTGATTCGAAAACGGCAGGCGGTGATCGCAGTTATGGCTGCCGGCAACCGCGATCCCGAGCGCTTTCCCGATCCCGACCGCCTCGACATTACTCGCCAGGACAACCGGCATCTCGCCTTCGGCTGGGCCGCGCACTTCTGTTTCGGCGCGGCGTTGGCGCGCATTGAAGGCAAAGTGGCTCTTGAAACGATTCTGCGGCGCCTGGGTGAGTTCGCACTTGAGCCGGGTGCAGCGCTGCAATGGCGTTCGAACCTGGGGCTGCGCGGCCTGACTCGTCTGCCTATAACGTTCCCGGCCTCCGAAGAGCGGAAAGCCGCATGATTGGTCAAACATGGAGGCATTGAATCGCATCAAGCTCGGGCCTGACGACGTGCACGTCTGGCGCGCGAGGCTTGATGCGAGCCCGGCGGTGTTCCGTGGTCTGAGCAGGACGCTTGCGCCGAATGAAGTTGAACGGGCAAGGCAATTTCGTTTCCTGCGCCACCGCAATTTGTTTGTTGCGGCGCGCGGCATTCTCAGGCACATACTCTCCAGCTATATGCGGATGGCGCCACACGCATTGCTGCTGCGGTCCTCCGCGAATGGAAAGCCATTTATTGGCTATGACAAGTGCGGAGTCCATTTCAACCTCTCGCACTCAGGCACTTTGGCACTCTATGCTGTCGCACGGCACGAGGTTGGCATCGACATCGAACAGATCGATGCGCGGCTCGCCACTCCAGACGTTGCCATGCGGGTTTTCACCAGCGGGGAACTCGCGGAATGGTACGCGCTGCCGGTATCCACGCGCTTGCACGCCTTTTTCGATTGCTGGACTCGCAAGGAAGCCTGCCTCAAAGGGCGTGCTGAGGGTCTCTCGCTACCATTGAACGAGTTGGAAGTGTGGTCGGCAGGCGATGAATTACGAGTCTTGTTCAGCGGCGGCCAGGCTTGGTTGCTACGCTCGCTAGAATCTGCCGCAGGATACAGCGCCGCCATAGCCGTCGAGGGCGGATGCGCGGACGTCAAATACCTGGACTTTCGCTTGAACCATGGCGCTTTCGCAATCAACGACGTTGTGCCCGGACTTCAACAGCCAGCAATTCCTGGTTGAGAACGCTATGGAGCTGTTCCGCAACCTGTGAACCTCTAATCCTTTTGGAAAACACACAATGAGCCGAAATTTCGAATTGCTTCAGAATCTTGGGCGGGAACCAAAGCTGTTCTCTTCCGCGGCATTTCCCGCGCGGAACGGAACGGAGAGGCAAGCGCCAAAACTCTTTACGAGCGACTTCGGAGTTGATCCCGAAATCAATCAACTGTGCCAACGGCTGTTCGTTGGGGGAGCAAATGCCGCAGAAGCCAGGGTCGTGACCTTTTGCTCCGTACAACCGGCCGCCTCAGAAGGGCAGATATGCGCGTACACGGCAATGACACTGGCGGCGCGCGTCAACCGGACCGTATGCGTTGTCGACTCGAACCTGAGGTCGCCGTCGTTGCACAGGTTTTTCGGCGTAAGCAACCAAAGCGGCTTCAGCGAGGCAGCGACGAGCGATTCGACCCTCACTTGCCATGCCCGCCAGATTGGTGACAGCAATCTTACGCTGATTACCGCTGGCCGAATGCCTGATTCGCAAGTGGCGCAATCGGAAAGCACCGCATGCCGTCTGCGCGAACTGCGTTTGCATTTCGATTACGTCCTGATCAATGGCCCCACTGTCCCAGACCGTGGCCAAGCTATCTTCCTGGGCCGCCTTAGCGACGGGATTGTGCTGATCCTGGAGGCGAATTCAACCCGGCGCGACACGGCGATGCGAGTCAGGGCCGAAATGGAACAAGCGAATGTGCCTGTGCTCGGCGCCGTACTTAATAACCGAACCTTTCCCATCCCTGACTCGTTATATGCCAAGTTGTTTTGAACAGCACGTGTTCCTGATTGCGCGGCCTGGCGGCGGTGCTTTTGCCGACCTGCTGTTCGGGTCCCAATTCAGCGATTGAGTCGCGCCATCCAGGGCGGCCCGCGCCTGGGCAGGAGACTCTGCCGGCCTACTGCAAACGAAATCGATAACCAGCGCAGGATTCTAGCTAAGACAATGTCGACACCCGAAGTTCTCCAGAGATCCATTTCCGCCCCCTCCCTGGCTGTCTCCTCTGTTCGGAATCCCCATAGGCCTGGGCTTTCGGCGATGTTCGTCCTCGCCGCAGACATCGTGGCACTGCGGCTTGCCTTGTGGGCATTCTTAGGCAATACGATAATCAGGCGACACGCCGCGCCAACCCGCTGGTTGGATTTTGCGCCATTGTTGTTACTTTTTTTGGTCCTTTACTGGCTTTTCGAACTATATCCGGGAGTCCGCGTCAGCCCGGTGGATGAGATCCGGCGTGTATCGCTGGCCAACACCAGTGCTTTTTTCTTTGTCGCTGTAATGCTCGCGTTAGATGGAGCAGCACTTGTTCCACTGTTAATTTGTCTCTTAGCGTGTCTCGGTACATCCGTTGTGATACTCGTGATGCGGGCCGCAGTCCGACGAATCGGGTCGCGGTTCGACTGGTGGGGCTGCCCGGTCGTTGTGTGCGGAGGCGGAGAGGTGGCGCTCTCGGTGTTGCGCAGACTAAACAGCCAGCCGCACCTTGGCCTGCGTCCAGTCGCGGTGGTTACCGATTACATTTCCGACAGGCAGATAGAAGAGGTTCCGGTACTCCAATCCGAGTACCTGAGCCGGATCGCGTCCAGCGGCGTGAAGCACGCGATCGTGGCCGCGCCGGAATTGTCGCAATCGCAATTTATCGATGTGCTTGAACGGGCCGGCGACGCCTTTCCTCATCTGATCCTTATTCCAGATACCGATTTTTTCTGGAAAGTCGGGTCCCATACGCAAGACCTGATGGGAGTCCTGGGGCTCCAGGTCCGAAACAATTTGCTTCATACCGGATCGCGAATCGCCAAGCGGGTCATCGATTTGGCATGCTCCACGGTGTTAGCTCTCCTCTTGCTTCCGCTAATGGCAGTCATCTCGCTTCTGATTGCCGTGGAATCGGGATTTCCTGTGTTCTACTCCCAAAAAAGGTTGGGGCACGATGGCCGGACCTTTCACATTTGGAAGTTCCGAACCATGGTGCGGAATGCTGCGGAAATCCTTGAACTCTCTCTGGCGAGCAACGCTGAACTGCGGAGCGAGTGGGCCGCGAACCAGAAGCTTCGAAACGACAGCCGTATCACCCGCGTAGGAAAGCTGTTACGAAAAACCAGTTTGGACGAACTTCCGCAACTTTGGAACGTGATCAAGGGCGAGATGAGCCTGGTCGGCCCGCGACCGATCGTGGACTCCGAAGTAGCCAAGTACAAGGCGGCCTACTCCCTGTATAAGAAGATGACTCCCGGGGTTACCGGGCTGTGGCAGGTGTCCGGACGCAACCGCACGACTTACGCGGAGCGTATCGCCTATGACACCTACTACGTCCGTAACTGGTCTGTGTGGATGGATATTTATTTGTTCGCCAAAACGATAGTGGTCGTTCTAACCGGCGACGGTGCCTATTGAGCCCAAACACTCGATATGGGTCGGCTTGCGTTAGCCAAGGCGGCGCCAACGCCTTCTTGCCCCGAACCCTGAATTCTCCGAGCACTTTCTACAGATGACAACTTTTGTCGGAACTCCGATTGATAACACCAGCGCCGAAGCCAAGGCAGCCGTGCGCAGCCACATTCGCGGCTCCGGGCTGCTGCTTACCGGCCGGGTAATATCCCTCGCCCTGACGTCTCTGACCCAAGTGCTGATCGTGCGCCACCTGTCGACAGACAATTATGCAGCGTGGGCATACGCGTTTTCCGTCGTGCTACTTTTGCAGGTCCTGTCAAGCTTTGGTTTCCAGGAAGCTGTCCCGCGATTCGTTTCCATTTACCACGAGCGCCGGGACTACCCGAGAATGTTCGGCACGATGCTGCTATCGGTCGGCTTGATAGCCCTTTCCAGCGCAGTCGTTATCGCGGCGTTTTTCTATTTTCCCGACAAGCTGCTGGCCCTGTTCCACCAGCAAAAAGAATCTCTCGTCGTGCTCTCCGTTCTAATCTTCATGGTGCCGTTCGAAGGGTTTGACGGAGTATTGATGGGTGTCTTCGCCAGTCTGGCCAACCCACGCTCGATATTCTTCCGGCGCTATATTCTGGCGCCTTCACTGAGGCTGGCCGTCGTGGTGCTGCTGATCGCCGGAAAGGCAAGTGTGTCGTTTCTTGCCTACGGGTATCTCGCTTCTAGCGTGCTTGGCATCCTGATCTACACCTGGATTCTACTGCGGCTCCTACACCGTGAAGGTCTCCTGGCCGACCTCCGCCGTAACGGGGTCCATGTGCCCTACCGTGAATTACTGTCGTTCGTGGCGCCTATGATGACCTCGGATTTGCTGCTGGTCCTGACCGATTCAGGCCTCGCCCTGCTCATCGGCTATTACTGCGGTTTGCGGGAGGCAGCTCTCTTCCGGATTGTGATACCCTTGGCCGCCCTGAACCACATTGTGGGGAACATGACGGGAATTTTGTACATGCCGGCAGCGGCGCGGCTGTTTGCCAATAATGATCGGGACGGCTTGGGACACCTGTATTGGCGCACCGCAACGTGGGTCGCCGTGCTCACGTTTCCAGTTTTTGTGGCGACATTCGCTTTTGCGCGGCCGCTCACCATCGCATTGTACGGTGAGCGCTACGCCGATGCCGCGGTGATACTCGCGATCATGTCGGCCGGAAGTTATTTCCACGCGATGTGGGGATTCAACGGCGTGACGTTGAAAGCGCTCAACAAGGCGCGTCATGTCGTGGCTTGCAATCTCTTAACCGCCGCCATAACTGTAATTTGTGCTCTGATTCTGATTCCGCGATACGGTGCGCTCGGGGCCGCGATTACCGACGCTATCGCGGCGGTTGTTCTAGCGCTTCTCAGGCAGGCGGCGCTCAGGCTCGCCGTTGGCATCGAAATCTTCGACATTAAGTTTCTCGCCTTCTACCTGTTCATTGTGGCTGCGGCAGCGCCGCTGTTGATTGTCCGCTCGCTTGTAGGATCTCACTTATACGCGGGAGCGATCCTTGCGCTTCTGAGTTTGGTGGCTGTTCTGCTCATCACACGGAAGGAGTTGCGGGTTCCGGAGATTTTTCCTGAAAGCATTCGGCTCCCGCTGGTGTGGCGCTTCTTTGCGTAACCAGCTTGCTTGACGGGCAGGGGTAAAAGGCAGAGACGCTCGAACTGGAACGATACATCGGAAAATGATCAGCATCTGCAAATCTTCGTACTTCGAGGTCGCCGACTTGTCGGGCTTGAATGCCGCGAATCGAGACCTTCTCCGCGGCTCCGTGGTTGTGCTGGCGTATCACGGAGTCATCTCAGACGATTATGCCAACCATCCGTTACGCTCTTCCAGCATGGTGACCGTGACCGAATTTCGGCGGCATCTGATGGAGATCGTCCGCCTGTTCAATCCGGTTTCGATGGATGATTTCAGGGAGTGGTTTCGGGGCGGCCGCGAATTACCGCGCAAACCCGTGTTAGTCACGTTCGACGATGGCTATGCAAACAATCTGGTTCACGCCGCGCCATTGCTGAAGCAAATGGGAGTACCCGCCACCTTTTTTGTTTCCACGGGCTACATCGGCGATAACCGGTTACTTTGGCCCACTGAAGTGTTTTGCCGTTCTTATTACTGGCCGGGGCGGAGAATGCCGCTGCCGCGAGGCGAAGAAATCGTCGTGCCGGAAAGTCATTCCGCCCGGCTCGCGTTTGCCGACACTCTTGAAAGGACGTGCAAACAGCTTTCGGACGCCGCCTGCACGAAGTATCTTGCCCAGTTGCGCGCGGAGTGCGCGCTGGTGCTGGACGAGGCAGCAAAGGAGCTGTTTGGATTTCTGGATTGGGACGGCGTACGGGAGCTCAGAAAAAGCGGCTTCGATATAGGTTCGCATACCGTCGAACACGTTATCGTTTCGCGCGTCGACTACGCGCGGTTGGCGCAAGAGCTGCGGGCCAGCAAGGCGATGATCGAAAACGAGATTCGTTGCGATTGCCCCTGTTTCGCCTACCCGGACGGCAAGACCGATGACATCACTCCCGCCGCCATGCAGGCAGCCGCCGACGCCGGATACGATCTTGCATTTTGTGTTATGGACGGAGTATGCCGGCGTTCCGCCAATCCGATGGTGCTGGATCGGGTCTGGATACCCGGGCGAGTTGGCATGCACGAATTCCGCACCAGGATCAGCGGCACGCACGGCAAACTCAAGCAGTTGTTGCGGTACGCCAAGCCCCGGCGCGTTGCTTGATTTCACGCAATGAACTTTAACGAGAGATCGATGTCACAAGAATGGCGTGGCCTGCGTTGCGAGTTGGTCACGGACTTTTCTCGCTTGCAGTCTTTTGCTCCCGCCTGGGAGCGATTGAACAGCGAAAGCTGCGGCAGCGCATTCCAGAGCTGGGGCTGGGCGAGCGCCTTCTGGAAGACGCATGGCCATGCGCTTACGCTATGCACGCCAGTGATATTCGCCGGTGATGCAGTTGTGGGCATCGTTCCCCTGGCGATTCGAAACGGCACTGTGCGCCTGCTTGGAGAGCCTTACGCCGACTATAATGGGCCGCTTTGCCTGCCGCAGCACGCGCTTGATGTTCTGAATACCGCGCTCACTGCATTGCTCGATGCGCCGTTTCCCTGGACAGAATGCGTCTTCAACAACCTGCCCGAGGGCTCCCCGGTGATGCAATCTCTGGAGTCTCCGGCGTTGCAGTTGCGGAGGCATTTCCAGGCCGTCTTTCAGTACTCGTGCCCCACGGTGCGGGATGATGAGCCCGGTACGTTCGAGCGGCTGGCGCGCAAGGAAAGCCTTCGGCGTCGTGAGAACCGCCTTCGGCGTCAAGGAAACCTTGCGTTTCGCCACATAGAGGATCGCCAGGAGATTCAGCGGCATTTGGACGAGTTCTTCGCACAGCACGCCACACGCCAGGCGCTCAACGGTGTTCGCAGCCAGTTTCTCGATTCCACGCCGCGGGCCATGATGCGAGCTCTCGTAGAGGAACTCGATCCGGCGCACGAGTTGCGTTTTTGCGCGCTTGAACTGAATGATCGTGCGGTCGCGTATCACTTTGGATTCCAGCGCGCGGGCAAATTTGTTTTTTATGTGCCGAGTTTCGACGTGAACTACTGGGATGATTCTCCCGGGGAGGTGCTGCTGCGCAACCTCTTCAAGTATGCGCAGAAAGAGAAGCTGTCGGAATTCGATTTCACGATTGGAGATGAAGCGTACAAGGACCGCTTCGCCAACTGCGTGCGAAAAACGTGGTCGGTTTACTTCTATCGTTCACCGCGGCAGCCGCGGGTTCAGCTCCTGCGAGCCGGCCGAAGCGTGCGAGACATTGCGCGCCGTAACAACCGGGCGACGGAGATTGTTCGTTGGGCAAAACAGACAGTGAATCGCGGCGCACGATTGCTGCGGCCCGAAGCAATGCTGCGCTCGGCTGCCGTCGCGTTGGGCAGGGTGTTCGCCGTGCGGGAAGAGGTGGTCTGCCGTCGTATGTGGGATGTGAGCGACGCAACGGGCGCACAGGTTCGTCGCGCCGGATTGCGAGATTTGGCGCGACTAAAGGTACACGATGCGATCAGCCAGAGCGCACTGCAATCGCTTCGACACCGTGTACGGGGAGGCGAGGAAACTCTCTACCTGGTATCGTCACAGACAGCCGAGTACCTTTTCTGGCTCCGTGAGACGAGCGGCGCAGGCCCGCACGATGCAACCACCAAAATCGTATTCGAGGCGAGCACCCTGACCGGCCGAGGCATGCAAGATTCTGCCGAGGCGTTGGCTGCGCTGCTTTGCGACCGGCAAAGCAGCAGCCAAATCTGCCTCGAAGTCCCTCGCTCGATCGCGGTCGATGAGGCACTGCATCGCGCCGGATACGAAATGCAGTCTCGCTGCTTCCATATTTCCATGCTGGGCCGCTCTGTCTGTCGCTTCCCACAGCCTGCGATGTGTGTGCTGAAAGAGAAAGAGTGCGACTAGTGAACGCCTGCCTGCTTGCGAATACAGCCTGCTTGGAAAGTCCGATTCCGGAGCTGGAGGACAGGGTGATCGCGGTTGTGCAGCGCGGAGGCGCGGAACTGGTCGACAGCGTTGCCAGCGAGTGGCGCGAACTATGCGCCGAAAGCGAACTTGCGCCGTTTCATCATCCTGAATGGACTGCCGCCTATCTGCGCGCGTTCGCGCCCGGCGCCGCCCTCCGGCTGCTGACTGCTCGCACGGGCTCGCGGCTTTGTGCCGTGTTGCCGCTGATGGAGGAGAGTACATTTTGCGGCCTTCCCGCTCGCGTGCTGCGCAGCGCATCCAACGTCCATTCGTCCCGGGTTGATCTGGTTGTCAATAACGGGCAGGCGATTGGCTGCGTGTGGGATTGCCTAAAAGAAATGGATGACTGGGACGTTCTGGAAATCAGGGATGTCCCGATGGGTGGCGCGGCTGAACAGCTTCTGGCATTGGCGGCTGCCGATCACTATCCGGTAGGGCAATGGGAAACCGATGTTACTCCGTACGTTTCCCTGCGTGGAGCAACCAATGCGCTGCAAGTGATTCCCAGCGGTGAATTCCGCCGGAACCTGCGGCGGCATATGCGCCGCGCCTCCGAGAAGTGGCGTGTTGAGTTGTGTCGCACGGACTCGGCCGGCTCCGACCAGCTTCAGCAGTTCTATGCACTCGAGATGAGCGGCTGGAAAGGCCGGCAAAAGACGGCGATTGCATCCCGGCCCGCTACCCGGTTGTTCTACGATGAAATCGCAAAATCCGCGAGTGCGCTCGGATATTTTTCTCTGTATCTGCTCCACTTTGATGGAGTGCCGGTGGCTGGCCACTTTGGCCTGACGTATGGCGGTCGTTATTATGCTCCGAAAGTGGCCTACGACGAGCGCTACGCCTCCGTCGGACCCGGGCATTTGCTGGTAGAGGCGGTTTTGCGCGATTGCATTGCCCGAGGGATCACCGGTTACGATACCGTCGGTCCGAGCACGCCCTGGAAGTTGAAGTGGACTTCGACGACGCGCTCCCACGCCCACTGCTATGTGTTTCGGAAAAGCGCATACGGCAAAATCCTCCACGCCGCCAAATGCCAAGTGATGGCGCGACTCCGTTCGGCAAAGCAGTACCCGCTGTTAGCCGGATTGCGAGCGCTATTGAAACCAACACACGAGTGAAGCGCTGAACCTTCTCCCGCGCACTGGACGCTTTCTCACTTAACACCTTCGGTTCTAAAGCAGCATGGCTATCACAGATCAACTCGTTGGTGAAAGCAGCCGCAGACTGAGGCTTGTCCACTTTCTCGGTGTCATCGGGCTAGGCATTGGAGTTTTTATCTTGGCCGCGTCCGTCGATTCCAAGGCGCTCATCGCTGGTTTTGTCCTGATGGCGGTGCTTGCGCTGGTTCTGTGGAAACCGGACCTGGCTACCCTTGGTGCTGTCTTCTCGGTCTGGGGCAATGTCGCTGCGGCCGCGGTGCGTTTCCATCACGTTCCGGCGATCGCCGCTGTCGCAAGCTTTTTGGTGCTGGGCCTTCCACTCTTTTACTACCTCATCATTCGGCGTGAGCCAGTTCGTACCAATGGCGTGCTGGGCCTCCTGCTTGTCTATCTGGTCGTGCAAGTCGCATCGGCCGAGTTTTCCAGGGACATAGCGGCATCTTTCAGCGCCCTCAGTGTTTTTTCGCTGCAAGGGATCGTTCTTTATTTTCTGATTTTGAACACGGTGCGAACCCCCGTGCTGCTACGGCGTTGTCTTTGGGCAATGGTGCTGGCCGGCGTCCTGATGGGAGCTCTCTCGTTGGTTCAGCGTGTCACCCACACATACGGAAAAGACTACGCGGGCTTCGCGGTTAGCCATCCGTTTGCCTACCCCCCAGACTACGACGATACTTCTTCGTCCAGCGACGAGCCGGAGGGCCAAGCTTTCCAGGCTTTATACCCCAGTTGGCGTGCCTTGGGGTCCATTGGCGATGCAAACTACTACGCGCAAATCATGATTGTGCTGATACCCATTGCGCTGCTGCGGTTCTGGGCAAGCTCAAGCTGGCGTGAGCGAACACCCGCATTGCTGGCTGTGGCTACCATCAGCGCCGGTGTCGTGCTCTCCTATTCACGGGGCGGCGCGATCGCCGTCTTTGTAGTCGTCGCCGGGCTGATTGCGTTTCGGTATCTTCGCTTGCGGTACGTGCTGCCGGTGATTATTGCCGCACTGTTGATTCTGGCGATAACTGAGCCGATGTTCATCCGTCGAATCCAAACTCTCGGCGGCGGCGAATCTGGAAATCCGCGCGCGGTCGACCGCTCGATTCTATTGCGCAGGACCATTATCATCGCAGACTACCATATCTTTCTGGATCATCCTCTGCTTGGCGTGGGTTATGGCCAAGCGCCCAAGTACATTCCGTGGTACGGCAGGATGTATGGCTACGCTCAACCGGCCCACGGTGCCGGCGCCCACAGCATGTACCTTGAAATCCTGGCCGAAACGGGCATCGCGGGCTTCGGGGTATTCATGCTGGTCATATGGGCAGCGGTGAAGCCGATGGTCGTGCTCCGCCGCTATTGGGCGCGAAGCCGTCCTGAGTATGCGCATACGCTGGCGAGCCTCATGCTAGGACTTCTGGCGTTCCTCGCGGCCGCCACCTTTTTGCATCTTTCGTTAACCCGTTACTTGTATCTCTTGCTGGGATTGTGTGGCGCGGCGTCGGCAATTTACGCCCCTCAGGCCGAGTCCCCGGCGACAGTGCCGTTGAAGCCGGCGCGCACATCTCGAAGCGAAATTGGAGCCGCCTGGTATGAAGGTTAAACAGCCGCGCAAGCGAATTGCATACATAGTCTCGCGCTTCCCGAAAATCACCGAGACCTTCATTCTGTTCGAAATCCTCGAACTTGAACGGCTCGGGACGGAGGTGAGCGTTTTTTCCATCCTTCGCGAAAACGAGGGAATCATGCATGCCGAGGCCGCGCCAGTAGTGGAACGCGCCCACTATTGCAACGCTTTCTCCTGGCCGGTTCTGGCATCGCAACTGTTTTGGTTATGGCATGCGCCCATCGTCTACCTGCGTTCCTGGTGGCGCGCTCTGAAGGGAAACGCCTCCTCGCCCAGCTTCTTTGCCAGGGCGCTGTACATTGTGCCGGTAGCCGCCCACTTCGCGCGACAGATGCAAGAGGCCGGCATCGAGCACGTACACGCAAACTGGGCGACGCATCCGGCACTCGCGGCCTACGTGATTCGCCTGCTTGCCGGGATTCCTTACAGCTTTACCGCGCACTCGCATGAAATCTACGTGGATCGCACGATGCTCGGCGAGAAAATCCACGAGTCGGAGTTCTTCATCACCATTTCCCAATACAACCGTCGTCTGCTGACCGAACTGTATGGCCCGGAGTGCGCCGGGAAGATGCACGTGGTCCATTGCGGCGTGGATACCTCGCTCTTCAAGCCGCGGGATGCAATCAGGGCGAACAAGCGGTTCACAATTCTTTGCGTTGCCGGCTTGGAAAAGCATAAAGGCCAGCGATACCTTATCGAAGCTTGCGCGGAACTGTGCAGGCGTGAAGTGGACCTTCGTTGCCTGCTGGTCGGCGGAGGCGAGGACCGTCCATTGCTCGAACGGCAGATACGCGAGCTGGGACTTGAAGGGCGCGTGCAAATTTTGGGCCGCCAGCCTCGCCACCGTGTCCTTGAACTCATGGCCGAGGCAGACGTACTCACGCTGCAAAGCATTATGACCCCGAGCGGCATGAGCGAGGGAATCCCCGTAAGCCTGATGGAGGCAATGGCGTCAGGCGTACCGGTCATCGCAAGTTCAATCCGTGGGATCCCGGAACTCGTCGAACACGGCCGCACAGGACTGCTTGTGCCGCATAGTGATGCCCATGCGCTCGGCGACGCGCTGATGAAGATCTACACGTCGCCCGAACTCGCCCGCGAACTTGCTATCCGGGGCAGGGAAAAGGTCATCCGGGAGTTTGATCTCACGGCGAACACTCTCGCAAAGCAAAAACTGTTTGAAGGCGTCGACGCCGCCAACGAGCCAGTCGAAGTGACACAACGCGCATCATGACCACGAAGGTCGCCATTGCGACGCCAGATGCCGCTTGTCTTGCTCCGCTCTGCGCGGCAACAAGTTCATAAAAATTCCCCCCAATCAAGTCCCATGACTGCAACCAGACCCCAAGATGAAAGCACTCGGTAAGAGCCGTTGAAAATGTCAGGCGCTGAATGGATCTTCTGGCTATCGATAGCCGCCGTGGCGTATCACTACGCAGGCTATCCCGTGCTGTTATTTATCAGTTCAACGATCGCCGAGGCGGGGCGGGATCTCCGGTTTCTGCTCTCGCGGCGCAGTCGCCGGTGCCGCGACGCAAGTCACCTGCCGAGCGTCGCTATCATCATTGCGGCGTTCAATGAGCAGGAGGTCATCGAAGCCAAGCTGCGGAATACTGCTTTGTTGCACTACCAAGCCGGCCAGTTTGAAGTGCTGCTTGGACTCGACGCTCCGACCGATGCGAGCGCGGAACGTGCGCGCAGTGTTTCGATACCCGGCCTGCGTATTTTCGAATTTCCGTTGCGGCGCGGGAAGCTGGAAGTGCTTCGCGATCTCGTGCAGCGCACAGAGGCGGATGTCCTGGTCTTTACCGACGCCAATACGATTTTGGATTGCGAGTGCCTTCATAAATTAGTGCGGCACTTCTCCGATCCCCGGGTGGGCGCGGTCAGCGGAGAGGAAATGCGCTTCGGAGGCGAAGGATGTTCTGGCGAATCGCTATACTGGCGCTACGAATCCGCAGTCAAGCTGCTGGAGAACCGCCTCAACTGCCTTTTGGGCGCAAACGGGTCAATCTATGCGGTTCGCCGTGAACTTTTCAAGCCAAGCGCGGCGTCTCTTGTAGAAGACTTGCAGGTTCCGCTTCAAATCCGGTTTGACGGTTATCGCGTGGTGTATGACCCAGAGGCCATTGCGATGGAGGATATTGTCCCGAGCGTGGAAGGGCAGTTCCAGCGGAGAGCCCGCATCGGCGCCGGAGCTTATCAAACGCTATTCCAAAATCCTGGATACCTGAACCCGCTTAAGGGCGCGCCGGCGTTCGCGTTCTTCTCGCATCGCCTATTGCGTTTGCTGGCGCCCTTCTTGCTCCTGGCGGCCTTAGCAGCGAACTTTATGCTGGCGTGGCGCCCGTTCTATGGCGCAATCCTAGCGTGCCAGCTTCTCTTTTACTCGATGGCGGCAATTGGATGCCGGCTGCGGTTCGCCGGAAAGGCGGCTGGACCGTTTGCTCTCCCCTTGCAATTCTGCCTTATGAACACCGCCTACATTGTTGGCCTGGCGCGCTATTTGACGGGCAAACAGGCGCTTACCTGGAAGGTGACTCCGCGCCAAAGCTCCGCACCCGAGGCTGCAAAGTCCTGACATCAGTTGCTCTGAAGCCGCCAGAAACGATGCTTCGTTGATGGAAAGGCTTTAGCTCATTGTCGAGGACACCGGAGCGGATCGTAAGACCACAACAGCACCCATGCCGTATCACACAGAAGAACTCATTGCGCGTGCAGATGGGACGACGCCGGCAAGGCGCTTCATCCTCAGAAAACCCAGCCGGTGGGCTCTGGGATGTTTGGTTTTTGTTCTGTTGCTGATTTCGTGGTTCCTGGGACCTGCAAATTCCGCAAGCTCACAAATAGCACGTGCGGGAACAGCATCTTCCGTCACGGCGTTCTACTCTGCCACCAGTTTCTGGAATACGCCGATTGCGGGCAGTGCGGCGATTGATCCCAACTCCGCGGGCATGATCGCCTATGCCCTCTCAGCCTATGCCTCCAACGCCGTGCTCGCCAACGACAACGCCTGGGGCATGGGATACATCTACGCCAACTCCACCTCCAAGTCCTACACCGTTGCCTGCACCATGTACTGCACCGGCGACACCATCGTCTTCCCCATCCCCGCGGGCGCCAAGCCCAGCACCGGCTCCGATCATCATCTGGCGGTCATCAACGGCAATCAGGAGCTGGACATGTGGGAAGCCTCCTATGACGCCGGCAACGATAGCTGGTCGGCCGGGACGCGTACCACCACCGACGTTACCGGCTGGGGAGCCAACTGTCCCCAGGGACAGCACTGCAATAGCACTGTGGCCAGCGGCTTCGCCTTGCTCGGCGGTTCGGTGCGCCCCGAAGAGATCGCTCAGGGACACATCGACCATGCCCTCGCCCTGACCACGCCCGCCACCCAATCCGGCTACATCGCCTGCCCGGCGACCCACACGGACGGTGCCAGCAGCAACGCCAACGCCATCCCCGAAGGCGCGCGGGTGCAACTGGATCCGGCGTTCAATGTCGATGGGCAATCGTGGCCGGCGTGGGAGAAGACCATCGCCAAGGCGTTGCAGACCTACGGGGCCTACGTGGTCGACACCAGCGGCGCGCTGGCTTTCTATGCGGTGACCGACATGAACCAGGGCAACACCACGTGGTCCTCGGTCGGCATGACCAAGGCTCCGAGTTTGTCCAACCTGCCCTGGAGCAGCTTCCGCGTGCTGCAAGTCCAGTCCTGCAACTAAAAGCGTCTCCAACCCTAGAGCGATTCCGATTTGCAGTAGAGAGGAGGCCGGGAAACCGGCCCTTTTTATTTGCGCATAGCTTGCAGGGTCAGTTCCCGCATTGTGTCATCTGAATCACCTGAAATTCACTCCACGGCAGGAACGATAGGCTTTCCCCGGCGTTAGACATGCCGACTGAGGCCCAGGTTGTGTTTCCGGAGTTCATATCATTGACCGCGTACAGAGCCAGCGAACCGCTGGTGTCGGACACATAAGCCCCGTAGGTCTGAAGCGCGTAAGCGATGGTTTTCTGCCATGTAGACCACGATTGCGCGGCTACGTTGAATGAGGGGTTGAGCTGAATTCGAGCGCCCTCTGGAATGGCGTTGGCGTTGCTGCTGGAACCATCCGTATGCGTGGCCGGGCAGGCGATATACCCGGACTTGGTGGCTGGAGTTGTGATCGAAAGGGCGTGTGGGATCAGTCCCGCCGCGATTTCTTCCGGACGAATGGCACCGCCCAGCATCGCAAATCCAGCGGCTACTTCACCGTTACAGAGTTGTCCGAGGGCGCACATAGCTCCCCATCCGACGGTGGATGTAGTGCCGAGTGATCCTGCCGACCAGGTGTCGTTACTGCTGTTATAAGAGGCCTCCCACATATCCAACTCCGTGTTGGTGGTGGTATTGATCACCGCCAGATGGTGGTCAGAACCAGTATTTGCCAACGTCCCAGCAGGGATCGGGAAACTAATCGAACTGCTGGTGCAATACTGCGTACAAGCTACGGTGTAGTTCTTTGAGCCAGTTGCAGTGGTGGTGACGTAGCTCATGCCCCAAGCGCTCGTGTTGGCCAGGTTGGCGCCATTTGCGTAGGAAGCAATGGCGTATGAAATCATGCCCGCGGAGTTGGCATCAATCGCCGCATTGGCCGCAATCGGCGTGTTCCAAAAGCTGGTGGGAGCATACCAACGGGTGTAGCCCGGAGCGGTGCTCTGAGCGGCGACGATGAGATTGAGGCTGGCGGTTGCCGTGGCGACGGTTGCATCGATCACTTCCGCGGTGAAGGGGAACGTGCCGGTGGTCGAAGTGGTGCCGGAAATGACGCCGGCGGCGGAGAGGTTCATGCCGCTGGGTAGTTGGCCGCTTGCCAGAATCCAGGTGTAAGGCTGAGTCCCGCCGGATGCCGTCAGAGTCGCGCTGAAGGCTGTGCCTGCCGTTGCCGTCGGCAAGCTGGCCGATGTGATCGCAAGGCTGGATTGACCGCTCGATGAGCCTGAAGTCGATGTGCCTGAACTATTGCTCGATGAGTTTGAAGTCGATGTGCCTGAGCTATTGCTCGACGAGGGGCCGGCCGAGGCAGGCGTCGGACCGGTGGGTGAGGAAGAGTTCGCTTGTGTTGCTGAGGCCGACGGGGCTTTTGAGCCGCACCCGAAGGCACTTAAAAGGCACAGAGTCGCAACGAACAAAACAATTCTTGACACCGGGTCTCCTTGGGATATCAGTCGATCCCAAGGAACCTTAATACCGAATGATTACGATTGCAGTCGAGTGTCCGCCTGAGGTCTTGGCAGGTGAAGACTTACATCTGTTCAGGAGTCCCACTTAGTTTTGCAGATGAATCTTTATCTGGCGACAGGGATACTCACGCGGATTCCTGGAAAAGGCGAAAGGCCGGGATGCGCCCGGCCTTTCAATCTGTAAAGCGTTTTCTCAGAACACACTCATTCGCGCGACTATTTTGCGGGTACTTCTTCCACAAAAATCCTGTCGGCGCCGTTGGCCTGAGGCGGAGTGAAAAAGGCAAAGATTTTAAAATCGTCACTTACCGGACGGATGGCATGGATGAAACCTCTGGGGCAGAAATGGATTTCGCCTGCTTTCAGTTTTACCCATTCTCCCTTAATTAATTCTTCGCCCACGCCTTTATAGACGTAGATGATTTCGTCCGATGAGCCATGGTAATGGGCTTTCAGTGCGGGCTTTTGCGCCAGGACCATTTGGTTGCGAGGCGTTCCTATCGGCAGATCCAACCTCATGGTCTGGCCCGGCGGTATCGCGTGGCCGGCATACCATTCATCCGCATTGATGTTCGCGCCCATTTTGAACTGGGAATCGATCAAAGCCCAGTCTGCAACGACGTCCCCGGGTTTGGCTTTGCTTTCCTTGGCGTCAATAAATATTCTGTCGCCTCCCGGAGGCAGAGCCGGAGAAAAGATATCGAACGACTGAAACTCCATACCTTCCTCGCACGTCAGGCCGTGCACGACTCCGCGCGGATTGTAATGAATATCTCCCGGTTGGACCCACGCCCACTTGCCATTGACGTACTCTTTGCATTTGCCCTTGATCGGAACAAGAATCTCGTCGGAACTAGTGTGATAGTGCAGGGGGAAACTTCCTCTTATGGTCATCGCCAGCACCACAACACGCGGTGTCTTAAAGACCAAGTCCATACGGGGCCCCTTTTCGCCCGCGGGCAGAGGATGCGCGGCAAACCACTCTCCAAAATTCACGTTGAAGGGGCTTGGATAATCGGTGTCAAGCTCATGTGCGTCGCCGACATTAAGGACGGGCGGAGCGGCCGTAAGGCTCACCACGCCCAATGTCAACAGACCCAGAAACATTAGAATCGAGATACGCTTCATTGTTTGAATTCTCCTCCCAAAAGTGATCGCTGACCTGCTATTCCTGCTATTGCGCAATGATATTCAGCCGCGTGCGGCTGTCGCCGGATACAGCCAGGAAACCCAGCGAGAATGAGGGTCCAGCGGCGGCCTTGGCAGCTTCTCAAAAAGGTCCGCTGCTCAAAGACAAGCACCGACCGCTGATTGCCACACTCTGCGTTCCGCCCGTTCAGCTCCGTTTAAGCGCCGCTTTCACGCGATCCGGCGTCATCGGGAGCTGCAGCAGTCTGGCCCCGGTGGCGTCATGAATCGCGTTTGCGATGACCGAGCCCATGGTGATGATCGGCGGTTCGCCCATTCCGTCGGGTGGGAACTGGCGATTGTCGACCAATACCACCTCCATCTTCGGCATTGTCGAGAAGCGTGGGATCTCGTAACTGTCGAAGTTGCGAGCCAGCACCTCTCCGTCCTTGAAAAGCACTTCTTCGCTCAGCGCGTAGCCCAAGCCCATGGTGATGCAGCCTTCAACCTGCTGACGCGCGCCTTCCGGATTGACCACGGTGCCCGGGTCAACTGCGGTGACGACCCGCTTAACCTGCACGGCCCCGGTGTTCTTGTCGACTTCCACCTGCGCCATGCTCGCGACGTAAGTGCCGTAGATCAAACCACAGGAGACGCCCACCCCCCGGCCGCTAGGTGTTTTCCCGGGCTGCCAGCCGAACTGCTTTGCGGCCGCCTCGAGCACGCCCCGCATGCGTTTGTCGCTTAAATGCTTTAGACGGAACTCGAGCGGATCGATACCAGCTTTGCTTGCCAGGATATCCATGTGCGATTCGCGGGCAAATGAAATTGTATTCGTGCCCGGCATCCGCCATGCGCCGACGTTGAATGGATGTACTCCGCCGGCGTTGTCTCCCCGGCGCCAGGCGAGTTCCGCTATTGGTGCCGCCACCGTCCGGTTGTTCGGAACATCGTAGAAGGTCGGGGATCCCCAGTCGCCGGCGGCATATACCGTGAAATCCCACAACGCAAGCTGGCCCTCCTTCGTCATAGCCGAGCGGATTTTCACCACGCCAGCCGGCCTGAAGCGGTCATACATGAAATCTTCGGAACGGTCCCAGACAAGTTGGAGCGGTTTGCCGACCAGCTTCGCCAGTCGTGCCGCTTCGACGGCATTCTGTGTGTAGTTCTTTCCGCCGAAACCGCCGCCCACGTAGGGAGTGATCACCCGCACGTTTTGCGGGGTGAAGCCCAGAGCCTGCGCCACGGCATCGCGAACCCCGAAAGGCCTTTGCGTGCTCGCCCACAAGGTGGCCTTGCCTCCCTCGATCTTCACCAGGGTCGAGTGCGTTTCCATGTGCGCATGCGCGCCATAGCTGTGCAGGTATGTCTGTTCGAAAACTTCGCCAAGCTTTTCGCCTTCCGCCAGGCTCCCCTTCTCGGCCACTACCTTGGTTTCCACCTTGGCCGCAACCAGGTGATCGAAAATAGATTTGTTGTCTAACTTGTTCGGTGAAGGCTCGAATTGCGCTTTGATGAGCCCTAGTGCCTTGTCGGCAATGTCGGGTCGGTTGCCGATCACGGCGATCAGGTTGCCATCCTTAACTACCTGGACATTGGGCACCTTCTCGGCGGCGCTGGTGTCGACGCTCTTGAGGGTTGCTCCGTGTGCCGGTGGTCTGAGAATGCGTGCGAATACCATTCCCGGAAGCACGAAGTCGGCGGTGTATTTGGCCTTGCCGGTAACTTTCTCGATCGCATCCTTGCGCCGGGCCGACGTGCCCATCACTTTGTAGTCCGTTGTGGATTTCACCGCAACCTTGCCGACCTTGCGCTCGATGCGCTTTCCCTGAACCAACTCCGCGTAGGAAACGCGCTTACCCTGCACCGGATCGGTGACGACGCCGTCCTTCACCTGCAGCCGTTCGACCGGAGCATGGAGGCGTTCGGAGGCCATTTGAAGCAGGACAGTTCTGGCCTCGGCCGCGGCTCCACGCAGGACTGGCCCTAATTGCCGGTTGGCCAGAGAGCCGAAAGTTCCGATGTCCCACGGGCACAGGTCGGTATCGCCCATGATCATGTCGATAGAGTCGACAGCGACCTCAAGCTCCTCGGCAAGGTTTTGCGCGAGCGCGGTCTGCAGGCCCTGTCCCATCTCGATCTTGCCCACCATGCAGGTGACGCGGCCGTTAGCTCCGATCTGTATGTATGCGTTGAAGTCAGTGCTAACCGCGGGCGGAGCCTGGCCGAAGACATCCATCGGGCCAGCCCAGAAGTACACCACCAAGCCGGTTCCAAGCTTGAGAAAATCGCGGCGGTTGACGCCGCCGTTGGCCGTTACAGTCGTCTCATCTTGTTTCATCACGCCCTTCCTTTCATCGCCACGGCCGCATCCTGGATGGCCTCGACGATCCGAACCTGCGCCCCGCAACGACACAAATTGCCATCCATATGGCGAACGATGTCGGCGGCGGCCGGTCGCGGCGTCTGCAGCAGAAGCGCGTAGGCGCTCATAATCATGCCCGGGGTGCAATAGCCACACTGAAAGGCGTTGTGGTTAACGAAGGCTTCCTGGATGGGGTGGAGGTGTCCGTCCTTGCTCAATCCCTCGATGGTCAGGATTTTCTTGCCGGCGATTTCCTTGACCGGAACCGAACACGACCTGACGGCCTGGTTGTCCACAATAACGGTGCAGGCGCCGCAAATGGCGGTTCCGCAGCCGAACTTGGCGCCCGTCAGGCCGAGGTCATAACGCAAAACCCAGAGCAGCATGCGCTCGTCATCGACCTTGATGCGCGTCGGCTTGCCATTGAGAATGAATGCAATTGATCGTTCCATTAGAAGTTCCTTTGACTGTCGTCACAATTAGCCCTGGAGCGGGGATATAGCTTTCGCATAAGGGTTAAACAACGTCCAATCAGCCCCTTACCAGCGACAACGACGAGAAAACCGGTTCGGCGAATTACTCCCCGACTCGCGGCACATCGTTATCACGGGCAGTTTTTCACCTTATGGTTTTGGGCTGGAGTATCTGCCTGTGCGCACCGACTGTCAAGCAGAATCTCGGGCTGTGCCGGTCGTCAGGCACCGAGGTGGAAGCGTTTGAGAATAAAGGTCTAACAGGGGAAATCAGCGACGCCGATGAAGCTTGTCCGAAAGCCGGCGGACGGTCATTTGCCAGCGTCCAAACTTGCGCTTTTTGAGCCTTTCGGACACGAAAAAAAGTGTCTGGCACGTCCGATAATGCGAAGGAACGGCTCCGGCACGTCCGATAACGGTGCAACGAGGAACGATCACGCGCACGATATATACTTTCCATTCGTTGACAACCGTGAAGTGCGAGGTGCAGCCAGATGAGAGGTGCAGCCAGATGATTGACAAGCGCGTTGCAACCGTAGAGGCCGCCGTGGCCGACGTGCGGGATGGTTCGACGGTGATGATCGGCGGCTTCGGCCTGGCCGGAATGCCCAGCGAACTGATCGATGCGCTGATCGCCCGCGGAGCGCGCGATCTCACCGTGGTCAATAACAATGCCGGTAACGGCTATACCGGGTTGGCGGCGCTGCTACAGGCGGGGCTGGTGCGCAAAATCATCTGCTCCTTTCCGCGCCAGGTTGATTCCGACGTGTTCGACGGACTCTACCGCGCAGGGCGCATCGAACTGGAACTGGTTCCGCAGGGCAATCTGGCCGAGCGTATACGGGCGGCTGGAGCTGGAATCGGCGCGTTCTTTACTCCCACGGGATACGGAACGATTCTGGCTGAAGGCAAGGAGACCCGCAAAATCAGCGGCCGCGACTACGTGCTCGAGTATCCGATCCATGCCGATGTGGCATTGATCAAAGCCCGGGCGGCGGATCGCTGGGGGAACCTGGTCTACAACAAGACGGCGCGAAACTTCGGGCCCATCATGGCCACGGCGGCGCGCTGCACGATCGCGCAGGTGGACGAGATCGTGGAACTCGGAGAGTTGGACCCGGAGAGCGTGGTCACCCCCGGCATCTTCGTTCAGCGGGTGGTGGCGGTGAAGTCGAAGGTAGGGGCCGGAGCACGCGGGAAGGAAGTGCGATGAAAAAACTGAATCGCGATGAAATGGCGGCGCGCATCGCCCGGGACATACCGGACGGGGCGTACGTGAATCTCGGCATAGGGATGCCGACGCTGGTGGCGAATCATCTTCCCAAGGACCGCGAAGTCATTCTGCACAGCGAAAACGGAGTGCTGGGCATGGGACCGGCGCCGCCGCCGGGCGAGGAAGACCCGGACCTGATGAACGCGGGCAAGCAGCCGGTTACGCTGTTGAAGGGCGGAGTCTACTTCCACCATGCCGACTCGTTCGCGATGATGCGCGGAGGACACGTCGACATCTGCGTGATGGGCGCTTTCCAGGTGTCGGCCACGGGAGACCTGGCGAACTGGCATTCCGGCGCGCCCGACGCGATTCCGGCGGTGGGTGGTGCCATGGACCTGGCCATCGGCGCCAAGCAGGTGTTCGTGATGATGGAGCTCCTCACCAAGAAAGGCGAGAGCAAGATCGTCGAACGCTGCACGTATCCGCTGACCGGCATCGGGTGCGTGTCGCGCGTCTATACGGACCTGGCGGTCATTGACATCACCCCGCAGGGCCTGAAGGTTGTGGAGACCGTCGAGGGTCTGACGGCGGAAGAATTGGAGCGCATCACCGGGCTGTCCTTCCCAGCACGCGCAACTACGGCGCGTGCCGGGGACCCTCCGTTGATTGCGCCGCAGGCGCGATGAATCCGCTGGCTGGATCGCCGTTTTCAGCGCATCTCGGTTTGACGGTCGTCGAATGGTCTCCGGGAAGGGCGGTGGTTTCGCTGGAAATCACCGACGCGCTGAAAAACCGGCGCGGCGTTGCGCATGGAGGCGTGACGGCAACCCTGCTGGACGCGGCGCTCGGCATCGCCTGCCGAAGCCACACGGACGATTGGAAGAGCGAGGGCACGGTAACCCTGAACGTGCAGTTTATCGAGCCCGCGCGCGGCACTTTGCTGGCGGAAGCCCGATTGTTGAGAGCGGGAAGAACCGTGGCCTTTGTCGAGGGAGAAGTGCGCGACGAGAGCGGAGCAATCGTGGCGAAGGCGACGGCAACCTTTAAGATAGAACGCAAGCGGAAACATCCGGCGCAGGGTCACGCCAGTTCGTCGTGAGCAGGAACTACCCCACTCAAGCGAAAGAAGCTTGAGTGGGCCACCCGCCGAACTGGTGAGACTTGTTCCCACAAGTCGTCGCGGAGCTTGTTCCTGAGATGAACGGCCAGCAATCTCGTGCACACCACTACGTGCCGCAGTGGTATCAGAAGAGGTTTCTGACGCCGGGCAAGACCCGATTCTTCTACCTAGACCTGACCCCGGAAACCGTGGTTTGCAACGGAGTGCCTCACCAGCGTCGTGCATTGCTCCGCTGGAGTCCTGAGAGGTGTTTTTATCGCGATGACATCTATACGGTGAAGCTGGGAAGTTGGACCACCGACCAAATCGAGCGCAGCTTCTTCGGCGAAGTGGACCGTCGAGGCCGCGAGGCAGTCATGCACTTCGCCGAATTCGAGCAGATCATCGAGCCGACTTGGGGTGCGGGAAGAGATCTCGCGCCTTATATGGACGCGCAGAAATTCAGGACTCCGCGAGGCCTCGACTTGTTAAAGAAGCGCACGGGCAGCCTGGATCACACCGTCTTACTTTTTGAGATGCAGCGCCAATTCCAGTTCAGCACCATGTGGATGGAGGGAGTTTGGGAGATCGTGCGCGCGAGGCACAGCCCGACGAAGTTCATCGTCACTGATGACCCTGTGACCTTCTACTGTAAGACGGTGTTCCCTAGTGAATGGACGTATCCCAATGAGGTAGCGCTCAGGCAAGTCGGGACGCGTACCATCTTTCCCCTGGGACTCGACTCATGCCTTATCGTCACACACCTGGAGTTTGTGAGGAATCCCTGGTCCGTTCCCACAATGCATCGCACGAACGCACGCTCCTTCGAGTCGGCCACGAAGCACCTTGGCCACATACAGTTCGGGCGCGAACTCGAAGAGGACGAGGTGCTGCGCATCAACTACGTCATGAAGAGACGCGCTGCCCGCTATATTGCCGCAGCCGAGGAGGAGTGGCTCTATCCCGAGCTTCGCGTATCCACAACGGAATGGACAAGGATGGATGATGACTGGTTCTTATTGCCGCACCTGTGGCGGGTCCCGTTCTCGCGGGAGATCATCGTGGGCCACCGCGATGGAACCGCGTCCGCATGGGATGAGTACGGACGCAGGCCTTGGCAGCGCGGCTACAAGGACGAGAAGCAGTTCAACCGGGAATGGCAAACCTGTGAGTTGGCGAAACAAGAGTGGGCGAGGAAACGCATGGGGAGGTCGAGAGCACGGACCGACGACCGCATGGGAAGGGATGTGGCAGACGAGTTGATGGATGACTATCTGCGTAAACAGGGCCTGCTCCCCAGTTCTTCGCCGGAAGTTCCTCCAGTAGTGTGAGTTGTTTTTATTGTACGGGATAAATCCGATATTCTGCGTATCTTGCATGACACTTCGAAGGGTGTTGATGGCACTCATGAAGGGTTTTTTGGAAATGCCACTTCAGCGGCACCCGGCCATCTTACGCCCGCTATGCGGGCTTGTTTTTTCGACGTCGAAGCCTACCCCAGGCTTGCGCCATGGGGCTACCATCTTTTGCCCGCTACGCGGGCTGTCCCGTCGTGAACCTGGGCACCCGGCTCATTGAATGTTTCAGGGTGTCATTCTGTGCGAGCATAGCGAGCGAAATTGAGGCGTTGAGGCGGCGTCTGAGCCGCCTGCCGAAATCCTGAGCGAAGCGAAGGAACACTGAATCCCAGCGCGGCATGGGGCTGCGGCGCAGTCGACGGATTTTATCGAAAAGCCCGGAGCCGCGCGGGTTGGGACAGTTTCCCTGGGATGCTTCGCTGCGCTCAGCATGACACTCATGAAGTGTGTTTAATTATTCTAGGTGCCGAGAAGGAACTACCCCAGGTTAGCCCAATCACCCCAGCGAGCGGCGCTCGCCGGGGACCCCGACGCGGGCGAACCTGGGGCACCTGTCGAACCTGAAGTTCGCGCAATAATCTGTTGAAGTGTCATTCTGAGCGACCGAAGGGAGCGAAGAATCTATGCATTTGATTCGTAATACATAGATCCTTCGCTACGCTCAGGATGACACTCATGAAGTGTGGGCGGTCCCTCAGGGGCTGAAGCCCGCATTGCCGTTGGTTCTGGACGGCGCGGCTGAAGCCGCGCCCCTTCAAAACCGAGTTGTGAAACAACTCGTAAAGCCCTGTCCAATCCACTGGAGCGCCCCTACGGCAGCAGCTTGCCGGGGTTCATGATTCCCAGGGGATCGAGTGCTGCTTTGATTTTGCGCATGGTATCCAGTTCGGCGCCGCCGCGCCATTTCTCCATCATGTAAGGCTTGAGGGCACCGATGCCGTGTTCGGCGGAGAAGCTGCCGTCGAACTGGCGAACCACTTCATTGACGACCGCCTGAATCTCGTGGGTGCGTTCCTTGAAAGCGGCGTTATCTCCGCCGAGGGGCACGGTTAGATTGAAATGGGTATTGCCGTCGCCGAGGTGTCCGTAGGCCATGACGCGGATGCCGGGGAACTGGCGCTCGCACTCGGCGGTGGCACGGGTGATGAACTCCGGCGTTTTGGAAACCGGCACGGTGACGTCGTTCTTGATGGACGTGCCTTCGCGCTGTTGGGCGTCGGTGACCTCTTCGCGCAACTGCCAGATGGCGGCACGCTCGGATGAGCTGCCGGCGAGCGCGGCATCGAGCACGATGCCTTTGTCCATGGCTTCGGCCAGCAGTTCTTCCAGCTTTTCGCGCAGGCCGGCGTCGGGCGAAGCGGCGGCCAACTCGACCCAGGCATAGTGCGCGGCGGGTTCGGCTAGAGGGTAGCGCGTCTCGGGAAAGTGCTTGCGGATGATTTCCATGACATGGCCTTCCATGTACTCGAAGGCGTTGATGGAGTCGTGAAAATGGGCGCGGCAGAGCACGAGCAGGTCCAAGGCCGCTTGCGTGGAGGAGACAGCGCAGAGGGCGAGCGCCAGATCGCGCGGGCGCGGCACCAGTTTCAGCACAGCCCCGGTGATGATGCCGAGAGTGCCTTCGGCTCCGACAAAGAGCTGGCGGAGACAGTATCCGGTGTTGTCTTTGCGCAGGCGCCGCAATCCGTTCCAGATTGTGCCGTCGGGCAAGACGACCTCGAGACCGAGAACGAGGTCGCGCGCGTTGCCGAAGCGCAGCGTGTTGTTGCCGCCGGCGTTGGTGGAGAGCACGCCGCCGATCTGCGCTGAGCCCTCCGAGCCCATGGTGAGCGGCACAATGCAACCTTCGGCGAGAGCGGCTTCCTGCGCGGCCTTAAGCGTGGCTCCGGCGTCGATGGTCAACGTGAGGTCGACGGGGTCGAGGTTGCGGATGCGGTTCATGCGGGAGAGCAACAAGACGATCTCGGTGCCGTCGGCGCTGGGCGTGGCGCCAATCACCATATTGGTGTTGCCTCCCTGCGGGACGATGGGGATGCGGCGTTCGGCGCACAGCCGGACCACGGCGGCCACCTCTTCGGTGCTGGCGGGGCGGACGACGGCCGGCGTGCTTCCCTTGCGTAGCTGCCGCCAGTCCACGCAGTAATCGGCGGTGTCGCCTGGGTCAAAGAGACAGCCCTTTTCGCCAACGATATTCAGCAGCGCCGAACGGACTTCCGACCATGCGCTGGACGTAGCAGTTGCTTCAGTCATTGCGGGTTCCTCGAAGCCGCTCCGGGCTTCTTCTATAAAATCTTTTGGCTGCACCTGAGTCTCACGCCGTGCTGGGATTCAGTGTTCCTTCGCTTCCCCCACCCCAGCAACGGCAAAAGCGGCCGTCGCCGGGGACCCCGGCTCGCTCAGGATTTCGGCAGGCGGCTCAGACGCCGCCTCAACGCCTCAACTTCGCTTCGCTCAGAATGACAGCCACTACCCAACTTGTGATTTCCTCAGGGGCTAAAGCCCCGTTCGAGCTACACCTCTGAGCGGCGCGGCTAAAGCCGCGCCCTACCCAGTACTGCGCCTCTCAGCGCACGAGGCACGGGCGCTTGTTATCGAACTTCCAGCCGGGTATCAGAAATTGCATTGCCATGGCGTCGTCGCGCCCTCCCAGCCCCATCTTTTGATAAAGCCGGTTTGCCTTCTCGATTTGCGCCATGTCCGGTTCCACTCCCAAGCCGGGTTGTTCGGGCACGTTGAGCATGCCGCTGCTGATCTTGAACGGCTCCCTGGTGAGGCGCTCCTGATGCTCCTGCCAAATCCAGTGGGTGTCGATGGCCGTGATGTTGCCGGGCGCGGCGGCGGCGGCATGGGTACACATCGCCAAGGAAATATCCAGGTGATTATTCGAGTGGGAGCCCCATGTCAGTCCCCATTCGTGGCACATCTGCGCCACCCGGACGGAGCCTTGCATCGTCCAGAAGTGCGGGTCAGCCAAGGGAATATCCACCGACTGCAACTGGATGGCGTGCATCATCTCGCGCCAGTCGGTGGCGATCATATTGGTAGCCGTCGGCAGTCCTGTGGCGCGACGGAATTCGGCCATAATCTCGCGTCCGGAGTAGCCGCGTTCGGCGCCGCAAGGATCTTCGGCGTAGGCCAGCACATCACGTTTGTCGCGGCACAGGCTGATGGCTTCCTGCAACGACCAGGCACCGTTGGGATCGATGGTGATGCGCGCCTCCGGAAAGCGTTCGTGCAGCGCGGTGACGGCCTCCATCTCCTGCGCGCCGGGGAGTACGCCGCCCTTCAACTTGAAATCCTTAAAGCCGTAGCGTGCTTGCGCGGCTTCGCCCAGGCGCACGATCGCCTGCGGCGTCAGCGCTTCTTCGTGACGCAAACGCAGCCAGTCATCCGGCGCGTCAGGAGCGCTGAGGTAGGGCAGGCCGGTCTTCTTGCGGTCTCCGATGTAGAAGAGATAGCCGAGCACCAGCACCTGCTTGCGTTGCTGACCCTGGCCGAGCAGCGCGGCCACGGGCACGCCCAGGAACTGGCCCAGCAGGTCGAGCAGAGCGGCTTCAATGGCGGTGACGGCATGGATGGTGATGCGCAGATCGAAGGTCTGCAAGCCGCGTCCGCCGGCATCTCTGTCGGCAAAGCGCTGCCGGACGCCGTTCAAGATGCTGTTATAGGCAGCGATGGATTGCCCCACCACCAGCGACTTGGAATCTTCCAGGGTTTGACGAATGCGCTCACCGCCAGGGACTTCGCCAACCCCTGTGCGGCCCGCATTGTCTTTCAGAATCACAATATTGCGGGTGAAGTAGGGACCATGCGCGCCGCTCAGGTTGAGCAGCATGCTGTCATGGCCGGCAACCGGGATGACAAGCATCTCGGTAACCAGTGGCGCAGCAGATGAATTGTCGCGGGTCATGCGATGATCATAGTTCCGGGCAGGTGAAATGGGAACTCACTTTTGTTTCAGCTTCGATTGCTGACCTGATGCACACTTCGAAACCAACTACCCCACGTCAGCCAAAAGCGGGCGGGACGTGGGGCACCCGGGGATTTTGTTTTCAGGTGTGCGGGGAAAGCAGATCCTTCGCTGCGCTCAGGATGACACGTGTGAAGGGTGATGACACTCACGCTTTTGTTTCAGCGGCCTTCGGGCTTGACGATCATTCCACGGCTGCTCTTGCCGTTCATGACTATCAGCAGGGGAGATTCCAGTCGGAGATGACGGACACAGCCCTGTGCTTCGAGCGCGGGTTGCGAGGCGAGCCACTCCCAGTCGACAAATCCCTCCCCGGCATCGCTGTTGATCGTAAAATAACCGACCTGGAAGGCGACGAGATTCTGGAAGAAGTGACTGCCTTGCGATGGCGTCACTCGCAGGTCGCTTAATCCCGTCTCGACGATCACGCGGGCGCCTGAGATCTGGTCCCAGGTAACCGGGATTCCGAGCCACGGATCGGTGGAACCCCAGCGGCCGACCCCAATCAGCAGATAGGAGATTCCGGCCTCGGAGAGCTTGGCGTTCAGGTGGGCGAGGTGGCGCGCGACTTCCTGGCTGCGAGCGCGTTCGAAGCGCTGGAAGTCGACGACAACAATGTCCCTGAGGTCCTGAATGCGGCCGTTTCCGAGCACCTTTGAACTCTCGCACAGCAGCCTGCCCGGTTCGACATCCTCCATGCGGACTTCTTCCCATTCGCGCGAGACGACGAGCGGGCGCATTTGCAGAAATCCGAAATCGGCAATCTCGTCGGGAAGCTGAGGCAAGCGGACCGCGAATTCGAGTTCAACGGGGCGTCCCAGGGCTTCTTCCAGTAGCTTGGTGAGCTGGTCGACGATGCTTGCCAGCGGAAAGGCTCCATACTTGAGAATGGGGGCGAAGGTGACTACGCGCGGGCCGGGCCTGCTGACTCCGTCATAGATGGCATGATTGTCGATTGAATAAGTGGAGGCAAGCCGGTGCAGCGTTCCGTCTGTCTCGGCCACGCCGAGCCCATATCTCACCTCGCGCAGATCGGAAGCCTTATGGTGGTGGCCCGCGGCGTGATCCAGCTCCAGAGCCCAGAACTCGGTTTGAGAGTTTGCCAGGATGTCTTCGACCGAAGAAAACTGAATCAGGTTCTGGGGATAACGAGGACAAAACGCCAGGCTCTTGCCACCTTCGACGACTTCCCGACCTAGTCCCAGGGCCACAGCCGTGACTCCATCGGCGGCGGTCATGGGAGCGACAGGGTAGAAATTCTGCGATCGAGCCACTCCCGAAAAGTCCGGATAGAAGCGCTTTCCGTGAGTTGCGCCAACCACTTGCTGGATGATGACCGCCATCTTCTCCTCTTCCAGCCGATATGGCGTCGCACGTACGTAGGCCTTGGCGCGCTCGCTGAAGGTGGAGGCGTAGACGCGCTTGATGGCTTCGCTCAGTTGGTTGAGGCGCGCGGGGAGATCGGGGTGCTGGTTGGGGAGCATGAAAGTTTCGTACACACCCGTGAAGGGCTGATACTGCGAGTCCTCCAGCAAGCTGGAAGAACGCACCGCCAGCGGGTAGTGCAGCTCGGCGAGAAAGGCCAGCAGACTCTCGCGAACGTGGGCCGGCAGAAAGGCCGCCAGAAAGCGCTGCTCAATCTCCGCCTCGTCGGAGCTGCGGATCGCAAAATCCAACAGGTTGTTTTCGGCGAGGAACTGGTCGTAAACATCGGTTGCCAACACCAGCGTTGAAGGCACCGCGATGCGGACGCCGGAGAAGCGTGCGGCAATCTGGCGCTCGCGAAACAGGTGGCGGACGAAAGCGAGTCCGCGCGCTTTGCCCCCGAGCGAGCCGCCGCCGATGCGCAGAAAAAACGTGTCGTTGGGCTGGAACACGGAGGGACTGAAGTCTCCGATCAGCGCTTGCCGTTGTTCGCGCCTGTATTCGGCGATGGAGTCGATGATGTCCTGGCGCAAGTCCGCCAGGGTAGCGAAGTCGGAGACTTTGCGCGGCCTGAGTTTCTGGGCGAGGGCAAATTCCGTCCGCGCTCTCAGCCAGCGTGAAAAGTGGTTGCGTTCGCTGTGGTAGGCAAGGCTCTCGGCGGGAACCTGGTGCAGCAGTTTTTCCAGCGTGGTCAGGTCCTTGGCGCGCGCAATTTCGGAGCGGTCCGGCCGGCGGAAGATAAAGTCGCCAAAGGCAAATTGCTCGGTGAGCAGGCGCCGCAAGTCTCCCAGCATGGTGGGCGAACGTTTGCGCAGAAACGAATAGCCCTCGGCATGGGCGCGCGCCATGAACTTAGTGCGGCTGGAATGGAGCACGATAGGGACATCGGGCGTCAGACTGCGGACCATGTTCGCCAGCTCGAACCCCGCATCCGGCGTCAGTTGGCCGCCGAGGGGAAACTCCACATCGGAGACGACGCCGAACAGGTACTCCCGGTACTTGATCGCTTGCGCTACCGCTTCCTCGTAATTGGAACACAGCAAAATCTTGGGCCGGGCGCGCATGCGCACCAGCTTATGCGCCACGTTGAGGCCTTCACTGAAGAGGCTGCGCGACTGCGTGATCAGCTCGGTATAAATCACCGGCAGAAATGACGAGCAGTAGCGGATATTGTCTTCAACCAGAAGAATGACCGGAACCCCCATCGCCGACGTGTCGTGGAGGACGTTGCGCTTGTCCTCGATGTACTTGATGAGGGCGATCAGAATGCGGACATTGCCCTGCCAAAGGAAGATACGGTCGATATCGGTGACCGGATTACGGGCGACGAAATCCTTGATCTGACGGTAATCGTAGGCCAGCACGACGACAGGCACATCAAGTCCGGCTTGTTTGACCTGCCGCGCCAGCTCGGCGGCGCTCATGGCGCCAACCGTCAGATTGGTGACGATGAGGTTGAAGCGCGGCTCCGAGCGTGCCAGTTCAAGCGCCTCCGGACCGCTGGAGACATGCGTGATTCCGGGGATGTGCTGGAGGTGCAGTTCCAGGGAGTCGCCAATCAGCAGTTCGTTGAGCCGTCCGTCCTCGCGAAGAATGAATGAATCGTAGAGGCTCGATACCAGCAGGATGTCGCGCACCCGGAAGGGCATGAGCTCCTCGAATGCCTCGAGGAGTTTTTCCGGATCGGTGATTGGCTCGGGTGATGAAAGCGGGTCCATTGCTATCTTTGCGGCGGGGAAGATGCGGGGGTGGAACTCGTCCACCCCCTGTGAGTCAGCGTGCCGGGCCGGACGTTACACCAGTCCCTGGTCCATCATTGCATTGGCTATCTTCAAGAAACCGCCGATATTGGCGCCGTTCACGAGATTGCCGGGAGTCCCGTAGGTCTCCGCGGTTTCGTAGCAGTTCTTGTGAATGGCGATCATGATCTGGTGCAGCTTCTCGTCCACCTCTTTACGGCTCCAACTCATGCGAGCACTGTTCTGAGCCATTTCCAGACCCGAGGTTGCCACTCCGCCGGCGTTCGCCGCCTTGGCGGGTCCATAGAGGACCTTGGCCTCGATGAACAATTTTGCGGCTTCCAGGGTGCTGGGCATGTTTGCGCCCTCGGCCACCAGACCGACGCCATTCTTGATGAGATTGGCTGCGTCTCTGGCGTTGATTTCGTTCTGCGTGGCGCTCGGGAAAGCACAATCGGCCTTGAGGTTCCAGATCGGATTGTGATCCAACCGTACGTCGGTGGGCATAAAGATAGCGTGCTTGTAGTGGTCCGCGTACTCTCTGATGCGGCCCCGGCGGACGTTCTTCAGTTCCATGACCCAGGCCAGCTTCTCCCGGTCGATGCCATCCGGATCGTAGATCACGCCGTTGGAGTCGGAGAGGGTTACCGGCTTCGCTCCCAGATCGAGCAGCTTCTCGACCGTGTACTGGGAGACGTTTCCGCTGCCGGAGACAAGACAAACTTTGTCTTCGAGCGTTTCTTTCCGGGTCTTCAACATCTCGGACGCGAAATAGACGCAGCCGTATCCGGTTGCTTCGGGACGAATCAACGAGCCGCCCCAAGTCAAGCCCTTGCCGGTCAGTACGCCGGTGAATTGGTTGGTGATGCGTTTATATTGGCCGAAGAGGAAGCCGATCTCCCTGCCGCCCACGCCGATGTCGCCGGCCGGGACATCCGTGTCGGCTCCGATGTGCCGACACAGCTCGGTCATAAAGCTCTGGCAGAAGCGCATCACTTCATTGTCACTCTTGCCCTTGGGGTCGAAATCCGATCCGCCTTTGGCGCCGCCCATGGCAAGCGTGGTGAGCGAATTCTTGAATGTCTGTTCGAAAGCCAGAAACTTCAAAATGCCAAGGTTGACCGAAGAGTGGAGGCGCAGCCCGCCTTTGTAAGGTCCGATTGCGCTGTTCATCTGGATGCGGAAGCCGCGGTTGATCTGGATGGTGCCCCGATCGTCAACCCAGGTTACGCGGAACATGATGACGCGCTCAGGCTCGACGATCCTGTCAAGGATGCGGGCGGAAATGAATTCCGGGTGTCTGTCGAGCACGAGCCGTAGAGACTCGAGCACTTCCTGGACGGCTTGGTGAAATTCGGGTTCCGCAGGATTTTTTGCTTTCACCTGCGCCATGACTTCTTTAATGTAATCGCCCGGCACCTTGATTGCGGGCGGGTTCATAATTCCAGCACTCATTGCGTTTTTTCCTCCGAAGCTGCGTTACCTTTTTCTGTGCGAATGGTCTTATCTTTCAACATCTTCTTTTGACTTGTTGGAACATCTGATCCCGGCAGCCGGGTCAAATTAAAGGCACATTCCGCCCCCCTGACCATGATTTGCGTCACTTAAGGATGTGATACGTCTATAAAGCGTTAAGAGGCCCGAGCCCGGACGCAGATCCTTCGCTGCTCCTTCCCATCAACGGCAAGAGCGGTTGTCGCCGGGACTCCGGCGGCGGTCAGGATGACACTCACGAGGTGTGTCTGGCTGTATCATTTTGACCACACCTGCCAGATGCAGCTCCGGTTGACAACGCTCTGAGAGGGAGTTACCTTCCGATTACGATCATTTTCAATCAAATACATAGATTCTTCGCTTGCTACGCTCAGAATGACACTTCAAACAAACATTGCGCGAACTTCCGGGACGCGAAACAAAGGAACCATTTAATTCAACAAGCTTGTAGAACCTAAGGAGTTGGACATGGGTGTAACTACCAAAGCTGCACTACTAAAAGCGCCATACCAGATTGAACTGATCGAGCGTCATCTGGCGGTTGACGATGATGAAGTGATCGTCAGAAACCATCTCGTCGGCATCTGCGGCTCCGACAAGAGTTTCTTTAAAGGGCAACTGCCGCCGCAGACGGCGGAGTTCCGTCAGGCTCCGACGTTCCCTTTCTATCTTGGCCACGAGAGTGGAGGGACAGTGGTGGAAGTGGGCGCCAAGGTGCGGGAATTTAAGCCCGGCGACAAGGTCATGTGCTTCGGGTGGAACAACAACTTCGCCGAGTATTTCAAGGCGAAAGTGTGGGAGCTGCAGGCCGCGCCTGTCGGGCTCGAAATGGATCTGGTCAGCCTGGGCGAGCCGATCTCATGCGCCATGTTTTCGGGGCTGAATTCCGGGACCAATATCGGCGACGTAGTCGTGGTCATGGGCGCGGGCTTCGCCGGCCAGGTGATCGCGCAGTGTGCAAAGAAGCAGGGCGCGGCGACGGTGATCGTGGTCGATGTCGATGACACCAAGCTGTGTGTGGCGAAAAAGCTCGGGGCGGACATCGGCATTAACACCACCAAGCAGGACCCGGTTGCATTCGTGAAGGATTTCACCGGCGATGTCGGCGCAGACGTAGTGGTCGAGGCCGCCGGGACCGAGGCGAGCTTCAACGCGGCCAGCGAACTGATCAAACACAACGGCCTGTTCGTCTTCTATAGCTGGGTGACGACGCCGATCAAACTGCACATTAACCGGTGGCACGATGACGGCCTGGAGTTCCGCAATACCTGCCTGGTTCACCACACGCGGGAGCAGCGCGTGGTGTGGACGCCGTGGGCTCTGAAACCGGTGGTCAAGGGAATCGTGGACATCAAGTCTCTGATCACCCACGAGTTCAAGCTCGACGATATCGCTGCCGCATTCGACCTCGCGGTGAAAGACGACAGCGCAATCAAGATCGTGCTCAGACCGTAGAGAGTAGTGGAAAGAGTTTGTGCGGTGAACGAAAAGCCCCACCCAAGCTCCGCTTGAATGGGGCACCCGCATCATATTAGCCCACGCGAAGAAACTGCCCCACTCAAGCAAAAGAAGCTTGAGTAGGCCACCCGCCACCCAATCTCCGCTTGAATGGGGCACCCGCATCATATTAGCCCGCTCGAAGAAACTGCCCCACTCAAGCAAAAGAAGCTTGAGTAGGCCACCCAGCCTGCTAGCTATACACGCTTGGAGTCAAGCAACTACCCCACGTTAGCCAACAACGGGCGAACGTGGGGCACCGTCGAGCCCCTATTCGTTCGGGGTGGCCCACCCAACGTGGTTTTCGTTGAGTGGGGTTGTTCCGCCGCTTTCGCGGCAAGCCGCAGCGGATTATTTGCCGGCGATGCTTTCGTTGAGGATGATGACGCCATCCTCGTCGGCGTAGATGCGGTCGCCCGGATTGCAGGTGTGGCCGCCGATTTCAATCGGAATGTTGACCTGCCCTTCGGCCCGCTTGAATGACCTTTTGGGGATGTTGCCGAGGGCTTTCACTCCAATGTTCAAGCCGGCCAGGGCGGCCTTGTCGCGCACGTAGGCAAACATCACGAGTCCCTCCCATCCGTTCTTAACCAGGTCGGCGGCAATCACATCTCCCAGCAGCGCACAGCGCGGACTTCCGCCGCCGTCGACGACGAGAACCTTCCCTCTTCCGGGAGTGGCGCTCAGTTCCTTGATGCGCGAATTGTCCTCGAAACATTTCACCGTGACAGCCTCGCCATGGAAACTGATGCGTCCGCCGAAATCGCGAAAGATCGGCGTGAACACACGTACGGTTTTTTCAAATTGATCGCAAAGGTCAGTTGTCTTGAAACTCATATCGGCTCCAATCTTCCGGGTAAGCCCCACCGCAACTACCCCGCCCTAGCTTCGCTAGGCAGGCTGCTGAAAAACCCGTATGAGTGTCATCCTGAGGTCGCGCCGGTTTTGCGCGACCGAAGGATCTGCTTTGCTGTCAACGCTCGCAAACAGCAGATCCTTCGCTACGCTCAGGATGACACCCTCGGAGAACGGTTTTTCAGCAGCCCGCTAGAA
>Ga0187872_10000295_pt1 | contig 59425 bp, 57 predicted proteins | sample June2016WEW_16_4_FD_132973 | JGI IMG/M metagenome (GOLD analysis project Ga0187872, IMG submission 132973) | Peatland microbial communities from SPRUCE experiment site at the Marcell Experimental Forest, Minnesota, USA - June2016WEW_16_40 | ecosystem: Environmental > Terrestrial > Soil >...
CGCCGCCATGCAGGACGCAGGCGCGGCCCGGCTCTTGCCGCAGGACGACCTGACACCCGAGCGCCTGACAAACGAGATTTTCTCCCTCCTGGACCAGCCCCGGAGAATTGAAGAGATGGAAGATCGCGCCCGTTCGCTCGCGCGCCCGCGAGCGGTGGAGGACATTGTCGATCTTCTCGAGGGGATGACCAGGGCATGAACGTCACATTCCGCAATTTCCAGCGCATCCACCTGGTCGGCATCGGCGGTAGCGGCATGAGCGGCATCGCCGAAGTCCTGCTCTCATCCGGCTACGCCGTTTCGGGCTCCGATCTGAAGGCCTCGGCCGTCACCGACCGGCTGCACAAGCTCGGAGCGACGATCTACGAAGGGCACAATGCCGAAAACGTCCACGGGGCGCATGTGGTGGTCGTTTCGGCGGCTGTGCCGCAGGACAATGCCGAGATCGTCGAGGCGCATCGCCTAAAGATTCCCGTGATCCCGCGCGCCGAGATGCTCGCCGAGCTGATGCGGCTGAAGTACGGCATCGCGGTTGCCGGGGCTCACGGAAAAACGACCACGACTTCCATGGTGGCCGCCGTACTGGCGGCAGCGGACCTCGACCCCACGTTCGTCGTGGGCGGCCGCGTGAATCATGCGGGCGCGAACGCGCAGGTTGGCCGCGGAGAATACATGGTGGTCGAGGCGGACGAGAGCGACCGTTCTTTCTTGGTGCTCGCGCCCGTGATCGCCGTCGTCACCACCATTGACCGCGAGCATCTCGACCATTACGGCTCGCTCGAGGAGATCCAGGAAACGTTTCTTCAATTCGTGAATCGCGTGCCGTTCTACGGCTCGGTCGTGCTGTGCCTCGACGAGCCGAACGTCCAGGCCATCGTTCCGCGCGTGAAGCGGCCCCTGATTACGTATGGCACGTCGAGCCAGGCCGATCTGGTAATCAGCGACGTGAAGCTCCAAGGTCTCGCGAGCGAGTTCCTCCTGAAATACCACGGCGAAGACCTTGGGATTTTTCGGCTGCCCTTGCCGCCCGGAATTCACAATGTGCGCAATGCGTCCGCCGCCGCGGCGGTGGGGCTCGCGCTCAATGTCCCGGCCGATTTGATTCGCGCCGGCCTTGCGAAATTTGCCGGCGTCGGCAGGCGCTTCGAGATCAAGGGAAAATTCTCTGAGGTTACGCTCATTGACGACTACGGCCACCATCCCGCGGAAATTCGCGCGACTCTAGAAGCGGCGCACGGCTGCGGCTACAAGCGCCTGCTCGTGCTTTTCCAGCCGCATCGCTACACGCGCACACTGCACCTCTGGGAGGATTTCCGGCGCTCGTTCAACCAGGCGGACATCCTCGTGATCACGGATATCTACGCCGCTGGCGAGACGCCGATCGACGGCATCACGGGCGAGCGTCTCGCGGAGGCCGTCAGCTCGGCGGGCCTAAAGAACGTGGTCTATTCGAGCACGTTGCAAGGCGGCATCGAGTACATGCTGCGCGAAGCGCGTCCCGGCGACGCTGTGCTGACAATCGGCGCGGGCAGCGTAGGGCGCGTGATCGACGAACTGGCGCTGCTTCTTGGATCGAGGGTTTCGACTTCGCATGCGGATTAAGGACACAGCGGCGGTGCGTTTGACAGAGCTCGGCGTCGAGGTGCGCCGGGGCGTGTCGCTCGCCGACGAAACTTCGCTCGGAATCGGCGGCACCACGGATGAGCTGCTGTTGCGCCAGTACGAGACGATTCCGGACGTGATGCGCCTGCTCGCGGACGAACACATTCCGCACCGCTTTCTCGGCGGCGGCACCAACGTGCTGATCGCCGATGGCGAGCTGCCGTGGGTGATCCTGCATCTTCCCGTCGCGCATCCGGGCATGCGCGTGGAGGGCAACGCGGCCTACGTCGATGGGTCGGCCGACCTCGGCGGCATGGTGACGTTCTGCGCGAAATACGATCTCGGCGGCATGGAAGGACTCATCGGCGTCCCCGGAAGCGTCGGCGGCGCCTTGCGGATGAATGCGGGCGCCTACGGCACGCAGATCGGTCCGCATGTCCGCGAAGTCGAGCTGTATCGCGCGGCGACCGGAAAGATCGAAACGCTGTGCGGAACGGACATCCGCTTCGACTATCGCCACACCTCCTTCGCGCCGGAGGATGTGATGCTGCGCGTGAAACTCGAACTGCCGTCGAAGCCCTACAAGGAAATCCTCGCCGGCATTAAGGTGTGCAACGAAAAGCGCCGGTCGAGCCAGCCGCTCAACCAGAAAAGTGCCGGCTGCATCTTCAAAAATCCGCAGGGCGGCTCGGCGGGGAAAATGATCGACGAGCTTGGCCTTAAGGGCCATCGCGTGGGCGATGCCATGGTGAGCAATCGCCACGCAAACTTTTTTGTCAACACCGGGCACGCCACTTATTCGGACATGCTGAAGCTGATTGGCGAAGTGCGCGACCGCGTGCGCGACGCGTACGGGATGGAACTCGAGAACGAGGTGATCGTCTGGCGAAACTGAGAGCCATGGACGCGGACGCCTATCCCCAGGAGGTCCTGGTGGACGAAGAGCCGAAGTATCTCCGGCGGCAGAAGCCGCTCGAGATCAAGCGGCGGAAGTTCGGCCGGAAAGCCTGGAAGATGTATCTGGGCGTGACGATGTGGGTCGCCGTCGGCCTCGCCGGTGCATGGGTCGCCTATGATCTTGGTCACTTCCTGCTGGCCTCGCCGGAAATGGCGCTCGTTCATCCCGACCAAGTCAGCCTCTCCGGAAACCACTACGTCACGCGCACCAGCGTGCTCGAAATTTTTGCCGCCGACCGCTCGCGCAGCGTTCTGCGCATTCCGATCGAGAAGCGGCGGCGCGAACTCGAGGCGATTCCCTGGGTCGAGCAGGCCACGGTGCGCCGCGCCCTGCCCAACAGGATCGAAGTCGAAATCACCGAGCGCACGCCCATCGCATTCCTGCGCGACGGCAGCGACATGGCCCTCGTGGACGTCCACGGCGTGATCCTCGAGCGGCCGCTGACCGCGAGTTTTCATTTTCCGGTCGTGACCGGAATCCGTGCCGACATGCCTCAGGAAGACCGCGAGCAACGCATGCAGCTTTTCTCCGGCTTCATGCAGCAGATCGAGTCCGCTCGCGCTGGCGCAACCGAGCAGGTCAGTGAAGTCGATCTCTCGGACGGGCAGGACGTCCGCGCCACGCTCAGCGGATTGCAGCGAGCCTCGGCCGGTGAATCTTCGGACGCGGCTTCGCCCGGAGAATGGGGCCAGGCCGATGCGCCCGTCGTCGTGCACTTCGGCGACGGCGATTTTGCGGCTAAGTATCAGACGCTCGTCGAGAATATCGGGCAGTGGCGCGCGACGGCGGGTCGCGTCGAGTCGGTGGACCTGAGATTCAGCCGCGAAGCTGTCGTCAACCCGGACACGGCGGTGGTCGCGCAAAAGGTGGCTCAGCAGCGGCCGCCAAAGCCCGGCGCGGCGCGCGCGGACCGGCAATCGAGGTAAGGAGCGGCGGATTTGACCAGGAAAGAACGGCACATCGTGGCACTCGATATCGGCAGCACGAAGACCTGCACGCTCGTCGCCGAGCAGGACGACGGCGGTGGCGTGAAGTTCGCGGCGCTCGGCGCGGCGGAATCGAAGGGCTGGCGCAAGGGGCAAATCGTGAATCTCGATCTCGCGGTCAGCTCGATTCGCCGCGCGGTCGAGGAGGCGGAGACGATTGTCGGTGTGCCGGTTGAATCGGCGATCATCGGCGTGGCGGGCGGGCACGTCCGCGGCGTGAACAGCCGCGGTGGAATCACGGTGGGCGCGAAGCCGCGCGACATCCAGCGCGACGATGTGCGCCGCGCCGTCGAAGCTGCGCGCGGCGTGGCGCTGCCGGAGGATCGTGAAGTGCTGCACGTCCTGCCGCAGGAGTTTTTTCTCGACGGGCACGACAACATCCGCGACGCGATCGGCATGGTCGGGCAGCGCCTCGAGGCCAACGTGCACATCGTCACCGCGTCCGGCAGCGCGACGCAGAACATCGTCACCGCCGTGAACCGCGCGGGCGTACGCGTGGACGACACCGTGCTCGAACCGTTGGCCTCGGCCGAGGCCTGCCTCACGCAGGACGAGCGCGAGCTGGGCGTCTGCCTGCTCGACATCGGCGGCGGCACCACGGAATTGATCGGCTATGCGAGCGGCGTGGTGCGGCACACGGCGGCGATTCCCGTCGGCGGTGATCATTTCACGAACGATCTCGCCGTGGGCCTGCGCACTCCGATTCCGGAGGCCGAAAAGATCAAGCGCGAGCATGCCTGCGCGTTCCGCGAGCAGGTCTCTGGCGACTTGGCCATCGAGATCGCGAGCGTGGGTGACCGGCCGCCGCGAACCGTGTTCGCCCGCATGCTCTCCGACATCGTCGGGCCGCGCGCTCAGGAGCTGCTGATGCTCATCCGCGACGAAGTGCGCCGCGGCGGTCTCGAATCGCAGATCCCTGCCGGGATTGTTCTGACAGGCGGCGGGGCGCATCTCCGCGGATTGCTCGAACTGGCCGAGCGCGTCTTCAATCTGCCCGTGCGCGTGGCGGCGCCGCGAGGCCTGGCGGAGATGGGTGAAGATGTTTCCCGGCCCGAGTACGCAACGGCCGTGGGACTGGCTCTCTACGGGGCGCGCACGCGGCGCCTCGCGGGATCGCGTCCTGCGGGTTTCATGGGCAAGTTGAAGAGTATGTTTGTAGGGGCATGAGGGAGGGGATTCGAAGTCGCGGGCGGTAAGAAAGTTCGGAACTGGGGGAGGAAGTATGTCACCGAAGGAATCGAACATTCGAGTATCGTTTAGCGAAGAGCCGCAGGACGGCGCCAGGATCAAAGTAATTGGCGTCGGCGGCGGCGGGTCGAACGCCGTAAACCGCATGATTCGCGCCAAGGTCGAGGGCGTCGAGTTCATTGCGGCTAACACCGACTTGCAAGCGCTCAAGCTTTCGCAGGCGCCGGTGAAGTTGCAGCTCGGCGCGAAGCTGACGAAGGGGCTGGGCGCGGGCGCCAACCCCGAGGTCGGGCGCAAAGCTGCGCTCGAAGACACGGAAAAAATCCTGGAAGCGCTCGACGGCGCGGACATGGTGTTCGTCACGTCCGGTCTCGGCGGCGGCACCGGCAGCGGCGCCGCTCCCGTCGTCGCGAATCTGGCGAGCGAACTCGGCGCGCTCACCGTCGCCGTCGTGACGAAGCCCTTCGCGTTCGAAGGTAAGCGGCGCATGCAGCAGGCCGAGCAAGCTCTCGCCGAGCTCGTGGGCTGCGTCGATACCGTAATCGTAATTCCGAACGAACGACTGATGGAGTGCGTCGAGCAGGGAACCAGCTTCTTCGAGGCGTTCCGCATCGCCGACGACATCCTGCGCCAGGCCGTGCAGGGCATCTCCGACATCATCACGATTCCCGGCATCATCAACCGCGACTTCGCCGACGTGAAGACGATCATGTCCGGCCAGGGCTACGCGGTGATGGGCACGGCCGTCGCCACCGGTTCGAACCGCGCGATCGACGCCGCCAACCGCGCCATCAACAGCCCGTTGCTCGAAGACAACAACATCAACGGCGCGCAGGGCATCCTGATCAACGTCACCGGATCGTCTAGCCTTTCGCTCCACGAGATCCACGAGGCCTCGTCCATCATCCAGAAGGCGGCGCACGAAAACGCGAACATCATTTTCGGCGCGGTCCAGGAGGATGCGATGAAGGAGTCGGTGAAGATCACCGTGATTGCGGCGGGCTTCCGCGAGGTTGCGGGCAAGAAAACCCACGTACGGCCGTCGTATCTGCCGAAGACGTGGAAGACGGGACGCGAGCAAACGAACGTTCCGGTGGCGCCGGAGCAGACGAACGTGGTCCAGCAGGTTTCGAGAAACGTCAGCGAGGTGATCCACGACGTGCCCGCCGACGATCTCGACGTGCCCACGTTCCTCCGCCGCCAGGCCCAAAAGGCGTAACGCATGTTGCGTTGGCAAAGAGCAGGGGCGCAGCAACCAGCGCCCCTACCCATTCTCGGTTCATCCCTGCGGTTCGCGCCGATGGCTGCGATTCAAATTACGACGGACATTCTCACTCGATTAACGGCTGATGCACGGCGGGACTCGGCGCGTGAACACTGCGGGCTGCTGGCGGGACGCGACGGAATCATCGCACAGGCTTTTGCTGCAAGGAATGTTGCGAGTGATCCCGCGAAGGGATATGAGATCGCTCCGGAGGATTTGTTCAAACTGATGCGCGAGATTCGTGGGTCACGACTCGAGCTACTGGGGATCTACCACTCGCATCCGAATGGCGAGAACAAGCCTTCGCCGCGCGATATCGAACACGCCTACTATCCGGACGCGGCTTACGTCATCGTTTCGCCACAGCCGGATGCGCCACAACCCGTGCGCGCGTTTTCGATTCGCGACGGCCGCGCAACCGAACTCACGATTCGGGTTGTCTAGCCGGGTATCTTCAGGATTACCGCAGTGATGTCGTCCAACTGCTCGCTGCCGCCCAGGCAAAAGGACCGCGCCTCTTCGAACAGAGCGCCGAGCAATTCGTCTGCGGATTTGCGGCGGCACAGCTGCCAGATTTCGAGGAGCCGCTCGCGGCCGAAGTCTCGATTGTAGCGGTCTCGAAGTTCGTGGAGGCCGTCCGTGGCGAACAGCACGGCGGCGCCCGGCGAAAGCTCGACGGAATGGCTCTCGTAGGTCGCGTGGGGAAACATACCGGAAGGCAGCCCTCCTTCGCCCAATGTGGTGCAACCGGATTCCGAAATCAGCAGCGGCAAAGGCAGCCCGGCATTTGAAAAGAGCAATTTGCGCGTGCCGGGATCGAAGACGGAATAGAGCGTCGCGGCGAAGCGGCCCGTCACGGGCCGCACGAGCATGCGTTTGTTCAGGAGCGCGAGCGCAGCGGCAGGATCCATTCCCGTCTTGTGGATGCCGCGCAGCAGGCCCATGACCAGCGCCGCGTACAGCGCGGCAGTCAACCCTTTGCCGACCACGTCTCCCATATACAGGCCGAGTTGCCCGTCCGGCAGCGCGAAGAAGTCCGCAAAATCTCCGCCGACTTCTGCAAAGGGGGAGAACCGGTAGGCAATCTCATACGACTGCCCCGAAAGTGGACCGGCCGGCAACAACGAGAGTTGAATCTGCCGGGCTTCCTCTCTTTCGTATTCCGTGATCGGGCCGCCCACATACGTTTTCGTCAGCATCGCAACCTCATCTCAAAAGCGAACGCTCATCCCCCAATCTTTCCAAGGGCAGCGGCCGGACACTGCCGCTCAACGGGCGGCGCGGGAGCCGACGAGAGGGGCCTCGGCGGCTTCGAGGCGGCGGGCGTAAAGAGGGAACTGAGCAGCGAACGCGGCCACTTCTTTGCGGACGCGCTGCTCGCTTGCTGCGTCGCCGAGATGGTCGAGCACCTCCGCAATCCAGCCGGCGATTCTTTCCATTTCGGGCTCGCGCATTCCGCGGGTTGTCACGGCGGGAGTTCCGACGCGGATGCCGCTCGCTTTCATCGGGGGGAGAGGGTCGAAAGGAATCGCATTCTTGTTGATCGTGATTCCGGCGCGGTCAAACGCCGGCTGTGCGTCGGCTCCGGTTAGCCCGCGCGAGTGAATGTCTACGAGGAAGAGATGATTGTCCGTTCCGCCGCTGACGATGCGATAGCCGCGCTTCGCCACACCCGCCGCAAGCGCCTTCGCGTTGGCGACAACCTGCCTCTGGTATTCGCGAAATCCCGGCTCCATCGCCTCCTTCAGACAGACGGCCTTCGCTGCAATGATGTGCATCAACGGGCCGCCCTGGATGCCGGGGAAGGTCGAGCGGTCGAGATCTTTCGCGTATTCTTCGCGGCAGAGAATCAACCCGCCGCGCGGGCCGCGAAGGGTCTTGTGCGTCGTCGTAGAGACGAAATCGGCGTGCGGCACGGGGCTCGGATGAACGCCCGTGGCGACCAATCCCGCGATGTGCGCCATATCGACAAAGAGCACCGCGCCGATCGATTGTGCGATCTTCGCCATGCGCGGGAAGTCGAAGGTCCGCGAATAGGCGCTTGCGCCCGCGACAATCATCTTCGGTCTGTGCTCCTGCGCGAGCCGGTCCAGTTCGTCGTAGTCGATCGTTTCGGTTTCCTTCGAGACGCCGTAAGGGATGAACGTGTACGTTTTGCCCGAAAAATTTAGCGGATGGCCGTGCGTCAAGTGGCCGCCGTGCGCGAGGTTCATTCCGAGGACGGCGTCACCGGGCTGGAGCGCGGTCATGTAGACGGCGATGTTCGCCTGCGTGCCCGAGTGCGGCTGAACATTGGCGTGCTCGGCGCCGAAAAGCTCCTTGGCGCGGTCGATCGCTAGCTGCTCGGCGCGATCCGCAAATTCGCACCCGCCGTAGTAGCGCTTGCCCGGATAACCTTCCGCGTACTTGTTCGTGAGGACCGAGCCCATCGCTTCAAGCACGGCCTCGGAGACGAAGTTCTCCGACGGGATCAGCTCGAGGCCCGTAGCCTGGCGGCGCACTTCTTCGCGCAACGCGTCGGCAATCTCGGGATCGGTTTCCGCGAGCGAGCGGCTCATCCTTTCAAGTTCGGGAGTTGGTTTCGGCATGGGCGCGGTGGTCATTTTAGCAAATCCGATGGGCGTGAAGAAGGCCGGGTTTTGTAGCGATTCGAAAAACGCGGAGGCTTTGTTTTCAATGTGTTGAGGGCGCTTCTACTCGACAGAGTAGCGATTCGGTTTGTGACTCGAGGGGGCTGAACTGGCTGCTGGGGTCCGGCAGGAGAGCCCGTGCGGCAGCCAGGCAGCCAAGAGGGAACGTCAAGCCGCCTCGCGCCCGGGAGGCGCGTCCTTAAATTCGAACTGTAGCCTAAGTTCTTCACCCTACCATGCTAGGAGGAAGTGGATTTAATGCAAGTGGAAAAGCCCGTGGACTTCTTGGCAGCGCGAAGCTTAGAAGGCGATCGAGCAATGCCGTGCATGCAGAAGAAAAGCGGCCTGGCCGATGCCGTCGCGCATCGACCAGGCCGTTGTAGATCGCGAACTAGAACAGCAGCTTCAGCGCGAACTGAATCTGCCGTGGGTTTGTGGCTTGCGCGGTGATCTGACGGCTGTTGGGCTAGGGATAACGAAGCCTCCAAAATCCCCTAAATAGAGCCCTGGGTTCGGCTGCGCGACGTTGGTGTGGTTGATGATGTTGAAGAACTCGGCCCGGAACTCGGAGTCCAGTTTCTCGGTAATCTTCGTGTGCTTGATGATCGAGAAGTCTAGATCCAAGAGTCCGGGACCGTAGCTGCTGTTCCTACCAACGTTGCCTTCCGTGCCCTGGGCCTCCAAGGAGTAGCAGGCCGGGTTGAAGTATTGGATTGCCGGCCCTGTTATCGCCTTGTTCAGAATCTGGTACGGATTGCACCCAGCGGCGCCGGTTGCGTAGTTTGGACGCGGCCCTTCGATTCCTTCCATGAGAGCTTGATCAAATAATCCGTCCATGACATTGAGTGGAAGGCCTGTCGAAGCGCTCAGGATCTCGCTCAGTTGCCACCCTGAAACGAGCCTGTTCCCAGTGAAAGGAAGGGAGTACAAGCCGTTGACGATCAGGTTCTGAGTGCGATTAAACGTGCAAGGACCGCGATCAAGAGACTGATCGTAAGGATCGACAACTCCATAAGCACCCTGCTCACCGGCGGAGGTGACGGACCCGTCGTCGAGGCACTTCGAGTACGTATAGGAAGCCTGCGCCTGAATACTTCCAAATGAGGTCATCACCCCGGGTTGTCTTGTTCTGGACGGCACGGATGGGGTCCAAGCCGCTCGCGCCCACCGCGCTGACGCGACCGCCTGGGCCGACATCCGCATCCTGCCGCCCCGAACCCGGGAACAAGTCCAATGGCGGCGTTTCGGCGGTGGTGACCCCCCTGAGTGCGTTCTCACGTAGCTGAACCGCGCCAAATTGAGAATGTTGGATGAGACGATGTGTTTCTCTGGGAACGCGGGGGTGGGGGCCGGCTTTCCGTCAGGGCCATAATCAAAATAACTTCGGGCATCGAGGGCGTTGTTGCGCAGAAACTCGTAAGCCTCACCGTGGTAGGCGTTCGTGCCGCCTTTGCTCACTTCATTCACGGCAGCACCTGTGCCGCCAAACTCGGCGCTGTATGGGGTTTAGCTCTATAGTGTGTGCACCTGTAAACCCTTCTGGGAGACGAAGGGTGCTGCATCCCCGGGCGTGCTCGGTCGCATCAGGGAGTCGAGCCGGTATCGCCCACTTTGCCCGACATTCCGGGAATGTGCATGGAGCCGAGAAGAGTGTGCGGGCCCCCGTATACGAATTCGAGCGCTGCGTTTTGTGCGGCCTGACTGAGAAGATTGTAATTGCCCATCCGAAATCCGTCTTTCGGGCCGTAGCGACTGGGATACCACCCGAGTGCAGCCGTCATGGTGCCAGCGTACGGGGCGGCTAGGCCCGCGAACGAAAAGTCGCGGTGGCCGTCGTCGCCGCGACGCGCTGTGATCGTTGAGATCAGCGCGTGGCTCAGACGTGGGAGCACACCCTTGCAAGTGCAGCGGTAGTAGAGCGTGTCCTCGCGAAACGCCTCTGCCAGCGCATAGCGAGTGGTGGTGGTGGTGAGGGCGATTCCGAAGTTGCTAGCGACGCGCACGCCGTATGCGTCCCAACCCTCTCCCCATTCCCGCGGCGTGCCGTAAGCCTGCTGGATTCCAGCCGCGCCAATGGCGCCCACGAACGGGTAGGGTCCCACGGCATCGAAGGCGAAGTTGCGAAGCTTTAGGCGTTCGGTTGGCCGGACGTAGAGCACGCCGGGCTGCGCCTGAGTTGCGCTGGTTGTGAAGGAAGCTGCAGTAGTTGCTTGCTTCGTCTCAGTTGGTGTCCCAGCTCCTGCCGCCGACTGGGCGTGAGCTGCGGTGACGAGCAATAGCGAGCCAGCGAAGATTGCGAGTCGAGCGATCGTCCGGCACATGTTGCGCATCCCTGAATCCCTCTTAGACAGAATCTGCGCCCGTCAGGGCGAACAGTGCGACATAGACTACACGCATTTGATGCCTGGCACACGGAGAAAGCGGCACGGGCGCCGATTAACTTAGCGCAGGGAGTCTCCTAACCTAACGCGTTCATAGTGAGCGCTGCGCGAAGGGCACGAAACGCGGAGGGCTTCATCACATGCGCATCAAGATGGACGTTCCTGGGCGAGAACTACCCGCTCGCGAGTCCTCTTTGCGAAACAGCACCCTCGACCGGCTGGGCCGCTATGAGCCCTCATGCCGCTGGCTGTTGTGATTGTGCAGGAGCCCCTTCGAGCTGTTGAATCGTCCTACGAAGCCAATCGAGCACGGCTTCCTGAACCTCCGGTGCGTCGCCCGGCCCCCCGAGGGTCGCCACCGAATCTCCGCGTTCGTTCAGCGGAATATGGTGGCACGGGACCGCTTCGCCTCGCTTCCCAGCCGGAACGAAATCGATGAGCCAGCACTCCGAACATGGATGCTTTCTCACTGGCAAGCCGTAATTCAAGCAGGAAGGAGAATCCCGGAAGACGGAAAGCTCCTTGCGCGTCCCCTGTGCGCTTTCGGGGAACATTGAAAGCGGATCATTCTCGATCGCGCGCGCCGGAAGCCTTCCTCGAACCGGTTTGTATCCGCCGAGCTCGCAGAACTTCAACTCCAACTTCAGAGCATTGAGCAGGACCTCTCGTTGATTCTGTCCCATCGCACACCTCTCGTAGCTCTGGCCCCCCTCCCCGCACCAACACATAAACTCGATTCTGTAATATTGCTGTGACGCTGGTCACAGTGTCCCGATCCGTCACCCGTACCCATGGCCTGATCCAGACTGAATTTTTCGTGAGATTCCCCGCCTGCGATTGACTTGGGAGCCTGAGTCTCCTAACCTAACGCGTTCGTGGCGAGCGCTGCGCGAAGGGCACAAAGCGCAGCGGACTTTCCTCCAAAGCCATTATCAGGGACAAGAGGAGAATGTCAGATCTCAAGCTGACGACGCGGGCGGAGGATTTTTCGGAGTGGTACAACCAGGTCGTCCTGCGGGCGGAACTCGCGGATTACGCGCCGGTGCGGGGCTGCATGATCGTCCGGCCGTACGGCTGGGCGCTCTGGGAAAACATCACGGCGGCGCTCGACAGCCGGTTCAAAGCCACCGGGCACGTCAACGCGGCGTTTCCGCTGCTGATCCCGCGCAGCTTCATCGAGAAAGAGAAGTCGCATGTGGCGGGATTTTCGCCCGAGCTTGCTGTGGTGACGCACGGCGGCGGGGAAAAGCTGGAAGAGCCTCTCGTGATCCGGCCGACTTCGGAAACGATCATCGGCCACTCCTACTCGAAATGGATTCAGTCCTACCGCGATCTGCCGGTGCTGATCAACCAGTGGAACAGCGTGGTCCGCTGGGAATTGCGCACGCGCCTGTTCCTGCGCACGCTCGAATTCTTCTGGCAGGAGGGGCACACTGCGCACGCGACGGCCGAAGAGGCGGAAGCCGAAACGCGCCAAATGGTGGATGTGTACACGGACTTTGCTGAGAACGAAGCGGCCGTCCCTGTGATTCCTGGCCGAAAATCGGAGGCCGAGAAGTTTGCCGGGGCCGAGATCACGTATTCGCTGGAAGCGATGATGGGCGACGGCAAGGCGCTGCAATTCTGTACTTCGCACAATCTGGGGCAGAACTTTGCCAAAGCCTTCGAGATTCGCTATCTCGACAAGACCGGCGTCTTGCAGCATTGCTGGACGACTTCGTGGGGGCTTTCGACGCGCGTCGTGGGCGCCATCATCATGGTGCACGGCGACGATCAGGGCTTGATCCTGCCGCCGCGGCTCGCGCCGTTCCAGTTGGCGATCGTGCCGATCTTCAAGACGGACGAGGAAAGAGCAAGCGTCCTCGAGAATGCGCAGAGGCTGCGCAAGGAGCTGGTCGCCGCGGGCATCCGCGTGAAGACGGACGAGCGCGAGGGAATGAGCCCCGGCTTCAAGTTCAACGATTGGGAGATGCGCGGCGTGCCGCTGCGGATGGAGCTCGGGCCGAAGGACGTCGCGAAAGGCTCCGTAGTTCTCGCGCGGCGCGACCGTCCGGGGAAGGAAGGCAAGTCCTTCGTTCCGCAGCAGGGAATTGCCGTGGCAGTGGCAGCGATGCTCGAAGAGATTCAGGAGGCGCTCTACGATCGCGCGCTCGCTTTCCGCGAGGCGAACACGGTGGATGCCGCGAATTACGAGGAACTCAAGAAGGCGGTCGAAAAAGGTTTTGCGTTTTCGTGGTGGTGCGGCGGCAGCGACTGCGAAGAGAAGATCAAGGAAGAGACCAAGGCCACGATGCGCTGCATTCCTCTCGAACAGCCCGGCAGCGAAGGAAAGTGCATCTATTGCGGCGCTGCGGCCAAGGCGAAAGCGATTTTCGCGCGGGCGTACTAGTGCCGTTCCAACTTGTTGGAGCTAGTCTCGGCAATCCAGCTGGAAAGCCTTCGAATTAGTTGGAACGGCACTAGCGCCGCCGCAAGTTCCCCGTCCGTCACGCATACCGTCCGGTACATCCCTTGCTGCGTTTACTCATCGCGAACACGAGCTGTCCGCCTTCCTACCCTTACGTGTGGCGTCGTGCTAGCTTGAAACAGAACCGGTGCAACGAGCTGGGGGTTGAGGCAATTTCATGAGTGAGTCCATGAACACGTCGAGGATTCTTTCAAAGCGGAGCACAGAGCGCGGGGGTTCCAAAATTAACCTCGTCATCACGCTGCTCGTCCTGGGAGCGATGGTGTTTGCAGGCGTGAAGATCGTGCCGATCTATTTTGCAAAGTATCAGTTCCAAGACTCGGTCGAGAGCGAGTCTCGATTTGCGCTGACGGGCTATCCGAAGAGGAGCGTCGACGACATCAAGGACGATGTCTTCAAGAAAGCCCAGGAGCTTGGCATTCCGGTGCAGCGCGACGCCATTCAGGTAGTCGTCGGCAACGGCACCGTGGACATCGCAGTGGACTACAGCGTTCCCATCGATCTGGCTGTATATCAGTGGACTCCGCAATTTCATGTCCAAGCGGACAACCATTCCATCTAGAATAGTGATGTAGGCAGGCAACGCGTTAGACTGGAAACTGGGCAGACGCCCAGCTCTGGCGCCGCCGCGCACCCCCAGCCGCGGCTTCCGGCGCGTCAAGACTGTGATCAGGATGTAGCGGAGAACCGATTGCGGATTCGAATTGCCCGCAGTTTTTGGACGTCGCGTTTCGGCCTCGCGGTGCTGGGCGCGCTGCTGTTGGTGTTACTTGCCGCCGCGTCTGTCGCGGCGTATTACTACATTCAGTTCGGCCACTTCATCGACGAGCGCCTCACCGGGCAGATTTTCCAGAACACTTCGCGCGTCTATTCCGCTCCCGGGCATATCTTCACGGGAGAAACGCTGCGCCCGAACGACCTTGCGAGCTACTTGCTGCGTGCCGGGTACCAGGAAGGCGCGGTCGCCGGCGCGCCCGGGGAGTTCCACGTAACCGGTTCGACGGTCCAGATTCGCCCCTCCGCGGATTCCTACTTTCGAGGCGGCAACGGCCTTCGCGTCGATTTTGGTGGGACCGAAATTTCGCACATCGCGCAGCTCTCGGACGGCTCGGAGCGCGACTCGGCGGAAATCGAGCCGCAACTGATCACCAACCTCTTCGACAGCTCGCGCGAAAAGCGGCGCGTGGTGCGGTTCGACGACTTGCCGCCCGTACTCGTTCATGCGGTGCTTGCGGCGGAAGACAAGCGCTTCTTCGAGCACGGCGCGCTGGACCTGGTGCGGGTCTTCGGCGCGGCTTTCTACGACGTGACGCGCGGCCAGAAGGCCCAGGGCGCAAGTACGATCGACATGCAGGTGGCGCGGACGTTCTTCTTTTCGACGAAGCGCGAGTGGCGGCGGAAACTCAAGGAAATCCTGATGGCCGCCGAGCTCGACGAGCGTTTCTCCAAGCAGCAAATCTTCGAGCTTTATGCCAACGACATCTATCTCGGCAACCGCGGAAGTTTTTCGATTCGCGGATTCGGCGAAGCCGCCCAAGCTTACTTCGGAAAGGACATCCGGGAGCTGACCACCGGCGAAGCCGCGTTTCTCGCCGGTATCATCCGCGCGCCGAACCGCTATTCCGCAGCCGAGCGTCACCTCGACCGGGCCGAGGAAGCGCGCGACCGCGTCCTCGCGCAGATGGTGGACGACGGCTACATCACCGCCGAGCAGGAGGCCGTCGCAAAGAAATCGAAGCTGAAGTTCGTAAACGGCGGCGTCGAAAGCAATTCTGCCCCCTATTTTGTGGACATGGTGAAGGATCACCTGCTCGAAAAATTTTCAGAGAACGATCTTGAAACGCAGAGCTACCGGATCTACACGACGCTCGATCCGGACCTCGAGCGCGCGGCCACCGATGCCATCCAGATCGGCTTGCAGCAGGTGGACAAGCTGCTCGCCCGCCGCTACGCAATCTGGAGGAAAAAGGGCGAGCCAGTGCCACAGCCGCAGATGGCGGTTGTGGTGCTCGATCCGCACACCGGCGAGATTCGCGCTCTCGTCGGCGGCCGCGACTACGGCGAAAGCCAGCTCAATCGGGCGCTCGCCCGACGCCAGCCGGGATCGGTCTTCAAGCCGTTCGTCTATGCGGCGGCGTTCGACAACACCGTTGAGGGTTTGCAGCCGGTCGTGACGCCGGTGACGACGGTGGACGATTCTCCCACCACGTTCGAATTCGACGGCAAGGAATACACGCCGAACAACTACGGCGAGGAGTTCTTCGGCACGGTCACCGTTCGCGACGCACTGATGCACTCGCTCAACGTCGCGACCGTCAAGGTCGCTGAGATGATCGGCTACCAGCGCGTCGTCGACTTCACGCGCCAGATGGGCCTCGGCACGAACATCCAGGCCACGCCTGCCGTCGCGCTCGGCGCCTACGAGATGACGCCGATCGACGTCGCGGCCGGATACACGGCGTTCGCGGCAAACGGCGTCCGCGCCGAGCCGCTCTTCATCCGCAGCGTTGTCGCTGCCGACGGCACCGTCGAGGAATCGCAGGCGCCGGTGACGCGGGCCGTGCTCGATCCGCGCGTCGCGTTTCTCACGACCAGCCTCATGGAGGATGTGATCAATCACGGCACAGGCTATCCGGTGCGCGCGATGGGATTTACGGATCCCGCCGCGGGCAAGACCGGCACTTCGCGCGACGGCTGGTTCGCCGGATACACTTCCAACTTGCTGTGCGTCGTTTGGGTCGGCTTCGACGACAACCGCGACCTGGGACTCGCCGGCGGCCAGGCCGCTGCGCCAATCTGGGGCGAGTTCATGAAGAGAGCGGTGGCGCTGCCGACGTACCGCCGCACGGAACCATTCGAGCCGCCGCCGGGCATTGTCGCGGAGATGATCGATCCGCAGTCGGGAGAGCTTGCCACACCCTCCTGTCCGCAGACGGCGAATGAATACTTCATCGCCGGGAGCGAGCCGTCGCAATACTGCCAGCTCCACGGCGGGCAGGTCGCGCAATCGGCGCCCGGCTCCTGGCTCACTCACCTGTTTGGGGGAGGAAACTCGGTACCGCCGCAACCGCCCGAGGCGAAGCCGGGGCAGAATCCCACAATGCAGCCCGGCCAGGAGCCGGAGAAGAAAAAGGGCTTGCTCGACCGGATATTTGGTATCTTTGGAGGAAGCAAGCAGCCTGCAGACGACTCGAAACACCAATAGTAGCCGCAGGCTTTCGCGCCTGCGCACAAGGAACAGGAGCAATGAAACGCCTGGCCCTCTTCGCGATCCTGCTGGCCTTTGTGGCTGGACCCAGCGGCGCGCAGCAAGCCCCCAACCCGCAGACCGAAGCCCCGGCTGGCACCTCAGCGCCCGAAGCCACAGCTCCGCCGTTGACACCCCGCCAGAAGGCGGAGGTCCGCGCGGAGATTTTGATGGCGCGGAAAGACTATGCCGAAGCCGCCAAGGCCTACGAGGACCTCCTTCAGGACGACCCGAAGAACTTCGCCATGCTCAACAAAGTCGGCATCGCCTACCAGCAGCTCGGCGACGTTCATCGCGCCGAGCGTTCCTACAAGAAGGCGTTGCACGCGAACGGCAATTTTGTGAGCGCGATCAATAATCTCGGCGCCCTCGAGTATTCGAGGGAGCATTACGGGAAGGCCATCAAGTATTACAAAAGGGCCCTCGCCGTGCGGAGCGGCGACGAGGCTGTGATTTACAGCAATCTCGGTTTCGCATATTACGCGAACAAGGAGTATCCCGCGGCCTTGGACGCGTTCGGCAAGGCCCTCACGATCGACGCGGACATCTTCGCCCGCAAAGGCGGCGCCGGGGCGATCATCCAGCAGAGGACGGCATCGGATCCCGGCACGCTCTTCTATCTGGTCGCGAAATCCTACGCGAGGGCGGGAGACGCCGAACGCGCGGCGCACTTTCTGAAGATGGCTCGCGACGACGGATACAGGGATTTCCTCGCCGCGAAGAAGGACCCCGACTTTTCGAAAGTGATCAAGGACCCGCGCGTTCAGGAAGTTTTCCAGATCCAGCCGGCGTACGCGGGCGACGAAAAGAAGTCAAATCCGAACTGAGCTTAAGCTCGCTGCGCCGGCTCCGGAGAGCGCCCACAAAGGTATCGCGGTTTACCTCGATTCTCTTGCTATAATCTCCTCTTGGAATGGCTTCTTCGTTGTTCTGCCGCTGGTTGCCGCGCGTACTGTTGTGCGCGTTTGTCGCCGGCGGGGCGACGCTGATCATAGCTGCGCGAGCGGCGGCGCCGGCGGCTTCTCCCGTTGAATCGCACCCTCCTGCTACCGTCGTCGAGCTGCACATTGACGGCGAAATTGAGCCGGTCCTCGCGGAGTATCTCGTCAACGGAATCGACCAAGCCAATCGCGATCATGCGAGCTTGATACTCATCACCATCAACACGCCCGGCGGCTTGGACGAGTCGATGCGCACGATCATTCAGGCAATCCTTCGCTCGCCGGTGCCGGTCGCGAACTACGTCGCTCCCACAGGCTCACGCGCCGCATCCGCGGGGTTCTTCATTCTCCTCTCCGCGGACGTGGCCGCGATGTCTCCCGGCACGAATACCGGCGCCGCTTCCCCCGTTTTTGAGTTCTTCGGCCAGCCCGTGCAGATTGACGAAACGATGCGCAAGAAAGTGTTGAACGACGCGACCGCGTACCTGCGCAGCTACACGGACCGGCGCGGGCGCAATCCGGACTTGGCCGCCACCGCCGTGACCGATGCAAAAGCGTTCAGCGAGCAGGAGGCCCTGGGCGGCAAGCTGATCGACCTCGAAGCCACGTCGACCGAGGACTTGTTGGCGAAGCTCGACGGCCGGACGATTAAGCGTTTCGACGGATCGACCACCCAACTCGCGCTTTCCCACGCGGTCGTGGTGCCGGTCGAAATGACCACGCGCGAAAAGTTTCTTTCGCGGATCGTTCAGCCGGATGTATTTTTCATCCTGCTGATCGTCGGCGTGCTCGGGCTGTACACGGAATTCACGCATCCGGGAATGTTTGCGCCCGGCGTGATCGGAGGGATCGCGATCGTCCTCGCGCTCTTCGCCATGCACATGCTGCCCGTGAGCTTGACCGGTCTGCTCCTCATCGTGCTTTCGCTGGTCCTGTTCGTCCTGGAGGCGAAATATCCGACGCACGGCGTGCTCGGCGTGGGCGGCGTGATCTCCATGGTGCTCGGCGCGCTGATGCTGGTGAAAAGTCCCTGGACAGGCATGGGTGTGAGTCTGAGCGCGGCGCTCGGCGTGGCGATTCCGTTCGCCGTGATCGTCGTGATCCTGATGCGGGCCGTGCTGCGTTCGCGCTCATGGAGGCAAGGGGCAGGCAAGGAAGAACTGCTTGAGGAAGAGGGCGAGGTGATCGAGCCTATCGGAGCGGCCCCTGCCACGGGACTGGTGCGGGTCCACGGCGAACTGTGGAGGGCCGCCTCGCAGTCCGGCGAGAGCATTCCGAAAGGCGCGCGTGCTCGTGTGAAAAGGGTTGACGGGCTTACCGTTCAAGTGGAACCTGTGGCGCCGTCGCAGCCGGCGGCTTCGTAGGCATCGATTCGGAGGAAACAGCGATGGATTTCAATTTCATGACGATCCTGGGCGTTGCAGCAGTCATCATCTTTCTATTTTGGCTGTTCAACTCGATTTACGTGATCAAGGAATGGGAGCGCGGGGTAGTGTTGCGCCTTGGACGGATGCAGCCAGAGGCCAAAGGGGCGGGATTGCAGCTCGTCCTCTATCCCATCGACAAACTGACGCGCATGTCGCTGCGTATCGAGACGCTCGACGTGCCGCCGCAGGACGTGATCACGCGCGACAACGTCTCGGTAAAGGTCAACGCGGTCTGCTATTTCCGCGTGGTGGACGCGAACCGCGCGCTTTCGCAGGTGCAAAACTATCTCTACGCTACTTCGCAGCTCGCGCAGACCACGCTTCGCAGCCTCATCGGCCAGTTCGAGCTGGACTCCATCCTGTCGGAGCGCGAAAAGGTAAACTCCAAACTACAAACAATCCTTGACCAGGATACCGAGCCTTGGGGTATCAAGGTAACGAAGGTTGAGGTCAAGCAGGTGGATATCCCGGAGAACATGCAGCGCGCCATCGCCAAGCAGGCGGAGGCCGAGCGCGAACGCCGGGCCAAGGTCATTCACGCCGAGGGCGAATTCGAGGCCTCGACGAAGCTGGCGGACGCCGCAGAGGTCCTCGAGAAGCAGCCGGCTGCGATCCAGCTCCGATATTTGCAGACTCTGACCGAAATCGGTGTTGAGAAGAATACGACAGTCGTATTTCCAGTGCCGATCGACCTTATCTCGCAGTGGATAAAGCCAAACGGGGAGAGTAAGTAGGACACATGGCTGGGGGCGGAAGACGCGGGGGCGGCGACCGGGTGCTCGAAAGCCGGCATCTGGTCGGGCTATTTCTGGGCGTTGTGCTCCTGTGCGGCGTGTTCTTCACGCTGGGCTATGTGATGGGCCGGACGCAATACGGCGGATTGGTCCATGCCGCCGAAGCACTGGAACGAGGCGCATCTCCCGCTCGCGCTCCCGAAAAACCCAATGTGGAGCGGCCTTCCGGAACGCCTGCTCCCTCGAACGGCGAATGGGATTTCTACACGAAGAATGGCAACAAAGACCGGTTGCAGCCTGAGACAACGCCTTCCCTTGTCCTGTCGGCGCCGCCACATGACGCCGTCGCCCCGAAGAGCGTGACGAATGCTCCTTCTGCCGCTGCTCCTCCTGCAACGGTCGCGAAGACGGTCCCGGCTTCGGCGCGGTTCCAGCCCCCGAAGATGCTCAAGGGCGCAATCGTGCTCCAGATCGCGGCGGTCACCCACGAAGGCGACGCTCTGGCCATGGCCGACGCCCTGCAACAGAAAAGATTTCCGGCCTTTGTCGTGACGCCGACTTCGGACAATTTCTACCGCGTGCAGGTCGGTCCGTACTCGGATCAGAAAGCCGCCGAATCCGCCAAGAGCGCGCTTGACCATGCCGGCTTCAAGGCTATCATCAAGCGCTGAATGACTTTTTCCTGGCATACGCGGGTGCTGCTCGCCCTGGCGAGCGGCGTAACCCTCGCCCTTTCGTTCCCGAACTACAATCTCTGGCTCCTCGCGTGGATTTCGATCGGCCTACTCACGCTCGCGTCTTTCCGGGCGCGGCCGGCCGTCGCACCGCTCTACGGTTTTCTGCATGGTCTGGTGTTTTATCCCATCTGCCTGCCGTGGATGGATGTCGTCATGCGGCAGTACGGCAACGTGGGCCCGTGGACGTCGGCCGGAATTCTCGGACTGGTCGGCATAGCCGGTGGCATCATCTGCGCGTTCTTCTCGTGGGGCGTGGCGCTGGCTTCGCGAAAAGGTCCCGCGTTCGCCTGCACGCTCGCGCCTTTCCTGTGGGTGACGTTCGAATTTGCGCGCGGGAATCTGCCGATCTTCGCCTTCCCGTGGAACCTTATTGGTTATGCCGCGAGCGGCAATCTCGCGCTCGTACAACTCACGGCGGTCACGGGAATCTATGGCCTCAGCTTTGTGGTGGCCGGCTACGGGGTGCTCGTCGCGTACGCCGTCCTTGCCGGCACGCAGCGCGCGTGTAAAGCGGTCATCGTCGTTGCCGGCGTGCTGATTCTGGTCGCCGCGGGAGGGCGGTATTTCGTGCCGCGGGCGCCCGCGCACTATGTCGCGCATCTCGTCCAGACGGACTTCGCTCAATCGTACGAATATCCGCCCGATTGGATGCAATTACATGCGAGCGACCTCGACCAGCTCAAACAGATCAGCGTGGACGCCGTCGCGAGGATGCCGGGACTCGTCGTGTGGCCCGAGGTCCCCGCGCCCTTCAGCCTGCAAGACGCGGATTTCGCCGCGCGCGCCCAGCGAATCGCCCGCGGCTCGGGCCAGGATTTTCTCGTCGGCGTCGAAGACTGGAAGCACAATGCCGCCGGGAAATGGATCGCCACCAATAGCGCCGTGCTCCTCGACCCTTCCGGCCGGCGGGTGTTCACGTATGACAAAATTCATCTCGTGCCTTTCGGAGAGTATGTTCCGCTCCGCCGATGGCTCACCTTCGCCGGAAAGCTGACGGCCGACATCGGGGATTTCACGCCGGGCACGGTATATCGGGTAGGCCAATTGCAGGGCGGAACCTTCGGCTCGTTCATCTGTTACGAAGCCATTTTCCCGAGCGACGTGCGGCGTTTCACGGCGGTCGGCGCCGAGCTCCTGATCAACATTTCGAACGACGGATGGTTCGGGCGTTCCGCCGCTCCCGCGCAACACCTGATGATGGCGCGCGTTCGGGCGGTCGAAAACCGGCGCTGGCTCCTGCGTGATACGAACAACGGCTTCACGGTCGCCGTTGATCCCTATGGCCGAATCGCCGCGCAGCTCCCAACCGATATTCGCGGCGAGCTCGCCGCGCCCTATGATTTTCGCAGCGGCTTGACGCTTTACGCGCGCTTCGGCGATTGGCTGGCGTGGCTGTGCGTCCTCGCGTCGATCGTGCTGCTGGCTATGGTATTCATACGGCGACCTACTTGAACGCGAAACTCGAAAGCCGAAATTCGAAACTCGGCACGGCGATGCGTTCATGCCCCGAATTTCGCATTTCGCGTTTCGATTTTCGCAGGTAGAATTCAGACATGGCTGAACACATCGAAGACCTGCAACAACTCTACGCCGAGCTTGGCAAGCGCATGGAGCTCGTGCGGAGCTATCTTTGACGCTCCTGCCGCCCAGAAACTGCTCGTTGCACTCGAGGAAAAGATCAGCGCCCCCGATTTCTGGTCGGACCAGGAGAAGGCCCAGGCGCTCTTGCAGGAGCGCAAGCAGTTCGAAGACCGCGTGAACGCCGAGAAGGCGCTCCTCGGCAAAGCGAGTGACCTCGACACCTATTTCCATCTCGCGCAGGAAGAGACCAACAGCGCGCAGCATGATGCGCTCATGGAAGACATCGCCAAGGAGCTCGCGGCGGCAGACGCGCTCGTCTCGGGTCTTGAGACCAAAACCCTCCTTGGCCGCGAGAACGACCGCCTCAACGCCATTCTCACGATCAAGCCGGGCGCGGGCGGGACGGAATCCCAGGACTGGGCCGAAATGCTTCTGCGGATGTATCTCCGCTGGGCGGAGAACAAGGGCTTTCGCGCCACGGTCCTCGATTCGTCCCCCGGCGAAGAGGCTGGCATCAAGTCAGCCACGGTGCAGATCGAGGGCGAGAACGCCTACGGCATGCTCGGGGGCGAAAGCGGCGTCCATCGCCTCGTCCGCATTTCGCCGTTCGACCAGCAGGCGCGGCGCCACACTTCGTTTGCCTCGGTCTTCGTGATTCCTGAAATCGACGACAAGATCGAGATCGTCGTCAACCCCGACGACCTGCGGATCGACACCTACCGCTCCGGCGGAAAGGGTGGGCAAAACGTCAACAAGGTCGAGACGGCTATTCGGATCACGCACCTTCCTACGGGGACCGTCGTACAGTGCCAGAGCGAGCGCAGCCAGCACAAGAACCGCGAAACGGCTATGAAGCTCCTTCGCTCCCACCTGTATGAGCTGGAGATCGAAAGGCGGCGTGAGGAAATGCGCAAGCTCGACGCCTCCAAGCCCGAGATCAGCTTCGGCAGCCAGATCCGCTCCTACGTGATGCAGCCCTATCAGATGATCAAGGACCACCGGACGAAGGTCGAGCGGGGCGACATCCAGAAGGTGCTCGACGGTGACCTGGACCCGTTCATTCGCGCCTATTTGCTCTACCGCCGCCATGCCGCCTAGCGGTTTTTCGGCGCTTCTCGTCCTCGGCATTGCACCATTCGGCATCGATTTAAGACCTTTCAGTTCACAAGATTGACAGCGCTGATACCCTATGCTAGCGTCTTAATTTCGGCTTAACCACGAAAGAGCAGTAACTCGCTGATCACCCTTCATTCCGCGGGAGGACACTGTTTTGGCGCACGCACATGAGAAGTTCCTGTTTACCTCGGAGTCGGTTACCGAGGGCCACCCTGATAAGATGGCAGACGCGATTTCCGATGCCGTGCTGGACACGGTACTCGAGCACGACCCGTTCGGCCGCGTAGGCTGCGAGACGCTCGTCACCACCGGCCTCGTCGTCATCGCCGGTGAAATCACGATCAAGAAGGAAGCCCGCGGCGTCCTCGAATACGAGCGCATCGCTCGCAACGTCATCAACGACATTGGCTACAACCGCGCCAAGTACGGCTTCGACGCCGAGACCTGCGGCATCCTCTCCGCCGTCAAACCGCAGTCCCCGGATATCGCCATGGGCGTGGACACGGGCGGCGCGGGTGATCAGGGCATGATGTTCGGCTACGCTTGCGATGAGACTCCCGAGTTGATGCCCATGCCGATCCAGCTCGCCCACCAGCTCACCTACAAGATCGCTCAAGTTCGCAAGGCCAAAGAAGTCGACTTCTTCCGCCCTGACGCAAAGTCTCAGGTCTCCATCGAATATATCGGCGGCCGCCCGGCGCGCGTCGACACGGTCGTGATCTCGACGCAGCACAGCGAGAGCGTTTCGCAGAGCGACCTTCGCGAAGCGGTCATCGAAAAAGTCATCAAGCCCGTCATCCCGGCCAACATGTTCGACAAGGCCACCAAGATTCACGTCAATCCGACCGGCCGCTTCGTCACCGGCGGTCCGATGGGCGACGCTGGTTTGACCGGCCGCAAGATCATCGTGGACACATACGGCGGCTACGGCCGTCACGGCGGCGGCGCATTCTCCGGGAAGGATCCATCGAAGGTGGACCGCTCCGCGTGCTACATGGCGCGCTACGTCGCGAAAAACATTGTCGCAGCCGGCCTCGCTCGCAAGGTGGAAGTCCAGTTCGCCTATGCTATCGGCGTGGCCGAGCCCGTTTCCGTCATGGCCGACACGTTCGGCACGGGAACGATTCCGAACGCTCAGATCACCGAGCTCATTCGCGCCCTTTTCAAGCTCACGCCCAGGGGCATCATCGAAACCCTCGATCTCCGCAGGCCGATCTATCGTGCGACGGCGGCCTACGGCCACTTCGGCCGCACCGGCCCGGGGTTCACCTGGGAACGCACGGATAAGGCAGACATCCTCCGCAAGGAAGCGAGCTCGGCGGCGGTGTCTCGTTAGTTTTCGTCTTCTATCAAAAGCGAAAGGGAGTTTATGGCCGAATCAGCAATCAAAGTGAACGGCGATGTGAAGGACCTTGCCTTGGCGGAACAGGGCAAGCGCAGGATCGAATGGGCCAACCAGCACATGCCCGTGCTTCAGTTGATCCGCAAGCGTTTCATCAAGGAGCAGCCGCTCAAGGGCATCCGCGTGTCGGCTTGCCTGCACGTCACCAGCGAGACGGCGAACCTCGCCATCACGCTGCGCGATGGCGGCGCCGACGTCGTCCTCTGCGGATCGAATCCGCTTTCGACTCAGGACGACGTTGCGGCCTCGCTTATCCGGGACTACAACATCCCGACCTACGCCATCAAGGGTGAGGACAACGCCACCTATTACGCGCACATTGCCGCCGCCATCGACCACAAGCCTCAGATCACCATGGACGACGGCGCCGACCTTGTGACCCAGCTCCTCACCAAGCATCCCGATCTCGCCAAAGGCGTCATCGGCGGCACCGAAGAGACTACCACCGGCGTGATCCGCCTCCGCGCCATGGCCAAGGACGGCACGCTGAAGTATCCCGTGATCGCCGTCAACGACGCACTCACCAAACACTTCTTCGACAATCGCTACGGCACGGGCCAGTCGACTCTCGACGGCATCATCCGCGCCACGAACCTCCTGCTCGCCGGTCTCAAGGTCGTCGTCGCCGGCTACGGCTGGTGCGGACGCGGCGTTTCGATGCGCGCCAAGGGGCTCGGCGCGGACGTCATCGTCACCGAGATCAACCCGACGAAGGCCATCGAAGCCGTCATGGACGGTTTCCGCGTGATGCCGATGAACGAAGCCGCGAAGATCGGCGACGTCTTCGTCACCGTCACCGGAAACAAGTCCGTTCTCAGCCACGAGCACTTCGAGAAGATGAAGGACGGCGCCGTCGTCAGCAACTCCGGCCACTTCAACGTCGAAATCGACATCCCGGCGCTCGAAAAGCTCTCGAGCAGCAGGAGAGTTGCTCGCCCGTTCGTCGAGGAATTCTCGATGAAAGATGGCCGCAAACTCTACCTCCTTGGCGATGGCCGCTTGATCAACCTCGCCGCCGCCGAAGGCCACCCGGCCTCCGTCATGGACATGAGCTTCGCCAACCAGGCTCTTTCCTCCGAGTACATGGTCAAGCACGCGGCGGAGCTTAAGAACCAGGTCTACTCCGTGCCCGAGCATCTCGACCAGCAGATCGCAAAACTCAAACTCGATTCCATGGGCGTCCTGATCGACAAGCTCACTCCGGAGCAGGAGCACTACCTCGCTTCGTGGAACGAAGGCACGTAAACTCGGCAACTCGAAAACCGAAATTCAAAAGGCCTCGCGTCATCAGGCGCGGGGCTTTTCTTTTTTTGCATCTTTCAAATGTGAGGAGGTCGCGAAGCGGGAATTCTGGTATGACGCCGATGGTGTCAAACTCTATGCCGTGGAAGAAGGCCACGGCCGCGCGGTCATTATGCTCCACGGCGGAGGCGGCGACCACCGCGTATGCTTGCCCGTCGTTGCGCCATTGAGTTCGCGTTACCGCGTAATCACTCCCGATCTGCGCGGTAGCGGCAGGTCGTGCTGTACCGGTCCGCTGAGCTGGGACCGGCTTGCGGACGACGTCGGGGCTTCGCTGGACCACATCAGCGTAGTGCGCGCTGTCGTCGTCGGCATATCCATGGGCACGGGAGCCGCCCTTCGATTCTCCGGCCGGTTTCCCGAGCGCACGGCGGGGCTGGTCCTTGTTTGGCTGGTCTATCGCGGCGAAGAACGCGGGCTCACGCAGCATCAGGCCGCCACGCTCAGATCGCTCGATCCGATCATTTCGAGAGTGGCCGACGAAGGTGTGGAGGCGTTCCGGCCCCCTCTATCAAAAGCGCGGAGTGGGGATATATTTCGACGCCATGATCGGTTCGCTCGACCTGGCAAGTTTTGTCGCGACGAACCGGTTCATAGCCTCCGGCGCCCAACCGTTTGCGTCGGACGCGGATCTGGAAGCGATTTCCGTTCCCACGCTGCTGGTCCCGGGGAACGATCCCATGCACCCGGCCGAAGTTTCAGAACTGTATGCCGCCAAGATTCCACGGTGCGCCACGGTCGAGCTGCCGGACACCGCCGACTACAATCGTCAGATTGCCGCCATCGGCGATTTTTGCGATCGACTCGCAAATTGGTGACCTTGAGGCGGGCGCCTTTCTTTCGCGTGGTTCGCTTCTGCGCTAAAGACAATTCCGCCAATCGCGATGTAGAATCCGGCGTCCATGTCCTCCGGCCGCATCGTCTCCGCCTGCTCGTTCCTTCTGGCAGCGGCCCTTGGTTGCGCGGCCTGGGTTTCTTCTGCGGCCCGAGCCCAATCGCCTGTGTCCGCCTCGTCCTCTGCCGAAACGTCTCAGGTCCGCTTCACGGGCGAAGTTTACGACGGCACGGTCTTTGACCGCGAGGTCGGGCACGATCTGGTGTTTCGCTTGACTCCGCTCACGGGCGACGCGGCAGGCGGCTGGGTGATCGAAATCGTGCCGAAGGCTCAGCCGCCGGACGAGCCCGCAGAGTTCTCGGCGATCGCAACGCCCCCGTATCACTTCTACAACGAGCGCTACCTCGCTGGGGCCTACGGCTACTCGACGAAGGAAGCCGTCGGGATCAATCCGCGGCGGTTCAACTTCGTCCTCACGATCGCGGACGACCACATTGCGGAAAGCGTCGTCAACTCGGAGCTCTATCCGAGCGCCGCTTCCGATCTGGAAAAGCAGCGGATCGCCAGCCAGGCGGCGGGCGTCAACCTGGGCCACGGCGAGCTTCGCATCCTCAAGTCGCGCGTCAGGTTCGGCAAAGACGGCAGCTCGGACGCGATCGCATACTTGAAGTTCGAAGTCGCTCTCAACTTTTCTCCGGGCCTCACTTTGGCGCAGGTCCTCGCCCCGAAACCTCCCGCCGCACATTAGATCGCGGGAGCTGCATGGAGTGGGCAGGCTCGCCTCGCTTGTTGCGCGATCCCTTTATGCGTTAACATTCGCCCACTTTCATCACCTGGCGAGGGGGGAAAGTGAAGGCACGACAATCGATTCGCCGAGCAATCGTCTTGGCGTTCATCCTGGGTTTCGGCTTGGCTGCTCTTGCTCAGGACGCAACTGCGCAGGATCATTGGGTAGCAACCTGGGCTGCCTCCCCTCAGACGCCTCGCTTCTCTTTGCCAAGGCTCCCCGCGCCGAACCCACCCGCGCCCCAGCCCGGCCAGCCCAATCAAGGGAACCCACCTCCGCCTCCCTTGTCTCCTCCCTCGCCCACGATCAATGGCCAGACCGTACGCATGATCGTGCACACCAGCATCGGCGGACACCGCGTCCGCGTCCAACTCTCGAACGCGTTTGGCACGGGCGCGCTGTTGGTGGGGGCTGCGCACATTGCGCTGCGCGACAAGGAATCGGCGATCGTTCCATCGAGCGACCGGCCGCTCACTTTCAGCGGTGAGGCTGCCATCAGAATTCCACCCGGAGCTGAGATCCTGAGCGATCCGGTAGACCTGGAAGTGCCCGCCCTGGGCGACCTGCTCATCAGCGTCTACATTCCTGACGAACCAGCCACCCCGACGATTCATCTCACTGGCTTGCATACGACGTACATCTCGAAGCCCGGAGACTTCACCGCTGCGCCTGTCATAACCGACCCGTCCGCCACGGTCCCGCTGTGGTATTGGATTTCCGCCGTGGATGTGGCCGCGCCGTCCGACGCGGGCCTCATCGTCGCGTTCGGAGATTCCATCACCGACGGTGCAACCTCCACGCCTGATACAGACCGAAGCTGGCCGAGTCAATTGGCGCAGCGTCTGGTGGCGGATAAAGCCACGGCCAGGCTCGCCATCGTCAACGAAGGCATCTCCGGCAACCGCCTGCTCAACGGCGGCGCGGGAGTATCCGCTTTGGCCCGTTTCGATCGGGACGTTCTCAGCCAGCCTGGCGTGAAATGGGTGATCGTAATGTTAGGGCTCAACGACATTGGCTTCGCCAGCCTGCCGGGCGCGCAATCGTCGGATGTGGTGACTGCGCAGGACGTGATTGCCGCGCAGAAGCAGATCATTGAACGCGCCCGCGAGCACTGCATCCGAGTGATCGGCGCGACCCTGACGCCGTTTAGCGGCGCCATGTATTACAGCGAACAGGGGGAAATCATGCGCCAGGCTGTCAACCAATGGATTCGCACGAGCGGCGCATACGATGCCGTCATCGATTTTGACCCCGTCGTACAGGACCCGGCGAACCCAAAGCAGATCCGCCCGGCGTTCAACATCCGCGATCATCTGCATCCGAACGACGATGGCTACAAGGCGATGGCCGATTCCATCGATCTTTCGATTTTTACATCGACGACGAAGCGGGCCGTTCCGCGGTCGCACTGAATCAAGTTTCAAAGCTCACAGAGCAACAGACGCTAGGACAAAATGAAAAAGAAAAATTGCGAGCGAAGCAGCCATAACTCGAAATTTTCCCTGCGAGCGTCGCCGGTCGGCGGCCCCGGAAGAAGGTTCGTTTCGCTTCTTTGTGCCCTGGGCGCTCTGCTCACTTCTTTCTTGTTCTTGTCCGCGGCGGCGCAACAGGCGCAACAGCCACAGCAGTCTCCGCCGATGATCGGCCCTCCGGCCCGCATGGCGGCCCAGGTGCTGTTCAATAGCCATTGCGCGAGCTGCCATGAGAACGTGATGGCCAGCGCCGACGAAAACGCCGCGCGAACCAAGAGCGCTCCCAGCACCGAAACGCTCGGGCAGATGACGCCCGAAGCGATCTACGCGGCGCTCACCACGGGCGCGATGGTCCAGCAGGCGCGGGAACTGAGCGACGATCAGAAGCGGATCATCGCCGAGTTCTTTGGCGGGCGTCCGCTGGGGAATGTGGACGCGGGCGATGCGAAGAACATGGCCGGTCACTGTGCTGCCAATTCGCCTCTTGGCGACCCGTCGGCGCAGGCCGGATGGAATGGCTGGGGCAACGGCCTCGCGAATACTCGCTTTCAGCCGGCACAGGACGCCGGTTTGTCCGCCGATCGCGTGCCTCTCTTGAAGCTCAAATGGGCCTTCGGGCTTCCCGGCGGAGCGGAGACATACGGCCAGCCGTCCATCGTGGACGGGCGGGTCTTCTTCGGCGATTACAACGGTTTCGTCTATTCGCTGGATGCGTCGACCGGATGCGTCTATTGGTCGTTTCATGCGGACGCGCAGGTGCGGACGGCAATCGTCGTCGGCTGCGTCAAGGGCAAGAGTTCGGCGAAGTACACCGCTTACTTCGGAGACAAAAAGGCCAACGTCTACGCGGTCGATGCGCGGACCGGCAAACTTTTGTGGAAAGTGAACGTCGAACCGCGCCTGCTTGCGCACATCACCGGAGGCGCGGCGCTCTACGGCGGGCGTCTGTTCGTGGGAGTGGCCGGCTCAGAAGAAATTACATCCATGGATCCGCACTATCCGTGCTGCACGTACCGCGGCAGTCTTTCGGCCCTTGATGCGAACACCGGAAAAACAATCTGGAAGACGTACACGATTTCCGAGGAGCCCAAGCCGACGAAAAAGAATTCCCTCGGCACGCAGCTCTGGTCGCCGGCCGGCGCTTCCATCTGGACCACGCCGACCATCGATCCGAAGCGCCGTGCTGTTTACGTGGGAACGGGAAACGCCTTTGCCGCTCCCGCCCCCAGCACGTCCGACGCGATCATGGCTTTTGACCTGAAGGCCGGCAAGATATTGTGGTCCTATCAGGCGCTAGCAAACGACGCTTCTCCAGCGGGCTGCAATGGAAATGGCCCGAAAGGCGAGCAGTGTCCGGAAAATCCCGGCCCGGATTGGGATTTCGGCAACTCGCCGATCTTGCAGACCCTGTCCGATGGCCGGCGCATTCTGGTTGCGGCGCACAAAGGCGGCCTCGTCGTCGCGGTCGATCCTGACCGCAACGGCGCGCTGCTGTGGAAGACCGATCTCGCCGAGCCAAACGCGGGCGCGGCGATTCAGATCATGTGGGGCGGCGCAGCCGACGCGCAAAACGTCTACTACCCGCTCAAGTCCGGCGGCGTCGCGGCGTTGCGCGTAGCGGACGGGAAGCGCGTTTGGCTCGAGCGGATCGAGCCGGCCGTCATCCCGTCGGAAGCGGGGCGCCGTCCGCGCCGCGGCTTCGATGCGGCTGTCACCGAGCTGCCCGGAGTCGTGTTTGCGGGCGGCTGGGATGGCGTGCTGCACGCGCTTTCAACCGAAGATGGCCATCCGCTCTGGGAATACGAAACCGCTCACGAGTACACCACCGTCAACGGCGTCCCCGCCAAGGGCGGATCGCTGGGTGCGCCGGGACCGGTCGTTGCCGGCGGCATGCTCTACGTTGGCTCCGGCTATGTGGGCACCGGAAACGGCATTCCGGGGAACGTGCTGCTAGCTTTCTCCGTGGAGTAGAATCGAGCCGGGAGGCGGGGGCGCCTGTCTTGAGCGGTTCGGGGACGCCGGACCCGGGCAATCGAGCGGCAGTCCACGCGCTGGCCTAACCGTCCCTTTTTGTCTATAGTCATGCTCCATGAAAGTAGAAGACTTCGTTACTTCGCTGGGCACCTTGAGGCCGCGATGGCACTCAGTCTGGGCAAACCGGTCGTGATTTACTGCCCTTCAACGCCCGAAGGCGAAAAGCGGATGCGATTCTTCCGAGACATACACCCGCTGAGTCGGCTCCTAGATGTTGCCTCGGGCGTACCCGTAGGGGCGATGATTACAAACCGATTAGAAAACGTTGTGGAGCTGCTCTACCGAATCTTTGCGAATGAAATGGAATATGATATTGAACACGATGGCGACGGGTACTTCCGCCTAGTTGAGCGCCTCACGAAAAGCGTTGTCAGACTTCAAACGAATTGGACGATCCTGCGAGAGTCGTTCTGGAACTATTATCACCAAGTCCCCTGATAACTGTTTTAGTTCGGCAGGCCGCCTCCCACTTCCTCTAGTGGGGCCGTGTCACGTATCCAATCGTCGTGGATAAGATCAGGCAGGCTATCGAGACAAACCAGTACGCATCGGTTGGCGACTCGCCGCCCTCTCGATTGTCATGCGCGGCCAAGCTGACAGAAAACGATGCACATATAAACCCAGTGTAAATTACAATCCTGTGGGGCGATTCCCTGAGGAAAAAGGCAAGCGCGGGTAAGATGAAGAATACCGGGCTAAACGGACTTCGGTAGCTCCCGCCTGTACCCATAACCAAGATCACACAGCAGGCGATGTCCGCGAGGAACACCACGAGTAGCGCCGTTGACCAGCGAGTCAAGGCAGTGTGTACGTCGCCCATCAGCGGCGACAGAACGTGGCAAACTGATCGGAGAACACCGACAGTCCGATGGTGAATAGAGAAAAGACCAACACTATCCAAGCGTAGGTGCTGACGCTGGGCCGGTTTTCGCAGAAACGATGAGCAAACTTCTCGCGTCGCCTGATCCAGAATAATCCGCAGGTGAAAATCCCAGCGGGAAAAAACTGCATCACTAGTGCGCCTGCGGTGATGCTAGCGGGGCCAACAGTTTCAGTCATTTTGGGGCTGGGTGGCTCATCATACCGCAACGTGTTTGATTCTTGAACAGTTACCCTCCCACAACACCGTGCACTGCACGGCTCGTGCTACCCAACAATTCTTTACACGAACGACCGCTTGACATGCGCATCCCCATCTCTAAGATGGTTGCGTGAATAATTGTGCAAAATTTGTGGCCGGGCTCGACGGAGGCGGAAACGCTGGCGGGCAAATGATCGCGCATGCTTCTAATCGCAAACTATGGTTATTAGAATCCAGTCTAACTCATTGTAAACAAAAGACGGCGACTGTTTCTAATCGCAAATTTTTGCGCAGGTTCGGTACAGAATCATGATGCAAGAATGGGCCAACTCGGCGATTGAAACGGCGAAGCGCCGCGGCGCCACCTACGCCGACGCGCGCGTGATGGACATCCGCCACCGCGACATCTCGACCAAAAACGGCGAGGTCGGGACGCTCGCCGAGTCGGAATCGCTCGGCATCGGCATCCGCGTGATCGCCAGCGGCGCGTGGGGATTCTCGTCCACGGACCGCCTCACGCGCGAAGGCGTCGACGCCTGCGCCGCCGAAGCCGTGGCCATCGCCAAGGCCTCTGCGCTCGCCAAGCGCGAAAATGTAGCGCTCGTTCCGGAAAAGAGCTACGTCGACACCTGGCAGAATCCGTTTCTGAAGGATCCCTTCCGCATTCCGGTCGAGCGGCAGATCGGCCTGCTGCTGGCGGCGGACAAGGAAATGCGCCGCGTGAAAGGTGTGACGGTCGCGGAAGGCTCGATGTCATTCCGCAGAATCGAGCAGCTTTTCGTTTCGAGCGCCGGCTCGTCGATCCATCAGATCAAGATGCAGTCCGGCGCCGGCATCGTCGCGACGAGCTTCGCAGGCAGCGAGATTCAGAAGCGGTCGTATCCGAGTAGCTTCGGCGGGCAGCATATGCTGCAAGGATACGAGCTGGTCGAATCGTTCGATCTGGTCGGCAACGCCGGCCGCATCGCGGAGGAATGCGTCGCGCTGCACTCCGCCGCGCAGTGCCCCGAGGGGCAGGGAACCATTATCCTCGGCAGCTCGCAGCTCGGCTTGCAGATTCACGAGTCGATCGGCCATCCCATCGAGCTTGACCGCGTCCTAGGCATGGAAGCGAACTTCGCGGGCATGAGCTTCCTCACGACGGAGAAGCTGCGCAAGCTGAAATACGGTTCCGATATCGTGAATGTCGTCGCCGACGCGCGCCTGGAGCATGGTCCCGGTCTCGGCACATTCGCGTACGACGACGAGGGAGTGGCCGCGCAATGCACGCCGATTATCACGGACGGTCTCTTTACCGGCTATTTGAGCAGCCGCGAGACAGCGTCGTCGATCGGCGAAAAGCGCTCGGGCGGCACGGTGCGCTGCGAAAGCTGGAATCGCCTGCCGATGATCCGCATGACGAACATCAGCATCAATCCCGGCACGTGGAAGTACGACGACCTGATCGCCGACACGGGCGACGCGATCTTGATGGACACGAACCGCTCGTGGTCGATTGACGACAAGCGCTATCATTTCCAGTTTTCGACGGAAATCGGCTGGGAGATCAAGGGCGGCAAAAAAGGCCGCATGATCAAGAATCCGAGCTACAGCGGCATCACGACGGAATTCTGGAACAGTTGCGACGCCATCTGCTCGCGCGACTATTGGACGCTTTGGGGCACGCCCAACTGCGGCAAGGGCCAGCCTCAGCAGGTGATGGGCACGGGCCACGGTGCTTCACCTGCGCGCTTCCGCAATATCAAAATCGGCGTCGCCTTCGCGAAATAATGGCTATCAAATCAAAATCCCCCATCGCCGATCTCGAGCGAATCGCCGAGCGAGTGCTCAAACTCAGCGACGCGGACGAGACCGAAGTCGATATCGGCTCTACCACGGACGCGCTCACGCGCTTCGCCAATAACACGATCCATCAGAACGTCGCCGAGCACACGCTCGGCATCTCCGTCCGCGCCGTCGTCGACGGTCGCACGGCCCGCGCCACCACAAACAAGACGGACGACGAATCCCTGCGACGGGCGGTCGAAGCAGCCGTCAGCCTGGCGCGCAACGAGCCGGAGAATCCCGGCCTTTTGCCGATGCTCCGCACGCAGAAGTATCAGAAGGTTGCGCGCTTCTTTCCCGCGACCGCCGCGGCGACTCCGCAGGACCGCGCCCGCGCCGTCACGCGCGTCTGCAAGATGGCCGAAAAGCGCAAGCAGACGGCAGCGGGTATTTTTTCCAGCGGCGTATCGCAATCCCTGCTGGCGAATTCGAAGGGGCTGTTCGCGCACTACGAGCAGACCCACTCGGAATTCTCTGTCACGATTCTCGAGGAACGTTCCTCCGGCTGGGCGAAGTCGAATTCCCCTGATATTCGCACGCTCGATCCCGAGGTGCTCGCGGAAAGCGCCAGCCGCAAAGCCGCCGAATCGCGTGAGCCTCGCGAAATTCCCGCCGGGCGCTATACGACGATCCTCCCGCCCTCAGCCGTTCTCGATCTCGTCGGCTTTCTCTTCTACGACTTCGCGGGCACTGCGGTGCTCGACAAGCGTTCGTGTTTCACGGGCCGAATGGGCAAGAAACTCCTCGGCGACAACATCACGCTCTGGGACGACGTATATCATCCGTTGCAAACCGGTCCGCCCTATGACGGTGAAGGCCTGCCGCGGCAGAAAGTCTTGCTGGTCGATAAGGGCGTTCCGAAGAATCTCGTCTATTCGCGCGCAACCGCGAAGAAAATGAAAGCGAGGCCCACCGGGCACGGCTTTTCATTGCCGAACGAATACGGCGAAGCGCCGATGAATCTGGTTTTCGCAGGCGGCGATAAATCGCTCGACGAAATGGTCCGCACGACCGAGCGCGGCATCCTCGTCACGCGCCTGTGGTACATCCGCGAAGTCGATCCCTACGAAAAAATCCTCACCGGAATGACGCGCGACGGCACGTTCCTGATCGAAAATGGACGCGTCGCGGGCGGCATCCGGAACCTCCGCTTCAATGAGAGCATCATCGAGATGCTGTCGAACGTCGAGATGCTCGGCCCCGCCGTCCGCGCGGCCGGCGAGGAATCGTTCGAGATGGTTGTCCCGGCGATGAAGGTCCGCGACTTCCACTTCAGCGAAGTCACGAAGTTCTAGCGGTTAGTGCATCCCTTCGTGACGGATGAAGAACTGCGGCTTGTCGATGTTCGGGGGCACGGCCACATCGAAAAATCCAACCATCATTTCGTCGTAGGTCTGATCGCCCCAGTAAACGGCCGAGCTCGGATCGGGGTTGTGAGGATTCTTCTTCGAATTGTCGTACCACGCAACGGCTTGCAGCACCGTCCCGGCCTTGAGCGGGAGCGGCTGGGCGAGCCGGTAACTCAACTGCCAGTAAAAATCATAGTTGACGCGCAGCAACGGCTCGCTCGTGCCATCGGGCCGAAGGATGTTGTACTCGAAACGCTTCCCGCGGAGATGCATGTGCGGGAAGAAACTGAGCAGCAGGGCGTCGTTGGGCAGCGAACCGTGCACTTCGACGCGATAGTCATCCACGCCCGGCGGGATGACGAAGCTGCTGTTGGTCAACTGTAGGGTCAGCACGCGTTTCGCGGGCGGCTGCTTCGCGAGGACGATGGCGATGCTGGTCTGATCCTTGGTTGCGCGGCCGTGAGTCGTGTAATGCATCTGGAAGATCAGGTCCGAGCCCGCCGGAATGAACTTCGCCATTCCGTCCGACCAATTGTCCGGCGAACTTCCCGGCGCGTAAACGAGGAGGATGTCTGCCTTCGTGGTGTGCGTGTCGTGGCGATCTTCTTCGTTCGTCATCTCCGACGCAGTGAACGGCACGCCGACGGGCGCGTGCCGCAGCCACGGCGAATCCGGCGGGCGGATGTAGACGACCGCGTGGTGAACGTTCTCGCGGCTCGACGGCCGGATCTCGGACATGTGCACCCACTTGGCTCGCGTGAAACCTGTGGGAACGATCTCGTAGGTATATTCCACGTCGCCTTGCGCGGGGATTGCGACCGGCTTGGGCATGCGGACCACAAGATCGGGGTGAGGGATGTTCCAGCCCTCGGCCCAGCGCCGCGGCGGCGGGGCATCCGCCGGATTTCCCGCGGGCGCATTCGCCGCCCAGGCTACGAGCGTATTGATTTCCTCCGCCGAGAGCGAAGGGTCGTTGGAGAAGTGTCCAACGCGCGGATCGGCGAACCACGGGGGCATTTTGCGGTTGCGCGCGTCTTCCGCAATGGCGTGCGCGAACGGGCGAGTCTGGTCGTAGGCGACGAGCGGCATCGGTGCGATCTCGCCGGGCCGGTGGCAGGCCTGGCAGTGTTGTTGCAGGATGGGCAGAACGTCGCGGTAGAACGCAGGAGTGCCAGCCGCGCGCGGCGCCGGCCCTGGGGCAAGCAGCGTCGCCGCAGCGAAGAGCACAATTGCAAAGGCCGACAGGAACGCTCTCATGGGACTTTCGCCGGCACAGTTGATTTCGTTGCAGATTATCGCACGAGAGTTGTTATCGGCGGGGTCTATGCGCTACTGCTCCATGAACTGAAGGCTCGAAATTGCGCGCGCGATCACGTTTTCCTGAATCTGCACCAGGTCGTCGTCGGCGCGGGTCATGCCGAAGATCGTGTAGAGTCGCGAGCCGCGCGGAGCAACGACGACCACGACGCCGGACCAGTCGTGCTGATCCACACTGCCGCGGAAGTGGTGCTCGACCGCCGGGGCCCCTGAAATCGTGACGTGCTCCTCGCCGAGCGGACGAAAGTTGTCCATCACATCGCGCAGCCGCCGCTCGGTCGCATCCATGTCCGTCGCGAGCGATTTTCCCGCGGGCTGCTGCCCGATTAGCAGGTAGGTGGTTTCGTCATACGTACCCATTGCGGTGACGGCGCCGGGCAACACTTTTCTCGCGCCCGCGATCAGCTCCCAGGCGGGGGGTTTGTACATCTGGAAGCCGTACGTTTCGTTGGTGTAGAGGTTGCCGACAATTGCCTCGCGGATCGGCTCGGGCGCGGGAGGTTTCGGCAGCGCAGCGTCTGCAGCCGGCGCGGGGATGGCGGGCGGCGGTGCCGTGGCAGCGACCGTGGGCGCGGGTGGCGGAGGAGCCGCTGGTTTGACGACGGGTGCAGCAGGCTGACTCGGAACTGGAGCGGGCGGCGAGGACGCTGCCGCGTTGGCGGATTCAGGTTTTGGTTTCTCGGGCACGGGAGCTTTTTCGACTGCGGGCTCAGGCTTTTTGTCCGGCGGCGCGGTTTTGGCCGCGTCGGACACGCTGATCGAGACGACCTGATCTTTCTGCACCACCGCATAGCCGTAGCTCGTCTTGACCTTGAACGAGTTCTCTTCGAAGCCGATGATCGTGCCGGAGATCTTCGTCCCGTCCTTGAGCTTCAGTTCATCGGCGCGCGCCGCGCTGGACAAAGCGAGCGCAAGCAGCGCAGCGGTTCCCAGAAATCGAAAGGGCAGCTTCACGCATCGAGTATCGCGCCGGAGCGCCCGAGCGGCAAGTTTGCGTGCGGAATGGTGCTGGTTTAGTCAGTGGCCGCCCGCAAAGAAGATCAACGATCGAGGAACGCGCGCAGCCTGGCGTAGCCGGCGCGGCTCACCGGGAGCTGCGCGCCCGTGGCTAGCACGGCCACGTGACTGTCCTTGCCGTAAGGCTCGACTTTGACCACGCGTTCGAGATTCACGATGTAGGAGCGATGGACGCGAAGAAATCGCGACGGATCGAGCGCCGCTTCGAGACTCGCGATGGTCTGCTGCTTCAGGTGCTTCTTGGCTTCGGATGCGAGCGCCACGTAATCGTCCTGCGCCTCGGCGTAGTCGAGCTTCGCGACCGGGATGATGAAGACCCGCGTGCCGTCGCGCACCGGAACGCGCTCGAGGTACTGCGCGGGTGGCCGGGCCGCGGCCGCAAGCTCGGTTGGCGGGACGGCGTCCCAGCGCACTTTGCCTTCGAGTCGCTCTCGGGCGCGTTTGAGGGCGGCCTCAAAGCGTTCGGCGCTAACCGGCTTCAAGAGATAGTCGACTGCATGGACCTCGAACGCGCGAATCGCAAAATTGTCGTGCGCGGTGACGAAGACGACGGCAGCTTCGTCGCCGATCAATTCGAGGACTTCGAAGCCATCGAGCTTCGGCATCTGGATATCGAGAAACACGAGGTCGGGTTTCTGCTCCGCGACGACCTTGACCGCTTCGAAGCCGTTTGCGCACTCGGCGATGATCTCGACGTCCGAGTGCGAGAAGAGATACTCGCGGAGCACCTGGCGGGCCAGTTCCTCATCGTCCACGATCGCGACCCGGATCTTGTCTTTCGCTTCAGGGCTCACTGGGTCGCAACCTCTTTTTCGGCGGGCAGAGTGATGGCTACGCGAAAACGGTCTCCTTCACCTTTCGCCGCAAAGCTCGCGCGATTGCCGTAGCGGGCTTCGAGACGCTGGCGGACGTTGGCCAGCCCCACACCGTTCCTGCGGCGCGCCGGGGCTTCGGAGTCGAAAAGATTCTCGACCACAATCGAGACCGAACCGTTTTCGCACGCTATGTCCAGGCGAATCCATCCGCCCTCGACGAGGTTCGCGATTCCGTGGGCGATTGCGTTTTCGACCAAGGGCTGAAGCAGGAGCGGAGGCACGTCCACGGTCAGAGCGTCCTTGGCGACGTTTTCTTCCATGTGAAGGCGCGCGCCGTAGCGGATTTTCTCGACGGCGAGGAATGCGTGAATCAGCGACATTTCCTCTTCGAGAGGAATTGCGGACTTTTCGCCGAGTCCCAGAGTCCGTCGCAGGAAGTCGCCCAGGAGAATGCACATCTCCCGGGCCTTCGCCGGGTCGGAACTGGTCAGTGCGCTGATCGAGTTCAGGCTGTTGAAGAGGAAGTGCGGATTCACCTGCGCCTTCAGCGCTTTCAACTCGGCTTCGCGGGCGAGGATGCTCATCTGCATTATGCGCGCCTCGGCCTTCTGGGAGGCTTCCAACGCGATCAGGACGTAGTAAAAGAAAACGGACAGCAGATAGAGCAGGATTCCCGTGACGAAGACAAGAGGCAGCTCGGAATACAGGCGTTCGTTCAGGCCGCGGAATGCGTTAACACTGGAAGCCAGAATCCATGCCAGCACCCAGGCCGCGAAAACCCAGAGGCCGGAAGCTACGAACGCTCCGCCCACGTGTGTGGCGAGCAGCTTTTCAAGCTCGACGCGATCGATGGGAGTGGCGCGGCACGGGTACCAGGCCGAAAGGCAGACGAAGGCATAGAAGAGACAGAGGGGTACCGCCAGCGCGGCGGCTTGCTCGACAGCGATTTGGTGCGTGATGGAGAGGAGATAGGTGAGCAGCGCCGTGAGGGGAATCCATGCGATCAAGTAGAGGATCAAGCGCCGGAGTTGGCCAGAAAGAGGATGCATGGATAGTTCAGTTCTTGACGGAGACTCCTCCGAAGACGGCGGCGCCGCGAACGATCAACAGTTTGCCCGAAGGGGGAGCGCCAGGCGGGGGGTACGTCTCGTCCACGAAGGCGCCCGCCACCGCCGTGGCTTCAATTTTGATTCTCCATGTATCGGGGACGCGAATTTCGCCTCCGCCGAACACGGTATCAATGTGAATCACGGCCTGATTGCCATCGATGTCCGCGCGACTGAGATCCAGGTGGAAACCGCCAAGCACGGCCGAGATCTTCGCGAATTTGAAGTGTTGAGAGGTGATGCGACGCTTGAAACCGCTGAGAATGACCGATTGGTCGAACGTCGAATCGTCGCTTTCCGCGCCACCCGTCTGCACGCCGGGCCCTACTGCCGGCGCAGATGCCGTTCCCTCATGCACCGACTGACGAACACGGTCGCCCCAGTCCTGCCATCCCGACCATCCCGCATCGTGGCCGAACTTTCCGGAAGAATTGAGGAGCATCCATATTCCGATGGCAATCAGGAAAAGCGGCCACAAACTTCCGATACGGACATTGAGGAAGCCAAGCTCATTTGCGAGAAAGACGGTTCCAAGAACCATCAGCAGCGTGCCCCAGAAACGGCCGGCAGTGCCGGAGAACATAGCCGTCAAACCGCCGACGATCAGAACCGCAGGCCAAACGAAATGAAAAGAAACATGCGCGGGGATGATTCCCAGCTGGTCCAGAAGGAAGATCACTCCGAGCATGGTGATCCACAAGCCTACAAAGAGGCCGGGTCCCACCACTCGTCTGCTGCCATTAGTCACGTTGTTGTCCGCCACGATAGCCGCCAACCGACGCGCCGGTTCGTCCAGCCAGCAGAATCGCGCATCCGGCCAGCACAAGCAGGAGCGGCCAGAATCGAAACGCTCCCTCGAGCGCTTGAGCTTTCAGGCAAACTTCGAGGATGTTCCACATGCTTTCCCCGATCATCGACAGGAGCCAGAAACTGTCGGCGCTGAAGCGGCCATAGCTTAGTTCGAACAATTGAAACACAATTCCCAGGAAAACCAGAAGCCCGGCGCCCAGCACGGCCCCCGTCGGACGAGTGAAGGTCTGAAAGGGAAGCTGGCGGTCCGTATTTGCCATTGTGTCGTCTCCCGTATGGATTTCGTGCCGTTCCATGGCGAGAGATTAGAGGCAGGCGAGCAATGTGTCGCGCACTTTTCGGCGAATGGTGGCTGGTTACCGGCGAATGGCGGTGGGATTTGGCTGGGCTACGAGAAGAGAATTGCGCCGAGCCAAAAGGCCGCCGCGGCGAAGACGCCGGTGACGACCAGCATCAGGCGCAAGCGCTTTTTTCGCGCCGCGATGACGATGAACCCTAGGACGCCGAGGAGGAAAACCAGTTCCAGCCAGAAGAAGCGCGAGCCGATTCCGCCGGTCCACTGACCGGCGTCGTCTTGGAGCCAGACGGAAGCAAACGAAGTGGCGGCCGTGAGCGAAACGGCGACGACGCCCGCGAGCGCCATCCCCTTTGCCCATTCGGGTATGATCCAATTTTTCCTGGTCTCGCGCCAATCGACCCACGTCTGCGCGACGACCAGTCCCACCAAGATCAGCACGAACAGAGCCACCTATCCTCCGCAGATGCCCCGATCAAGACTGGCAATCCCCTTACCAAAGCCCCCGGCTATTGGGCCGCGGCGGGGCGACCGCTATGTGCAATAACCGCAGTGGATCCACCGTCCCGGATTGCGGAGGTAGATACCTTCGCGCTGCGGAATCCATCGAGGCTCGGGACGATGCACACGGCGGGTAGCCAGCTTGCTGATCGGACAAACATTTTGCACTTTCGCGAGCCAGTTCTAGTACGAGGCCGTGCATTGCGATTCTCACAACGCGGCAACTGCTGCTCAAAGGGCGCCAGCGGGATTCTGCTACGATAGGCGGACTCATGCGAACACCGTGGATCATCGCTCATCGGGGCGCTTCCGGCCACGCGCCCGAAAACACCATCGCCGCCTTCAAGCGGGCCGTCGAGCTGGGCGCGCGCTTCATCGAGACCGACCTGCACCTGACGCGAGACGCCCGGTTCGTCGCCATCCACGACCAGATGGTCGACCGCACGACGAACGGCCACGGCGCCGTGCGCGACTGCACGCTCGCCGAACTGAAACAGCTCGATGCCGGCATGTGGTTCGACCGGCAGTTCATCGGAGAGCGCATCCCGACGCTCGAGGACGTGCTCGCGTTTGCGCGCGAACACGATGTGGTCTTCTATCTCGAGCTCAAATACGAAGCAGCCTGGGGCATGCACCACGCGCTCGCAGCGGCCATCCAGAACTCCGAAAACGCGGCGCGGACGATCGTGATCTCGTTCGATCCGGGAACGCTCAAGGCGCTGCGGCAACTCGATGCCTCCGCCATGATGGGGTTGCTCGTGGAAGGGGCGAGACCCGACCTGGTGAAGGCGGCAGTGGGCGTGGGCGCGCGGCAGCTCTGCCCGCGATGGGACCTAGTGACGCGCGAGTTGGTCGAGGAAGCGCACCGAGCGGATCTGCACGTCGCGACGTGGACGCTGGATGAGGCGGGGCAGATGCGCGCGGCGATCGATGCGGGCGTGGACGGCATCATGACCGATTTTCCCGATCGGCTGCGCGCCGTCGTCGAGGACATGACGTCGGGCTTGCCTGCCGCGTGACCCGAAACTTGTTCCCATGACAACCGCGTCACACCAGCTTCCCAAACAGAGCGGCGAACTGCGCGAGGGAGAGCTGTTCGGCGCGGGCGTCCGGGCGGAGGGCGCAGGCTGCGAGAGCCTCGCGAACGTGGTCATCCGGCGCGACGGCGCGGAGATTGTTTCGCAGCGTCTTGCGCTTTTGTCCGAAGCAGGTTTGCACGAATTGCAGGAAACGCTGGTCGTCGCGCACGTTCAATGAGCCTCGCTCTCCGGGCGGCGTCATGTGCACGAGCGCGGAAGTGACGCGCGGAGGCGGGCGAAACGCGCCAGGCGGAATTCGCAGGACAATCTCAGGCTGCGTGTAGAACTGGCAGGCTGCCGAGAGATAGCCGTACGCGCGGCGTCCGGGGCGCGCGATGATGCGCGCAGCGACTTCCAATTGCATGACGACGTGAATCGACGCGATGCGATCGGGAAACTTGAAGAGATGGTGGAGGATCGGCGAAGTGATATAGTAGGGAAGGTTGCCGTAGACACGGAACCGTTCGCCCGCCAATTTTGCGAGGTCGAGCTGCAAGACGTCGCCCGCGACGACTTCGACGCCGGGCCATTCGCCGGGACCGGCGCTTATGCGCTGCCGCAGATTCTCGGCGAGCCGCGCGTCGGTTTCGATGGCGACGACGCGGCGCCCTTCGCCCGCCAGCAAACGCGTCATTTCACCGTGGCCCGCGCCGATTTCGATCCAGACGTCATCGGGCCCGCGCGGCAGCGTTTCGAGAATTCGTTTCTGCCAGCCTGGATCGCCGAGGAAATGCTGCCCCAGTCGCTGTCGCGCCATGGCGAACGAGTGTAGCAACGCGGGCCAGCCGTAACAAATGTGGTAACAAGTGCTCCGCGACACGGGGAGATTGGCTTGACGAACGCAGGGGGCTTCGTTACGGTTGAGGGCCTGATGAAAATCCTGTTCGTGTCGTCCGAAGGACTCCCCTACTCGAAAACCGGCGGCCTGGCGGATGTGGTCGAAGCACTGCCGAAGGCGTTGCGAGCGATGGGCCACGAAGTGGCCGTCCTGCTGCCGCGCTACCGCGGCAACAAGGTCGCGTCCGTGCTGATTTCCAGCGTGACAGTGGCGCTCGGCGACAAACTGCACTTCCCGGCGATGGCCGAGGGAAAGCCGGTCGAGGGCGTGCGCTATTTTTTTGTGGACGATCCCGCGTTCTTCGACCGCGCGGAACTCTACGGTGACAAAAACGGCGACTATCCCGACAACCCGGAGCGCTTTGCGGAATTCTCGCGCGTCGCGATCGAGTTCATGAAGCGCCTGTGGTTGCCGGACGTGGTCCATTGCCACGACTGGCAGTCGGCGCTCGTGCCGGTCCTGCTGCGGACACAGCATGCGGAGGATCGCACGGTGCGTTCGCTGCCGGTCGTCCTGACGGTGCATAACCTCGGCTATCAGGGCGTCTTCCCGCAGTCGACGCTGCGAAGGATCGGCTTGCCCGATGCGCTCTTCACCGTGGATGCGCTCGAATTCTACGGCAAGGTGAACTTCCTGAAGGGCGGGCTGATCTATGCCGACTATCTGACGACCGTGAGCCGTCGCTACGCCAAGGAGATTCAAACGCCGGAATACGGCTCGGGGCTCGAGGGCGTGATCTGCGGCCGCGCGGACCGGCTCGTCGGCATCCTGAACGGCGTGGACTATGCGATCTGGAGCCCCGAGGCGGACACGCTCATCGCGCAGAACTACTCGGTGCACAATCTCGACGGGAAAAAAGCGTGCAAAAAGGATCTCCTCACCTGCTTCCACCTGTCGGAGGAAAACCTCGACCGGCCGGTCATCGGTATCGTCTCGCGATTTGTGGATCAAAAGGGGTTCGACCTGATCGCGCAGATCTCCGGCGACCTGATGAAGGAAAATCTGGCGCTGGTTGCTCTGGGGACGGGCCAGTCGGAGCACGAAAAGCTCTTCAAGCAACTGGCGGAGAAATATCCGGCGCGCGTGGGCGTGAAAATCGGGTACGATAACACGCTCGCGCACAAGATCGAGGCCGGGTCGGACATGTTCCTGATGCCTTCCCGGTACGAGCCGTGCGGGCTGAACCAGGTGTACAGCCTCCGATACGGCGCGGTGCCAATTGTCCGCGCGACGGGCGGCCTCGATGATACGATACAGAACTTCGTGCCCAAGACGCAGCAGGGGACGGGGTTCAAATTCGAGAAGTACGACGCCGGGGAGTTGCTCGCGTGCATCCGCGAGGCGCTGAAGACGCACCGTGACGCGAAGGCCTGGCGCGCGGTGCAGGCGAACGGCATGGCCAAGGATTTTTCGTGGAAGACTTCGGCCGCTGCGTATGTCACGCTGTATGAAGCGGCTAAGAGGTCCCGAATCCCACGGGTGGTTGGATCATCTAAATAAGGGCGAGGACCGGCTCGGGCCGGATCGGCGCTTAAAAGGGGAAACACATGGCAGACAATATTCCGGCGGTCACCGACGCAAGCTTCCAGGCGGACGTGATCGAAGCGAGCAACACGCAGCCCGTAATGGTCGATTTCTGGGCGGATTGGTGCCGGCCTTGCAAGATGCTGTCGCCCACGGTCGACGAAATCGCGCGCGAAAATGCGGGCAAGCTCAAGGTCGTCAAGCTTAACGTCGACGACAACATGAACGTGCCGGGAAAATTCAACATCCGCGGAATTCCCACACTCCTGGTCTTCAAAGGCGGGCAGGTAGCCGAACAGATCGTTGGCGCCGTGTCCAAGGAACAGATCGTGAAGGCGCTCGAGCGCCACCTTTCCTAGGCGTGCCTCCACCTCCAATCAGGAATCTTACCTAGGGGCGGTCACACGCCGCCCCTGCCGGGGACCGGCGGAGAAGTGTGCGTTCCCGTCCATTCCAGAGCGATATTACCCACGCGAACGCGGGGCGTTCCCTCTTGACAAGCGGAGAGTGAGCAGCCATCTTAGTTAACTTTACTTTGCGGATTGTTGCATCCCGCATCGGGCTCAACACGGGAGAAGGACTTGAGAGTCCGCGTCTGTTTTCACGACAAATGTTTCGACGGAGCCTCCTCCGCCGCGATTTTTTCGCGGTTCTACCGCGAGCGCATCAACCCGAACGCCGAATTTCTTTACACCGGGATGACCCATAAGGCCTCGCAGCCGTTTGAGGATGGCGTCTTCGACGGCGACGAAAATGCCATCGTCGATTTCAAATATTCGAGCTCACCGCAACTCACGTGGTGGTTCGATCATCATCAGAGCGCGTTCCTGAAGCCGGAGGACGCCGAGCACTTCCGGCAGGACCATTCGGGCAAGAAGTTCTACGATCCCTCCTATAAGTCCTGCACGAAATTCCTGGCTACGATCGCCTCCGAGAAGTTCGGATTCGACGCAAAGCCGCTTGCGGAGTTGATCGAGTGGGGCGACATCATCGACGGCGCACAGTTCAAATCGCCCGAGGCTGCCGTGGGCCTTGCCGAGCCGGCCACGAAGCTGGCGCTCGTGATTGAAGCGGCGCCCGAGCCGAATCTGGTCCCGCGGCTCATTCCCGAACTCGCGTTGCGGCCGCTCGGCGAAATCATCGAGTTGCCGCTGGTGAAAAAGCACCTGGGGCCTTTGCTCGAGCGCCATCGCCGGTCGATCGACATCCTGCGTGAGCGCGCGGATGCGCGGGGCGGCGTGGTCTATTTCGACGTGAGCGATCTCGATCTCGAAGGGTACAACAAGTTCATCCCGTACTATCTGTATCCGGACGCGCTCTATTCGGTGGGCGTCAGCGCTTCGCCCGTTCGCGCGAAGATTTCGGTGGGCACGAATCCGTGGAAGGAAGCGTCTGTGGAGGTCAATCTCGCGTCGCTTTGCGAAAAACATGGCGGTGGCGGGCACGCGCGCGTGGCCGCTATTTCGTTCGGGCCGGGCGATCTGGTTCGCGCGCGGCAGGTGGCGAACGAAATCGCCGCGACATTGCGCGCTTGATCGCTGCGGGGCTTCGTCTTGTGCCGCGTTGGTCGCGCTGATCTCTCGTGTTAAAATTGAAGTTTGCCGGGCCGCTAGCTCAATCGTAGAGCAGCTGACTCTTAATCAGCGGGTTGCAGGTTCGAGTCCTGCGCGGCTCACCACTTCTTTTCAGTAACTTACAGGCAGTCCACATAATCGCCATTTCGGGCAGTGTAGCGGATACTGTAGCGGGTACCCGTCGTTTTCACTCTGAACTGCGCGGATCGCGTCGCACAACGAACTGATACCGGCTGAGCGGCCTTCTCGGGCACCCAATTCGCCAAATCGCGCACAGACCGATTCCTGGTGCCTTTTCGTTCTGATGGGTAGGCCGGGGTGCGGCCCGCCCCGGAGGGTATGTTCCGGTTAGCGCGTTAGGCCTCGCAACTTGGGGAGCTATCTCAAGTGAAGAAGTGATACTCGCGTGCAGCGCCTGTTTCACGTGTTATGCGACTTGACCGAGCAATTCGAGTAACCTCATGCCCCGCCGCGTGGGCCGACAACAAAAATCGTTCAGGTTCATTCTTGAGGGATTCCTCAACACTTCCGTCGCCAAACCGAACCCGGCCAATCTCTCGCAAATTGCTCGAAAATCGTCGGGGTGTAAATGTGAGTCTGTGATCGCACGACGAAGTTCGTCCATTTTTTCCGTGAAGGCATTCGGATCGTGCATGTTCGGTTGCTGGGCAATTACGCCTGCGTAGACTGATCGCAAGATACCGAGGACTCGGATATCAACGTCCGTCAACTGAGCCACATCGCGAATTAAAGTTGATAAGTCCATCGAGGAATCCGTCTGTTGCTCGGGCACGGCGAGGGAATGCGCAAGAATGGAGGCGTAGCGATCTACCTTCCGTTGATTAAGCGTGCGAGAAGCCTCCTCCATGGCCAAGAACAAAGCTTCCTTGAACTGCGGGGAATCTAGCTTGATCCCTGCACGTTTTCTCTCGTCTTCAAGCTTTCCAATCCTCGAATCCAGCTCACGCACTTTCAATCGGAAGCCTGCAAGGAGGTAGAGAATCCGATCAGTTCGGCTCTTGGTCGAAAACAGTCCTCCGAGAGCATGTAGGAGGTGGGCGGGCCTAAGAAATGGAGCCATCGTCGCGAGGGCGACATCGGTCAATTGATGCTCCATTTCGTCGGGCCACGCTCCATACGAAGCGTCAAGTGGATCGTCCATTCGACCGGGTTTTTCAGCGTCCATGACTCACGGCATAGTCTCACGTAACGTGAGTTTACCGGACATCTCGGCGTTCCGACCAACTCCGGATTGGTCGGATAATCGGACATTTGCCCCGGTGGTCCGAAAAGGGCCTCGTGTCGGTCTTCGTAAGTCGTTGAATCTTATCGGGTCGAAATTCAAGCCTTCGGGGGGTCCGCAGACTACAGTTTGCGGACTACAGGCAAAAACTGAAGCTTGGCTCGCAACTCGCAGTGAGCTACAGCAATGTCCAAGAACACAAGAAACCTCAGAGTTCGCCAAGGATTAGTGGACCCTTATCGCAACACCATTCTCAGTTTCGACAAGATTCGCTCGCGCCCAACCGGGGACTTTAGTGAATGCTCCCACACTCTCAGAACACGCCAACTAAGCGACCGTAATTCTCGCGTTCGGCGGCGGTCGCGGCGGCGGTTTGAGAGAACCTTCGCTTTCCAGTAGGGTCGGTTGTCTTGAGGCACCCGGTAGCAGCGCGGACGTCCATGCCAAAAGCATCCACCAATGAAAACCACAACTCGATGAAAAGGGAAAACAAAATCCGGTTTACCGGATAAGGACAAATGCCTTCGCCATCCAGAGATAAATGTCAAGTTACCCAACCCGCTTAGGTACTGCTGGCTTTGCCGTCGAGTCCGAGCGCATCCGCGACGGCACGCATGGCACCGATGCAGAACGCGATGTGCTCCTCGAGCGGAATGCCTAATTCCTCGGCGCCCTTCCGCACGTCGTCGCGGTGGACACCGCGCGCAAACGCCTTGTCCTTCAGCTTGCGCTTCACCGAATCGACCTCGACCTCCAAAATGCTCTTGCCAGGCTTGACCAGCGCACAGGCAATGAGAAATCCGGCAAGCTCGTCGCAGGCAAACAGCGTGTGCTCGAGCGGCGTTTCACGCGGGACGCCAGTGTAGTCGCCGTGGGACAGAATCGCGCGAATCATCTCCTCCGGGTAGCCGTGCTCGCGCAGGATGGGAGCGCCGACCCCGGGATGGCCTTCGCTGGGATGGTGTTCTTCGTTCGGCCAGCGCTCGTAGTCGAAGTCATGCAGCAGCGCCGTGCTACCCCATAGCTCTTCGTCAGCACCGACCTTCCGCGCATAGGCGCGCACACAAGCTTCGACGGCCAGCGCGTGCTTTCGCAGGCTCTCATTCTGCGTGTATTCGCAGAGCAGAGTCCAGGCATCGTCTCGAGTGGGCATCTTGCTTCCTCATCCAGACGCAAACCTAATCCATACAGCCACGGTAATGCAAGAATCGCTTGGACTTTCGTTCGTCATCTATCGGCAGCATCTAGTCAGCGGCTTAATAAGCAATTGATTTTTATCGGGAAACCTGGGCAGGAAGAAGGCAGGGGCAGCCTGGGGCGAAGGCAATTGCTGATTTCGCACGGAATAAATTCGGGTTGAAAATCACTATATTGGAATTCGTTCGCCGCATGGATTTGAAGGACGCCGCGCGATGAGTAGGGCAAGACAATTTGTCGTTGTTGCGTGTAGCGCCCGCTTCGGTCAGCCTCAGACGGTTTTGACTCGCTTGGGTCAGAGCGCATTCAGGGTCATTGTCACCGACATGTACAAGCGCCAATGCGCGGTCACGAATTCCCACGTTCTTCATGTGCTGGATGCCGCCCATATCAGACCCTACGCGCTGGGAGGCACGCACAGCCCAACCAACGGGCTTTTGCTCAGGCAAGATGTTCACACTTTGGTTGACAGGGGCTATCTGACAGTGACGCCGGACTACCACGTCGAAGTCAGTCATCGCCTCAAGGATGAGTTTAAGTTTAGGAGACAGACTGTCTTCGCCCAAGTCCGAGACTCGCACACTCTTTACTCTTCAGATGCTCGCAGGCGCTTCAGACTGGCGGTCACAGCGGTGCGCCGGTAGTCTTGTATAAAAATACGAGAGGTTCCTGTGACTAGCAACTTCATAGCTCCCGCCGCACGATCGAGCAACCGTATTTCTCTTCAGAGACAGGTATCGGTCCATGGACTGCGCAAGGATAAGAGCGAATTCCACGAAGACACCTCTACGCTGCTCGTGAACTCAGGTGGTGCTCTGGTGCCACTGGCTGCGGACGTATCCTTGGGCGACGCAATTCGCCTCGTGAATAAATCAACGCAGCAGGAGCGGGAGTGCCGGGTTGCCTTTATTGGGAAAGACAGGCGAGGAGGGCTACAGGCAGGCATTGCCTTCCTATCTCCGGTTCCCAACTTTTGGAGAATCAACCGCTGTGAAAACCGTATTTCCAAGATGATCCGCGTCAAAGTGCGCGGGGTAGATCAGAATGGTCAAGCCTTTGTTCAGAGTGCCCACGCAATCGACATAAGCCGGAATGGTGCGCGCCTGGACGGAATCGGCTATATCGCCCGGCCCGGCCAGACAATTGAGGTGAAGCGACTCTGGCACACAACGCGGTTCCGTGTCTCGTGGGTCGGAAGTGTTGGGACGCCTGAAGCGGGTCAAGTCGGGGCATTTTCTTTGGAACCCAATAAGAATCTGTGGGGTGGCGACCTGGCCTGAATCCGTCATCGCATTGGGCATCTTGCGAGCCCCTGACCGGCAAATGGGTGCGTGAGGGCTCACGGGGTAGGTGCAACCGCGCATCGAGCTGAACACTGCGAGCACCGCATCCGACTGGCTTGGCCAATCTGTTGAACAAAGCCCGGCATTTCTCACTAAGCACAATTCGGTTGACGTTGTGGCCTTGCTATAACAATCATCCCAGACACGCATTTAGCGAATGGGACTTGTTAAACCTACCGAATGATTCAAACGGCAAGCGGATATACGCCTGGTCCTTCTATGATTGGCTCAAGGGGATTCAGGCTAAACATCGAGGCAAGAACTAGACAAGGGCCTGACCGCAATTCATTGTACTTCTGAAGCATATCGATGTTGGGCGCGATACAACCGCGTGCCATCCGGCTTAATCGCATAGAAAAGCAAAGCACCCTTGGAGCCATTCTTCATTGGGTGCGCAACTACCGTAATTGGGTCGCCCGACTTGTACGTCATCCGATTCCAGCCCTGACCGATCATGATGTTGATGCTCGCAGCCTCGATATCCCACGTTCCGACAGTGGAGGGGTCCTTCGCGTCAGGGCCAACCTTGATGATGATGTGGCTGTGCGGGTTCTGCCACCGATACTCCTCTACGACGCCCGCATATGTAATATTCTTGGGCATATCGAACATCGCGCGGGAATGATGGGCGAGGGACGGACGAGCCGCACAGAGCAGGACTCCCGTCACCGCCATCAAACTCAAAATTGCTTGCTTCGTCTTCATCTGCGATGGATGGTCAACGTGATAGGGCCCCCGAAGATAGCAAGAAAGGGCATTTCATTTTCTAAGGGATCGTAGTGAAGCCCTAAGGCCCTGCTTCTTTTTCTTCTTCGCCTCTTTCTCAGCGTGCTTGTTGTAGCAGATTTTGCACACTTGTACGCCGTTCGGCAACGTCAATCCCGCCACAATCGGGCATTCGTTGCAGTAGTGGCAAAGCTTCGGATTGCATGATTCGGGAGTGAGCGGTTGATAGGTGGTTCTCGCCATTAGTGCTCCATCGACTGCCACGCGCGGGGAGCCTATCATGGTCACCGTGACGAAGAAATGAAAGGAGAAAAAATGGACGCGTTGAAACTGAATTTCTCGCCGTACAAGGAACCGCAGCCGATTGAAAGGCACAGCGGCGGCTTTCTGATGGTACTGGCGTACATTGTCGCGGGCATCGGCGGCTTGGCGGTTATGATCGGAGGCAGATTGACATGCCAAAGCGTGAAAGGGATGGTGTGAGATTCATTAGCGGAATCACCGTCTTGATTCTCTGCGCGGCTCTGGGCTCTTGCGGCGGCAGCAATAATAGCAGCGGCGGGGGCAGCACGCCGACACCCGCTGCTATCAAGTTCGTGCAGGCGGCAAATTTCACGTTACAGGCAACACTTAACAATCCCTCCTCGATATATACCGCAACTTTCACCAACAACGTCACGAGGAGAGATTTGATCGTCGTAGCTTTCTGGTGGAACTACCCTCTTGGTTCGAACATTGTCTCGGTGACAGACTCCGGGGGCAACTCCTATTGGCAAGCTCTGGTGACACCACCTGGCAACGATGACAACGCATGGATTTATTACGCGACGAACGTGTCGGGTGGTAGCCCCCTTTCAGTCACTGTCACAGTCAGCCAGTCCATGGCGGGTCAGTTTTCAATGGCCGCTTTGGAATACTCGGGCTTAGACGCCCTCGATGCTACAAGTACCAACTCAGGAAGTATGACGAGCAACAGTACGGTGAGTACGTCTGGCGATGCTGTGACGCACGCAGCTAACGAACTCATCGTGGGAGTGTCTCTCAGCAACGAGCTAAACACCACGATGGCCGGATCAGGTTTCACAAGCCGTTTCGCCTCCAACTATTTCATGGTTGAGGACAAAATCGTTTCATCGGCTGGGACATACGACGCAGAATTTTTCCTGCCGACTGGATGCCAGGATTGTGCTTGGCAAGCCGGGATGGCCGTCTTTTATTTTAACGCATTCGACGTTCTCCCAGGTCTCCGTCAGACTTCCCCTTTCAATCCTGACCCGTGAGAAGTTTTCGAGATACACCGCCAGTTTCGAGCATGGATGTGACCGCACCGTTGACGGCTTGCCGTACAGGTATCAAGTTAAGACGCGCGTAGATTTCGGTCGCGTCCGTACTGGAATGCCCTAGAGTCGCCGCAATGATTTGCAGACTCACGCCCGCTTCGGCTTGCCAACTGGCGAGCGACCGGCGCAAATCGTGAAACCTAAGGTCTTCGATACCGGCGCGCTTGAGCAACCGTTTCCACTGGCGGGTCACTTCCGTAATGTGACCGGCGTGGTAGCGGTCGCCGCCATTCTGTTTGGAAGTCGGGAAAATCCATTCGCTTCCCGTCGCGCCGCGCTCGCGCCGCCGTTGGATGAGTGAGACGACTTCGGGAGCGAGCGGAACGTTCTGTACTCCTTTTCGATTTTTCGTTTTTTTGCGCGGTATGCGCCACACGCCGCCGTCAAGGTCTAGTTCCGCCCATCGCATCGCAAACACGTTTCCGCTTCGTGCGCCCGTGAAAAGCGAGACTAGAACTAGGTCGCGCAAATCGGGCGGCGTCAAGTCGGAAGCGAGCGCGGCCAAAAACTGCGGCAGTTCCTTGCGCTGCAAGAATCGGTCACGCTCCGGCTCTTCGTTTTGGTCGATGCCCTTGCACGGGTTGTCGCCTGTCCACAAGTTCTTTTTGACGGCGAACCTGACCGGCAGCCTTTTGTTACAGTCGTTCATCGTAACTGCAGAGCCGACGAGCTGTGACCATTTTGCGACCAATCTCGCTCGAAATCCGCAAATCTGCTCCAACCTGCTCCAACGTGAAATCGAACTGATTCAGTGGCAGCCTCGAAGAGTTCCTCTGCCCTGAGATCGAACCGCATGAGAGCAAGACGGCCCCGCTCGTCGCAACTGTTTTTCCAAGCAGGACGGGGGTCAACTCTTTTTAGAAGTCGTCGCAAAGAACGCCGCCCACTGCTGTTCGACCTTCGTACCACCACACTTGGGGCACTTGACCTTGCTCTCCTCATGTTCGGCGAGAGTTAAAACTGTGGAGAATTTCTTGCCACAGGATGTACAGAGATATTCGTATTGGGGCATGGCACCCTCCTCCACTCCGAGATTTTCCCCTGAATCATAGCTCGCCCGATTTCGTCGAAGCAATTAGGGACGAACGGGTAGGCTCTGACCACTCGCCAGACAGCAGAGCAGGCCTGGTCACAAAAGGCCAAGATGCATTCGAACCACCAACCTGCGCCCCGAAGGTCATCCCGCGCCCTCAGAATAACGCCGCTTCAATCATAGCGATTCTGCTCACGCTGACGCTCTGTTATGTTGTGGCCGTCCGCGAGAAGTATGAATATGCAAACGGACTTTTGAACATCGTCTTCGTTGTGATTGGATATTATTTCGGCTCAAAGCGCCAGAAGGAAAGCAGTGATGATGAGGAGTGATGCCCGTTGCCCTTCGCTCTTTCACCCGTCGGGCCGTAACGCTAGTGCACTGTGGTTCCCGATGCGTTATCATTTGGAAACGACCTAGTAGACGAACTGAGTAGGGGAGGCATGCTTGGTTTCGGAGCAGAGTTTTCAGTCTTGGGCAAGTGCGCCTGGCGAAACCGAAACAACTAAGTGCGACAACGCGGTCGCGGCTGTTCGCAGAGCGATAGACGCCGACGCTTCATTGCGTGAGAGAGACATTCGTGTGTTCGCACAGGGCTCGTACCACAATCGGACGAATGTCCGTCAGGACAGTGACGTTGATGTCTGCGCGCTTTGTCGCGAAACTATTTTCTACGACCTGCCAGCAGGAACGTCTCCAGCGGACTTCAATATAACAGTTCCCGCCGCCTACAATTACACGCAGTTTAAGAATGACGTTGGAGCTGCGCTGGCTTCTTACTTTGGAAAAGGCCACGTCACTCGCGGCCACAAAGCTTTTGACATCAAAGAGAACACATATCGCATTGCCGCTGATGCTGCTCCCTGTTTCGTTTATACGAACTTTTCGAGCCGCCCGCCCCTTGAGGGAGTCGCGTTTGTGCCGGACAACGGCCAACGAACTGGAAGAGCAAGGTGTCCATGTCGACCTAGGCCCTGACAACTGGTTCCTAGGTTCACTTCGAGACGTCGGGTCGCTCCATTCTGACTATCGGCACGGCACGGGGGCGGAGCTTGGACGTCGTGATGCAATTGCAATTTATCCGGTCACGGGTGGTGGAAAGAAAAAAAGCCGTTACAGCGGTACGATAGGCCAGCTCGATACTCCCTGATAGTTTCCCTTCGTGCGACGGCTGGAGCGATTGACATCTATACTCCGATACAGACGACCATAGCACCGGCAATTCAGATCGAAATCTGAAAGTCAGCTCGTCGTTCTCAGCGATGTCGGACCGCCGAACCAATCCACGCGAATCAATGCCGGTTTTGTGCGCGCAGGAAAAAATGAACTGATATTGCCACGCTAGATTTCCAACAAGTTCATGTTGGATCTTCCAGAGTTACAGCCTCGCCAGCTGGCGGGTTTTTGCCACGAACTTTTGTCCTCGAGGAATTTGATCGGCGTATTAGGCCGGCATTTGTCCGGTAAGCGCTGCCAGCTCAACCGGTCGATGCAACACCATCTAATCAGTTGATCCGACAATGCTTCCCTTCAGAGAACAGATATGTCCGGCTGTGTTCAATTAGACCTAGCCAGGGTAGTGTTTCCGTTTGAATTACAGTAACGACTTCAGCCTTTGAGACTCGCGGGGACTTCGAGCGAGTGTTGCGTCGACCCATTGAGACCGCCGCGTTAATCAGGCCGTAATCCGACCAGAATCAATCGCAAGCGTCACTGAAGTTTGCAACTTCCTAGAACGGGACTTATCAGGAGTTACCCTGCGGCTGTCGGACCCGCTGCATACTGATCGGGCGTTTCGTAGACCTTGTAGCCATTGGCCTCATCCGTTTTGGCTTTTGTCCACCGGCGACCAGAGACCTCAGGCTGCAACGCTCGGATGCATCCCCAGTTCAACACTCTTGCGTTACACACTCTTGGATCGGCCTCATCCAGCTCCATGTTGTGTCGAGAGTTGTATGCGGGATCATGCACGTGGATTAGAAGCTTTTCCGCCCAGTTGATTTCATTGCGCCACTCGTCTGGTGATGGGGTCGAAACACCCTTCAGACGACCCACATAGATTTCAACATGCTCGCGGTCCTCTTGGAAACCCCCGCCAAAGTTATGTTCTTCGATCCTCTCCCCAAACGTCTCCCCCCTCGTCTGGCCGATATAAAGAAGCACGTTGGCACCGTAGACCGGGTGGTGCCCATATATCTGGTAGAGTCCACGGTCCTTACGGGGGTCCTTAAGAGTGTCGACTTGCCTGAGTGAATACGGACCTTGCCACTGGATGTGAATGATCCCGTCCTCCATGCGCCCTCCCTGATTTGGCTTCGTGGTTGACCGGCTAACATTGTACCTGACCGACTCAGCACGCAACGCGGCCAGTCCATAACTCAAAATGAGGCGCTAATGCTCTCCGTTATTAGGGCAATCCCAAACTCCCGAACGACCTTGGGTAGGTCACAATCCCCCATGGAAGCTCGAATCCTTCGATCGTCCGGATCGGCTTGTATGAATTGGCATCGATCACAACCACATTATTTGACCGGCCACACGCCAGCAGAATCTTAGAATCGTCCGGTGTAAATGTGAAATGCCAGCACCGCTGGCCGATTGGCGCCTCACCGAGCAGTTGCAGCGAGTCCGCCGAATAAATTTGGAGCCTACGCGCCGCTTTCTCCCTCCGCCGCCAGCCCTTTGGCCACTCTGACTCGCCGTGAACTGGAAGTCCTGCGCATGCTGGCCGAAGGGCTCGCCAGTCCGGCCATCGCCGAGAGCCTGGGCTTCACTGCTGCAAGTGACCCGAATCACAGACTGGATTGGGGAGTTCCCAGAAGATGTTGCTGGGCAAGTGCTCCGATGCAGTGAATGGCCCACTCCTCAGGAGGTGGCTGTGAAAACATTCGAGAAGACCATTAGCACAAATAAATCGTTTGATGACGCCGTCGCGGCAGTCGAAAAGAAAACGGCCGAGAAGGGGTTCCAAGTACTCTACACCCACGATGTGGCGGCGACTCTGGCCGAAAAAGGCTTCGCGCGAGAGCCGCTGAAAATCATCGAGATCTGCAACGCAAAATACGCCAGCCGAGTGCTGGACAAAGACGTGAAGCTGGCGCTGATGATGCCGTGCCCCATCAGTGTCTACGTGCAGGGCGGGAAGACGCAAATCAGCACGATGCTGCCGACGTCGATTGTGGAGTTCTTCCCGAAGGCAGGGATCAAGAAAATTGCCGTGGAAATGGAAAAGGGGGTTCTGGGGATCATCGCGGAAGCGAAATAGTTGCCGTCCCGGCGCAAACGTACGCGGCATTGATGAGGATGCTGTTTAGGAAGATGCCGATCGTGATTGAGGCTGAAGTGCTGGATTTTTAGCGCGGCTTCACTTCGTAGCGCGTCATCATCCCGGCCAACATGTGATCGCTGATGTGGCAGTGGTAGAGCCAGATTCCAGCCTGTGGACGGTTCAGCAGTTGCGGAAAGCCTTTCCGTTTGGGTCGGCTCCCCGGTTTCTGATCTTCGACCGAGACGGGAAGTACGGGCTTCAGGTTCCCGCAGCGATTCGATCCCTCAACATGCAGCCTCTGCGGACCTCGTTCGAAAGCCCCTGGCAAAATGGTGTGGCGGAACGCTGGGTTGCAAGCTGCCGGAGGGACCTGTTGGATCACGTCATCGCCGTGAACGAGGGTCATTTGAAGCGACTGCTCTCTGAATAGGTGCGCTACTACCACGAAGACCGGACACATCTCGGACTGGGGAGGGGAACGCCGACTGGGAGAACTCCTTCTAAGACCTCCGGTCGCATCCTCTCTCGCGTGCGACTCGGTGGGCTGCATCATCGTTACGACCGCGCCGCCTAGCCTGCCCTTCTTTACATCTTTTTTATACATGTGCAGGCCGCAGGGCGCAAAGATGCCCGCTCGAAAGTGAGTCTTTGCATTCTGGAAAGAGATTCCTGGCTGTGACCAAGCTTCGGTTCATCCCCAGCGAAGAAGAATCCGGGCATTTTTGGCCCCGATGGGATTTATGGCGAGGGACAACGCCTAATTTCTGCGCGACTTGATCGCATTACTCCAATTCAGGCACAAACTCGTAGAGGCCAGAGATCGACCAGTGGTCCATGATATTTCCGTTTTGCTAGGTGCCATTGGCAGGAATCAACTTTAGCCCAGATTCTCAGGCGTCAGGCCGAGACTGGCCTTGGTTGCGTTGATCGCGCCGATGTTCCTGAGAACGACTGTGGAGTACTGGTCGGTCGCCGCGCGACGCTGCCATTCATAGTTCGCGAAGAAAAACATCTTATCCTGCACAACCGGGCCACCAAAGGTGGCGCCGTACTGATTCTGCTGACGCCTCCAAACTCCTGTGTGCTACTGACGGCACTCGAAATTGGCAGCGTTTTCGGGATCGCCCTGGCCTTTGTAGTAGGCGTATTTCGGATAGGCGCAGAGAGGGCGGCTGCGGCCGGGAAATGCCTTGCCCATGGCGATCACCGAATCGGGCGCCTTGCCATTCTCGACCCAGTCGACTACCGCGCTGAGCAGATCGAATTTGTCCAGCGTCGCAGAGCCGCCTTCGCAGTGTTGCATCCCGGGGACGAAATAAAAGCGGCTCGAATTCATGACTTGGTCCAAGCCACCATTCGCGGCCGCCATTTTTTCGTAATAGGCCAGCGTGTCGAACGCACTGAAAACCGGGTCGCTCGTGCCGTGATAGAAAACGAGTTTCCCGCCGTGGCCGAAAAACGTGCTGAGGTTCGTCCAGGTGGTCTCGCTAAGAGTCTGATTTTCGTCGTCCCGGACGCGGGCGACCAGCCCGTCGATGCTCATGTCGGTCGGCTGCTCCACGCTGGCCAAGATGCTCGGCCCCGAACTCGGCAGAAAGCTCAAGAATGGCGCGAAGGGACCGCTGCCGGCCCCCAGATGACCGGTGTCCCACGGGAACGGCGAATAGACCTGATTGCCGCGCGAATCCTTGGGTCCCGCGAATGCGTTTTGCAGTGCAGTCACCTGCTGGGAGGTAAGGCAGGAATCCGTTTTGGCGCCTTTGCATCGAAGCACCGCTGGATTGTAGTGGCAGGCCTTTGTGTCGAAAATCATTCCGTCCTGGACTCCGTCCAACCCGTCGCAGGTTTTCATGATCGAGTCGGCGAGAAGTTGCCGGTCACCGTCAGAAAAGTCCTTCGCGGGGTCCGGCTTGCCCGAAGCATCTTTAGGCGCAATTTTTGCCCATTGCGCGCGCGCATTGGCAAGGCCGATGTTGGAGAAGCCTGTGCGCATCGCCGGATCGCCCACGATGATCCCGTCGAAATACGTGGGGTAGCGCTGAGACATCAGCATGCCCTCGCGCCCGCCCGTCGAGCAGCCAGCGAAGTAGGAATGCTTCGCGGGCTGGCCGTAGTACTGAGCGATGATCTCCTTGGAAACAACCGCCACGCGGCCGACAGCGATATAGGCAAAATTAAGACTCGCCAGCTGGTCCTTCATGAATAAGGCATCGAACACCGCGCCTTTGTGACCCGTGTCGGTCGAGACCACCGCGAATCCGCGCGCGAGCGCCGGATCGTTGCCCGCGCCCGGCAAGCCAAGGGGCGGGATGATGTTTCCATTGAGTCCACCGCCGCCCTGAAACAGGAATCTGCCATTCCAATTGTCGGGCAGCGCGATCTCGAATCCGATGGCGTAGTGCTTGCCCTCGAACCCGGTGCGAGGATCGATCTCACCATCGACGCGGCAATAGGCAGGGATCGCAACAGGTACTGTCGTTGGGGTCAGCGAAGGCGTGCGCAGGGTTCCTGCCGGCGTGATCGGAACAGCTTCGGTTTTGGTGGTCTGCACGTTCGTGCCTGCGATTTTGAGATTCACGAGGTCCGCGCACTTCTGCACCGGCGCGATTCCGTTCTGCGCCTGGGCAAAGGATGAAGAGGCTAGCATCAACGCCAAGCAAGAGAGGAGTGTGGCTCTTTCCAGATGTCTCATCCGGAATTTCCGATTTGAACTTCAGCTCGCGCATCGTAATACTCCTTCCACCCTCGCCGCAAGAAATTTGTGACCAGAGCAGCCCCGCTTCTCCTACCCAGGACACAACGAATTTGCATGCCGAGTTGTCGCCAACACGGAAACTATCCAGAAACGGCGTTCGAGGACATCGGAGCACCGCTGACGGCGAACAGCATCACGCTTCCTCGAACCGGACCTCTGGCGAGCCGGGGGCACTTGTCCGGTAACCGCTGCCAGCTCAACCGGTCGACGCAACACTTTCTTGAAGTCTACTCGCAGGAGTCTGAAATCCTAAAGTCTTTCTTGGGCGTTGATTTAGGCGCAGCGCCACTTTGTCCAGA
>Ga0187872_10000298_pt1 | contig 59186 bp, 59 predicted proteins | sample June2016WEW_16_4_FD_132973 | JGI IMG/M metagenome (GOLD analysis project Ga0187872, IMG submission 132973) | Peatland microbial communities from SPRUCE experiment site at the Marcell Experimental Forest, Minnesota, USA - June2016WEW_16_40 | ecosystem: Environmental > Terrestrial > Soil >...
TTCGGCGATCAGGACCGTTCGACCTGCCACTCGCACTACGGAGCCATTGTTGCCCCAGCCTCCTACCTCGATATGAGGTGCGCAAAGAGCGTAAAGCCGCAGCTTCGAAATAAACGATTCGTCGCCGGTCAGCTTGGTGTGCTGAAGAACGCTGGCCAGGTGCGGGTCGGCGATGATCTCTTTGACAATGGCATAGCGCCCGGCTGGATCCGAATTCGTACAGCGGTATCCCAAGCCGTGGTCCGACAGATGCTCCAGCTTCGACTCGAGGTTTCGTTTCTCATCGTGGAAAAAGCTCTCGCCATCGGTGATGAGATATTGAAGGTCCCGGATCTGTGGCCGGTCCACCGTCGGATAGTAGACCTCGGTGATGATTCCGTTCCAAAAAGTAAACCACACCCGGCTGGACGCTGCATAGGCGGTGCCCACGCCGTCTTTTGCTCCATGCGTCCATCGAGGCGCGGTGCCCGGCCATCCAAAGGCCTTGTTTTGGTTTGGTTCGTGTATCAGTTTCATTTCCTTTTTGGATGCACACTCAGAGGCGCGGGCGCTCCTCATTAGGAGTCGATGGCCGCAAATCATCCTGGCCATAGCCGCCGGGCGACTCTTACTTCAGTTTCGCTCTTCCGATAGATTCCGGGCGGTGGCATCTAGCCGCTTGATCTGGCCAAGCGACCGAGATGAACCTGTCTCGCGGGCCGGAGCCTTTCATGGCACTGGGCTCGCCTTCGCCGCCGTGGGGATCTTCACCAGGTCCAACTTGCCGTGGACGTCGGTCGCCGGCACCAGAAAGCGCATCGTCGTTTCGAGCGATTTGTGCCCCATCCAGTGCTGCACTGCGCGAACGTCGAAGCCCTGTCGGAGCATGCGGGTCGTGTATGTGGAACGAAACGTCTTGAGATCGAACTTCGCCGGATCGAGCCCGGCTCGCTTCGCTACCGCCTTACACCGATCGAGCATGTGCTGCTCCCGATTTCCAGTAGGTGACGGAAATACGAACTGGCAGGTCGGCCGTCGGGTGTGCTTCTGAAGTTCGGCGATGAGTTCCGCCGGGTGGGGATTTGGCGCTCCTCGCAGCGCTTCGGATAGAACCCGAGTTCCGGCTTGGCGGTTACGCGAACGGTCTGCAACTGAGTGTTTAAGTCGTTCCAGAACAGATGCATCACTTCCTTGGCGGAATCCGGTCAGCGGGAACGTGGAGAACAACACGGGCTTTGAATCGTAACAGGCTTCGAAGATCCGCCCGAGGTCCTCTTCACGATATTCCTTGGGCAGGGAGGTGATGGCGAGTGATGCCGCCGCTTCCGGACGTGAGTTTCTTCTATCCATGATCGTACCAAGCTGAGCCGCCCCGAAGAACGGCATAAGACCTCGACTGCTTGCAATTGTGGTGATCGGCGTTGGGCAAATCCTTGCCGTTCGAACACCAGGAAGGAATTTGACCTTCTATGCAAAAACCAGAAGGTCAGCGCCGGTGAAAAACGACCCACCCACAGGCGTATTTTTGGTGCTTAAATTGAATTTTCTTGCAACAATATTGGCAATAACTACCTTGACAAATCCGTTGTGTCGCCGTAGACTTAATCATGGCCACGGAAATCAAGACTCTCCAGGAAGCAATTCAGCATTTCGCCGATCCTAAAAACTGCCGTGAGTACTTGGTTGCCCGTCGCTGGCCGAATGGCGTCATCTGCCCGCGTTGCGGCTCCGACAAGGTTGCATTCATGGAGAAGTACAACCGCTGGCAGTGCAATAGCAAGACCCATGTAGACCGTCAATTCACTAGCAAGACTGGAACGATCTTTGAGGATTCTCCGCTCGGTCTAGACAAATGGCTAGCTGCAATGTGGCTCCTCACGAATTGCAAGAACGGAATTTCCAGCTACGAAGTCAGCCGCGATCTCGGAGTCTCCCAAAAATCTGCATGGCACATGATGCACAGAATCCGGCTGGCCATGCAGGATGATTTAACCGGTGGAAGGCTCGGTGGCGAAATCGAAGTCGATGAAACTTTCATTGGTGGCAAGGCGCGCAATATGCATAAGAACGACAAGCGCCGCAAGAACCTGAAGGGCGGCGGCAGCGCTGGTAAAGCAATCGTGCTCGGCATTCTGGAGCGTGAGACTGAAGGCAAGGCCAAGCGTGTAAGGGCTACCATTATTCCTGACCGCACCAAGGCCGTCATGCAAGAGAACGTGAAGCCCAACGTTGAAACAGGATCGCAGATCTACTCCGATGACGCTGGCTACTACTGGCGCATGGACGATGAATACGTCCACGGTATCGTGAATCACGCCGAAGCTTACGTGCAAGGGAACGTGCATACCAACGGATTGGAGAACTTCTGGAGCCTCTTGAAGCGCTCAATCGGTGGAAGCTACGTCAGCGTTGAACCGTTCCATCTGTTTCGCTACGTTGATGAGCAGGCATTCCGCTACAACAACCGCAAGGACATGACCGACAGTGACCGCTTCGATCTGGCCGTCCGACAGATCCTTGGAAAGCGCTTGACCTGGGCGGAGGTCACCGGCAAGGTGCCATCCTATCAAGCGTAAACTAACTAGGAAGGAGTCTCAGAGACAAGGACGCGGAAAAAGAACAGACGTAAAATACAAAACGCCGTGACTGCGAATCACGGCGCTTTTGAAATCTTTGGCCGAACCACTCACGCTTTAGTTGGCGCTGCGAACGCCAGACCGAAGCTACGAACTATAAGTGCATCTTCTGAACGGAGGATAGCATAGTGAGTGGCCAAGAAGGTTCCCGCGTCGTCACGCTTCTTATTCAGGGAGTCAAGGTTGATAACCTGTCGTTGGAAGACATCGGCCAATACGTTTCCGATTTCGCTGAACTACTAGGAAGCGATGTTGAGCCGAAATATCACAGCATCACTCGTGGAAGTTTGCGGATCAAGGCGCTTGTTCCGTGGGACCGTGAAATCGATGTTAAAACACGTGGATTTTTGCTGCGAACTGGCGATGCGCCAGAGGACGCAGTTCGCGCCCGCGAAAGAATCTCACGGCGACTGGGAAGGAATCGCGCGAAGCGTGCCACTGTGCTCGATTCCGTCCAAAGCAAAGTCGTTGAGATCCCCGTCGAGAAACCCTCTGAGATAGCTTCCCCCGTTCCGGCATTGATAAGGGCCGGATCGCTTCAAGGCAAAATAATACGGATCGGCGGCAAGCAGGAGATGGTTTCGGTTGAGATACAGGATGTTGATGGCCTAGTGTATTTATGCCGTGCGAGCCGCGACAAGGCTCGCAAATTGGCGCGGGAGATGTTCGACCCAACAGTCAGAGTCCATGGGTCGGGCCGGTGGACCAGAACAGATGAAGGCATATGGCGTGTGGAGGATTTTCAAATTTCGGACTATGAGGTGCTGGACGATGACAGCTTTTCTGAATCAATAGCCGCGCTTCGCGCGGTGCCGTCCGATTGGAAGAGTCTTGACGATCCACACGCGGAACTTAACAGGCTCAGAAACGGAGAGGATCTAAAGACGTGATTGGCCTCTTCGATGCGGGTTTTATTCACATTCTCTTTGATGACCGGGCGCGCCTGCCACGTAAGGGTAAACAGGTGGTCGAACGGGCACAGGAACGCATCGATTTTCTAGTTCAGACCATTAGTGACCGCAGAGACAAAATCATCCTTCCATCCCCTGCTTTGACGGAGTTTATGCTGCTTGCGTCTGATCGCTACCGAGACTATCTTGCAATTATCAAACGCAAGTCCGTATTTGAAATCGCTGGCTTTGACGATCCAGAGGCTATCGAGCTTGTAGAGCACTGGAATAAGTTTGGGGATCGAAAGAAGCTCAAACCGGGTACCCCTGAAACATGGGCAAAGCTAAAGTATGATCGACAGATTGCCGCGATCGCGGTGACACGGAGAGTGGAGTGCATTTACTCGACCGATGGCGATCTAGAGAAGTACGCAGCGCAGCTAAATATCAAATTCTGTGGTTTGGCGGATCTCCCTGCTCCCCCCAGTCAACAAGTTTCTCTTCCGTTCAATACCGTCGAGATGCCAGAAGTGAAAGAAGCTCATCGGACTCAAATTGCCAAATCTGCATTGGAACCCCAAGGACAATAAACTATTGTGAAGCCTCCGCAACCGCCCATCAATGTTCCCGGCTCAACGCCCTTCCAGCGCATGGACAATCTGCTTCGCGCTGTGATCCAGGTTCCCAAGGCTGAGATTGATCGGCGCGAAAAGGAATGGCAGAAGCAGAATGGCAGGAAGCGGAAGAAGGGGCTACCAAGGGCCGGGATACGAGAGCCGTAAGGGGACACATCAGAACCGCATCCAAAGTTATCGGGGGAGTCGGTGCCGTTGTGCTCGCGTTTGCCCTTAACCACAGTGCCCCGCGCTGGATAGCTGGGGCAGTTGTGTTGTGCGCATTGTCTGCCTGCGTCTACATGTGGTTTGAACCGGATGACGAGCCAAATACCCCGATATGGGCAAAGGGGGTGCTGGCGGTATGGATATTAACCTCTCCGGTGACGTTTCTGTTTGCCTCGCTATCAGGTATGGCTTCCGAAGCCGGGCTCAGTGCGTCAGTTTATGTTCTTATGTGGGCCGCCTACACATATCCGCTGAGCATTGTCGCAGCGTTTTTCTTGCGGCGCAAATTACCGGCACTTGTTTTCCTGCCATGCCTGAACGTCATCGTATGGCTTTGGACCGGATCGATTGTGCCGCATCAGAGCTAATTCACCAGCCATGACTTTACCTGGATTTGTCAAAGTAGTTATCGCCACAATATTTGCTCTATAATCAAGGAGTTAGGGTAAGTGCGCTGGCTACGAACCAGAAGGTCGCATGTTCGAGTCATGCCGGGCGCACCATAGAATCTAAAGCACTTGAGCCAGTAACAGCGTAGCCGCACTGTGGCGAAGGTCATGAAAGCGCAGGTGCGGTATCTTACCTGCCTTGACAATCGCACTCCGACTCCACGAGTAGTACGAGTGGTACAAAAGTGGTCCTCACTCCCCTAAGTAGCAGAAACGGCTCCTTGTCTCGAAGCTGGATCTGGATCAAGCTAAACCGTACATCGTTCCGAGGAGAACCATGTTCAAGACGTTATCAATTGCGGAAGTTCTAGTTGGCTTGCCACTATTGTGTCCGCAAACGATTGATCCGGATAAGTTCAAAGTGAACTACTTTTCAAACGCGAATACCATCGGTGCTGCCGACGCAACGGTCCGCGTAACGAACGTTGGGAGCAACGCTGCGCAGGACATCTGCGCCTTTTTTTACGTGTTCGATCCCAACCAGGAAATGTCCGAGTGCTGCGTTTGCCAGGTGAGTCCCGATGGACTGACAACTCTTAGTGTCAATGACGATCTCACGTCAAATCCGCTGACCGGAGTGGTTGTAATGGGTTCGAACCTCGTGGACAAGGTCAAAGAGCTGATCCCCGAGGGCCTTGTGATAGACTCAACCAATTCAGGAGCCAAAATGCAAATTCCGGCTTCTACTTTCTCTTCCGCCGCAACTAAATTCAGGTCGCGCTCTCCAGGCGCTCTTGAAGTTTCTCCGGAGGATGGAAAACTATGACAAGCAAAAATGTGGATCGTTCCACGATCCAATTGTTAATGTTCGCCCTATGCTGCTCGTTGTGCGTGGGTACCGCTTGGGCAGACGGAGCAGTGTATGCGATGACCAACGCCCTCGGGAATAACCAGATCCTGGTTTACCATCGCGCAAGCAACGGAAGCCTGAGCTCCACACCCATCCAGACGATTAGCACCGGCGGTGGTGGGAGCGGTCTCCAACTCTCTGGGGTTGACTCGTTGGGCTCGGCAGGCAGCTTACAACTGGACGAGGCACATCAGATCCTGTTCGCCGTCAACACGGAAAGCGCCAGTGCAAATAGTGGCGCGGGCACATACAACCAGGACTGCGCACTGGGCACGATCACCTCGTTCCTTGTCGCATCCGACGGCACGCTGACGTTCGCGGATCGTGTTTATTCCGGCGGGCTGTTTCCCAACAGTCTCACCGTCAAGAGTGCCGAAAACGGAGATCTGCTTTGGGTGCTTAACGCTGGGGGCCCGGGCTTCTGCGCCATCATGCCAAATGTTACCGGCTTCAGCGTAAACGCGGCCGGCCAAATGGGCTTTATACGCTCACAGATGCAGATTGATCCGGGCCCCGCTTCTGCCACGACCGGCGTGAGCTGCCTCGCTGCGAGTGCCCTGGGATTTCAGGCATTGACGGGCGCTCCAGCGGCGGATTTCGCCTGCGGTTTGAATCCGCCCTCGTTTGCCCGCTCGCCGGCACAAGTCCGGTTCACTCCCGATGGCAATCACTTGATCGTGACGGTCAAAGGGACTAATACGATCTACACCTTTCCGGTCAACGCAAATGGGGGGGCCGGCAACCCCACCATTCTGCAGGCTCCGGGGCCGGGGTTGCCCAGCTTTTCTGGCTTTACTTTCACGTATAAAACCCAGCCGATTAATACCCTGCTGGTCACCGAGCTTTTCGGTAAAGCCACAAGCATCCCTGCCGGCGGCAAAGGCGCGGTCTCGTCCTTCTTGGTTTCTGAAGCCGGCAGCCTAGAAACGATCAGCCAGGACGTAGGCGATGGAGGCACTGCGGCTTTCTCGATCGCGATCGAACCCACAGAGGGCCAATACGCATACGTTGCCAATAACCTAAGCGCCAGCATCTCAAGCTACGCAGTGGGGAGGCAAAACAGTGTCACGCTTGTCGCGGCAAACGCGGCGGCGGTCAGCGGGCCAAACGATCTGGCGACGGCAGAGGAAGGCGGCGCCAGCTTCCTGTATGTGGTCGAGGGAGGCTCCGGCGCGGTCGGGGCCTTCCAGATCAATCTAACTAACGGCTCCCTGACCTCGCTCACGGCGGCCAGCGGCTTGCCGTCCACCGCTCAAGGCCTGGCGGCGTACTAAAAACGGCCGCGTCCAGCAACGCAGAAGCCCGATCCAGGTTGAGATTTGGGCTTCTGCGGCATGTGTTTTTTAAGATTAGGACCGTGCTGACGGAAAAGACGCGCGCAGAATCCGCTACGCCTACGCGCCGGGGATTGATCGAGGGCTCAACAATCCTGTTTTCGAATCCCGCCATGCGTGCTGGAATGATCCTATATGGAAATCGAATGGCGGCAGCGGTTTGAGCTTGGTATGGCGGCGGCCGTTACGTTATCGGGAAGATCCAAAATTATAACTACATCATCCGGGCCGAACCCGTCTCCATCTTTCCACCAACCGCCGTGACGGCTGCTTCAACGTCGGCCCTCCGGCCAGATGCTGAATCTCCATCGAGGCCATGAAGGCCTCCGGTGGAATAAGAAGCATGGAACAAATATTTGGGCATTTCGATTCGATCCTCCTTCCCGTCGTCAGACCACCTGATGGCACGAGGCTGTGCGTCTAAGGGTATCAGGTACAATCGTGCCGAACGGTAGGCCCACCGCGTCTAGCAGCTGTGCTCTTTCCAGCGCCCCACGAGGAAATCGCGCTTTTGTCGGGTATGATGACTCAGGGCGGCACTCCCGCGCCCTAGGCCCTAGCGTCGTCTTTTTGGGCCGGGAGTGGGATAGTATAATCGACGCTGGAGATGCCATGGCCTGGATTCAATTCGCAAGCGCCTTCGGGAACCTGAAAAGGAACGTAGCGGTCTTTCCGTCGAATTGCAGTTCTGAAGACCCCATCCGATAGCTCCGATCACCCTTCATTTCGCGGTTTAGGCTTATTTTGAAAGACACGGTTCGCGGTTCGCCCGGTGGTTCCGGCAACAGCGTTAGGCCAAACTCCGGCCCGCTTGCCACAACGCGCTCGCCGTCTTCGCGGATTGTGTATCCATAAGCCCGAAAATCGCGGAGCAGTTTTTCACGTTCTGATACACCAACCGTCGCCGTGCACCCGATCACGTCATGAAGGAATCGGTCTGGCCGATAGGGCGGGAGAGACCGCACCACACCATCCGGGTAGAAGCCTGTAATAAAGCTTGTGACACCTTCCTGTTTTGCGGGGTCTTCGGCGATGTAATCGAACCATGGATGATTTTGCCCGTCTCGTCTGGTTTGCAACTCTGCCATCGGAAGCTGAGCCAGTATGAGAGGGAGCTTAGTCCTTTGGTCCATCCACATAGCCAAGGCAAGTCGTCCCGGCATCTCCACTTTGTGCGAAAGGTCACTTCGGCGGGTTTTGAATATCTCCAGGTATGTGTGCATGCCGAAGAGGTAAAGGCCGGTATAGTTGAGCGCACCAGCCTCAGCCTGTATGGTAGCTTCACTAAACTCACCAAACTCCGTCCGAACCAACGCCGATGCTTTCAGAGCTTCGTAGGTGTCCCCAGAAACATAAAACATCACATGGGTTAGGTACACGGGTGGAACAGGTTGAATCTGCGCCACGGTATAGATGCCCATCGTCAGCATGGCAGTTCCAAGGCAAGCTGCTCTCGTAAAGCTTTTCATCATCAGATCATATCCGATTGTTAAACGCGCTCCCACGAACTGTTGCGACAGTCCGGCGTAAGCAAGGATACTGGTCAACCCCGTTCGCTTCGGTGACATATTGTCCGAAAAAGTGCCAGTTCTTACAGGGAACAATAAATTGCGCACTGGACTCATGGCTGATTCTGCGGGTCTTAGCGTTTGGCCCTTGCGATGCAACCCGTCAACCGAGTATGCAGAAGTTCAGCGCCGCCTGGCTGGCATCGGAACATCACCGCCTCCACCATGTCGAGCAGTGGCCTGACAGTCCTCGCAAGCAAGCGGTAATCGGGGCAATCCAATCAACACTGGATAGCCTTTCGCGTTATCCTCGCTCGGCTCAGGAAAACTTTAGCTGCTGTCTCTGCGAGACGAGAAAGACGAAGCCGAAGGTTCTGGAGATGCGGCCGACTCGCGAGTCGGTACAGATTTCGACGGGCTCGACAGAGTTGGCAAGAACGGGCTGATCGCATGCAGCTGCCGTTCGATACTCACGGTACAACCACTTGCCGCTAAGACACAATTTTGATTGACTGCAACCGAAGCGTGAACGTAACATTGGCGGCTTGTGACGCGGCGGCCAGTTGTTTGATGCTCACCTCGTTCACGGCTGCGTTATCCTCTCAGGAAATGTATATCGTGAAGATGTTGGCGGAAATGCGACAGGAACGTGAGCAACTCAATGAAGCAATCGCCGTACTCCAGCGCATTGCTTACGGCCGGGGTAAACGCCGGGGCCGGCCACCCGCCTAGATGACAACGGTGAAGCGGCGCGGCAGGTCACCAGGGAACAAGAACAAGCCGAAGGACGCGTGACCTGCCACGACCTGGAAGCCCCGGCGTTTGGTACTCCTCGATGCGCTACTATTCAGGGTTGCTCGGCGCGATGGCAAAGTGATTGAAAACGCGCACTCATGAGCAAAACTGGGCAACCCTGCAAGTCAATGATTTCTCGCGCGGCAATGGCTACGAACCAGAAGGTCGCATGTTCGAGTCATGCCGGGCGCACCACTGAATTGCGAAACGGAAGCCACAGCAGCCAGAACAGAGCCAGCGCGATCAATTCGCCTCCCAGCAGGTAAATTGGCCACGGGCCAAAGTAATCCAGAAGCGAAGCTCCGGCCGGCTTTTGCCGCAAGTACATGTAGTTAGTCTTGAAGATCGCATCAAATAGACCGACCACCACGGCGTAGACGTTTACGATTCCCAGAACCCTCCATACCGACCCGGGACGCGGAGCCGCCAGTTTTCCCCACACCAGCGTCAATACGGTGACTACCGTAATCCCGTGCGCCAGAAAAAAGGAGACGATCGGATAGGACCAGCCTGGAGTCCAAAGATCCGGTGTCAGTAGTGCCATACCGCTCCCCGCCAAGCCCGTGTAGTAAACAATTTCGCAGGCCCAAGGTTTCAAGGTGAAAACGGCCAGCACGGCCACCCAGAGCGTGACATCGCAGAGATCGAGGGCCAAGCCATTCGGGAAATGGAATCCCTCCACCCGAAGCACGTAGAGGTACCAGATCAGTTCGATCAGAGCCAAAGAGCCGGCAAGCCCGAAGCGAATGAACCGCGCCGCACTGCCGCTCCGCCGGCACATTAGAGCCAATCCTCCCGCGACGAGCGGAATCAAGACCAGAATCAGCAGATGCGCCGGGCCAAAGAGCTTGAGGTCAGATCTCACGGAGTGCCAATAATCTCGTTCCTGTGTCGACAGTCCTAGTGTACAAATCCCGTGCGTTTGCATCCTATCTTTGTGGAGGATGTATGCGCGCCGATGATTCATCGTTGAAGGTTAGTAACCGCCTGGCCCTTGAAGGCGAAGAGCTGGTGGCACATAAGTTTCGGAGCGGGTTGATTCGCATGGTGTCGCGATCGGACTATTTCGAATGGAGGAGCGCGTCGCAGCCTGGCGCGTCGCAGCCTGGCGCGTCCCAGGCCACCTTTGGGCGAGCGTTCAGGAATTTTCTGAAGGCGCTTCTCAATTACTTGATCGCTCCGGGGACGCTTCTCTCCGATCGCGATCCTAGCCCGGTGGTAGCGGTTCCGGCCGACGCGCTCTTGCGCGTTTATGGCATCTGCGCGGACATGCAGCAAGAATATCAGCTCAATGGAACGGAAGACGCACTTTTCGTGGAAGTCACCCGTCTGATGGGCCGCAGTCGCGACGCCTTGTGCTTCGGCAATGGCGTAATCCTCCCGCTGCAAGCCCTGCGGGAGGGACAAGAGGTGAAAGTCCTTTATCGCTCCTGGTCAGAAAGCATGGAGCCCGCCCTGGAGCCGTACCAATTGGGGATCTAGGGCTAACGCCACACATAGTATTCGGAAGTAACGATGTCACCGGTAGTTACAAAGTTAGGCGATAACCGCCGTCCCTGTATGGAATCTAATCGTCAGATGCGGCTTAAGAAATGCATAGTGCTGCTTCCGTTAACGCTTTTCCCGATTGTGTTGGCGCAAGGCGGGAGGTGCGGCCGCCTGGAACGTCCTGGACAATCCGGCCTTCGATCATTTTTACAATCTGGAATACGATCAGGCGCTGGCTGGATTTATGGCCTCGGAGGCCAGGCATCCGGAATCGGCCGCAATTGAAAACCACATAGCGCAAACCATTCTGTTTCGCGAAATGTTTCGCGCGGGCATGCTCCAGACGGAAATGCTCAACAGCTCGAACTCCTTCTTGAAAATGCCGAAACTCAGGATGAGCGCGGCGGATGAGCAGCAATTCACAGATAGCATCCACCGCGCGATGGAACTGGCGCAATCTCGCCTGGCTGACGATCCGAACGATGCTGCAGCGTTATACGCACTGGGGGTCAGCTACGGCTTGCTGGGACAGTACAACTTCATGGTGCGGAAGGCATATCTGGATGCCCTGCACGATATTACTCACGCGCGAAAGTTTCATGAGCGTGTGACCCGCATCAACCCCAGCATGGTGGACGCGCAATTGACGCAGGGAGTCTACGATTACGTTGTAGGAAGTCTGTACTTTGGCTGGAAGATGATCGGTTTTTTGGCCGGGTTTCAAGACAATCGGGAGCGCGGCATCGCAACCATCCTACGCGTGGTTGGCGAGGGAAGCGAAAACCAAATCGACGCGGCCATTGTTTTGACGACGATCTACCGGCGCGAGCACCGTTCGGCGGACGCCATCTGTGTCCTGAAACCCTTGATCCCCCTTCTGCCGCGCAATTATCTGTTGCGGCTGGAACTCGCTGGCATGTATGGGGACCAAGGCGATCGCGTGGCGGCGCTCAACGTCCTGGACCAGGTGGAACGGCTTTGGCACGAGCACGCGCCGGGGTATGAAATGCTGACTCCGGATCTACTACGCACGGTGCGCGAACACATCCTCACCACCTTTGCGAGCAACGGAACTTCGGTTCGCGGCTGACATTGGGGGGAACGTCCTGCCAGACGCGAAGGCCAGTACAAGCTCTATTGAGGATTGGTGTCCCGATTGCAATCCCTGGCTGATTGCTGCCGCCGTAATTCTGCCCGCCTTCATGGAAGTGTTGGACACGGCCATCGCGACCGTCATCTTGCCTCACATCGCGGGCAGCCTCTCCTCCACCACGAACGAAGCAACCTGGGTTCTCACCAGTTATCTAGTTGCGAACGCCATGGTGTTGCCGGCCAGCAGCTGGTTCTCGTTGAAGTTTGGCCGCAGGAACTTTTTGCTGTTTTGCATCTCCCTGTTTACTGTAGCTTCGTTCGCTTGTGGCGCGGCCCAGAGCCTGGGAATGATCCTGATCGCTCGTACCATCCAGGGCGCGGGAGGCGGAGCGCTGCAGCCGCTTTCGCAATCCATTCTGCTGGAGAGCTTCCCACCGCAAAAGCGCGGATCGGCGATGGCGTTGTTCGCCCTGGGCGTAGTGGTTGCTCCGGTGCTGGGACCAACGCTCGGGGGCTGGCTGACGGATCAATATTCCTGGCGCTGGGCTTTCTACATCAACATTCCGATTGGCGTGGTGGCTAGCTTCATGATCGTGCGCTTCGTGAAGGACCCTCCGTACATTCAATCAGCCAAACCTGGCAAGATCGACGCTATCGGTTTAGGCTTGCTCGCGGTCTGGATTGGGACTCTGCAGATCATCCTCGACAAGGGGCAAGAAGACGATTGGTTTGGCGCGGTTTGGATTCGCTGGGCGGCCGCCGTTCTGGTTATCGCTTTTGTGGCGTTCCTGATTCGCGAGCTTGTGATTCAGTCCCCCATCGTAAACCTGAAGATCTTTAGAGACCGCAATTTTGCAATCGGTTGTATTTTGATCGGAGCAGTGGGCGCGGTGCTCTACGGCATGATTACGCTTCTGCCCTTGTTCTATCAAACGCTGCTGAACTACACGGCGTGGGCTGCGGGTCTGGCCGTGAGCCCGCGTGGCATTGGCGCGATTCTGATCATGCCGATTGTGGGCGTACTAACGGCCAAGATGGACAACCGCTACCTGATCGCCAGTGGATTCGCGATCTTCGGCTGGTGCGCCTGGTGGATATCGAATCTCACATTGCAGATTTCGCAATGGTCGCTGCTGTGGCCGATCATCATCAGTGGCGTGGGCACAGGGTTGATGTTTGTGCCATTGTCCACCACGGCCGTTGGAACGTTGAGTAACGCGCAAATGGGCAACGCCAGTGGTCTTTTCAATCTCCTGCGCAACATTGGAGGGAGCATCGGAATTTCCGTAGTGGACACGCTGGTCGCGCGGCGTCAGCAGGTGCATCGTGCCGAACTGAGCCGTTACATCGCTCCCAGTGCCCAGCTTCAGCAGACGGTGCTTCAGATTCAGACCTAAATGCGCTACACACGGGGCCGAGGCTGGCCAAGCTGCGTGCCTATGCCCTGATTGAAAATGGTCTGAATCAGCAGTCGGTGCTCTACGCGTATGTAGACGATTTTCGATACATGGTGCTGGTATGCGCTCTCTGTTTGCCCATTGTCTTCCTCTTCCGGCCGGTAAAGGCCAAACGCTGAGGCGCGCCGGCCGGGCACTAACTGCTCAGGCGCTCGCGGCTGGGGGCAAGCAGATCTGAAATAGGCAGCCTCGCCCTGGCGTGGTCAGCAGAAGGATATCCCCGCCATGTACTCTGACCGCCCATCGGGCGATGGAGAGTCCGAGGCCCGCGCCACCGCCCTCGCGCGATCGCGATTCATCCACGCGATAGAAGCGGTCGAAAATCTTTTCAGAATGTTCCGGCGCGATGCCCGGGCCGCTATCGGCAACCTCAAGCCGAATGCCGCCTGCCGGCTCGCAATAAACGCCCACGGAAATTGTGCCTCCGGCAGGTGAGTGCTTCACCGCATTGTGGATGATGTTCACCAGGGCTTGGCGAAGAAATACTCGATCGCCCTTCACTCTCGCGCCTTCGTCGCCCTCAACCGCGATCCGCTGCCCCTTCTCCTCCACCAGCACTTCAAACAAACCGGCTGCCTCCCGCGCCAGGTCCATGGCGGAGAACACCGTCGGATGCAGTTGAATGCGTCCCGCGTCGGCACGCGAAATGGTCAAAAGGCTATCGACCAACGCGGTGAGACGATTCACTTCCTCCAGCATGCTTCCGATGGTGTCCCGGTACTCTTCCCTCGTTCCGTCTTTCTGAAGCGCAACTTCGCCCACGCTACGGATAGACGTCAGCGGTGTTCGCAACTCATGCGACGCGTCGGAAGTAAAGCGCCGCAATTGCTGGAAGGAGTGTTCCAGCCGTCCAAGAAGATTGTTGAAAACTCGAGCAAGGTGCCCAAGTTCATCGTCCACGTCGCCGGTGGGCAGCCGTTCTTGAAGACGGTCCGACGTGATTTGCTCCGCGCGGGAAGCCATCTCTTCCAGTGGCGTCAGGGCGCGTTTCGCTAGCAAGTAACCTCCCAAACCTGCTAGCGCCAAAACAATGGGCAGAGCGAGTAAGGACGCAACGGATAATTCGTCAAACCGCGTCCAGATGGTTTCTTCGCTATAACCAAGCCGAATCAGGATCGGGCGGCCATTCAAGGTGTGGCGGCGGCTCGCCATCCGCACGGTTATGCCGCCGGCCAAGCGCGCCGATCGGATGGAGTAACCGCCTTCGCCCTCGTGAGGAATTGGATTGCCGCCGAGCGACTGATCGCCGAGACGCTCGTTGCGATAGAGAACGCTGCCACTCGACGATCGAACCTCCACCAACCTTTCCAGCACCTGCTTGGACTCTGGATGGTTATGATAATCCTCGCGCAGGATCAAGCTGCCATTGGAATCGAAGTAAAGAAGCCCTTCTACCGTTTCAATGTCCTGGACTGCGTAATGATCCATTTGGCTTCGCATCTGAAGAAACAGAAACGAGGCGGTAAGGCCCCAGGAAAGCACCAGGACGCCGGCCAGCACCAGGACGTACCACAGGGTGAGGCGCGTTCGGACGTGCTTGGGGCGCAGGTTTTGCACGGCAGGCCTTCCCCATTGTCTTATAGATCCGCGCTTTTGACATGGTCTTCAGAGAAACGTCAGAAACTCTTCAGGCGCAAGTAAGTCCCTTCGATGCTAAAAACGATTCGTGCGAAACATACATTATGGGCTATCGTCGGCGGCGCTTCTCGCCGGACTGATGCTTACGCCCTCCGCGAGTGCGAGGAACAAGAAAGCCCCATCGCCCGCCCCCAAGGACGAAATCGAGGTGGTGGGGCACATTCCGCTCACCGGCGGACCGGTAAGGCGCTTCCTGACCACCGATCATTACAGCAGCCACTACCTTTACGCCGAACACGAAGCGGGCGGAAACGTGACTCTGATCGACGTGACGAAGACCGCCCAACCTGCAGTGCTCGCCGATGTCGCCTATGCTCCCAGCACCGAATCTGGCAGCCTGTCCATAGTGGCGGGAACCGCAGCGCTGGCTAGCAGCGAGCCGGTCACTTCAGCCGCCGCGCCCGCGTCGCAAACCGTCAGAATTATGGATTTTTCGGACCCGCGGAATCCCAAGGTTGCGCGCGAGTTTACTGGCGTCACCGCGATGAGCAGAGACGACGGGCGGGGACTGATTTTCATTGCCAACGCGGATGGCATCTGGATTCTTCGGAAGCACTTGGCCGAGGACCCGGAAGTGGAAAAGGCCTACTTAGACTATGTAATTTACGGCTCCCGATAGCACGAGCTAGGTCATTTCTTCGCGCACCACGAAGCCGACGCCGCGCACGGTGTGAACCAGCTTTTGATCGAACTGATCGTCCACTTTCCGCCGCAGGCGAGCCACATGAACATCGATGACGTTATCGAGGGGAGTGTGACGGCCTGCCTCCTTCCAGACGTCGCGCGTCAGCATCTCACGAGAAACAACGTGGCCCTGATGCCGCACCAGGTATTCCAGAAGCTCGAACTCTCGCGCGGTCAGATCCAGCATCTGGCCGCCGCGCGTCACGGAGCGGCCGACAATGTCCACTTCGAGATCTCCAATGCGCAATCTCGGGCTGCTTTCAGAAGTTCCCCGGCGGCTCAATGCCCGGATGCGAGCCAGCAACTCGGGGAACGCGAAGGGCTTCGAGAGGTAGTCGTCGGCGCCCGTATCCAGGCCGCGGACGCGATCCTCAATAGCATCGCGGGCTGTCAGCATGAGCACCGGCGTTCTGAGTCCGTGCTGACGCATGGTCTTCAGGATCTCAAGACCGCTTCGGCCGGGAAGCATTACGTCCAGGATTACCAAATCGAAGGATTCCGTTTGAACCAGGTAGAACCCTTCCTCACCGGTATGAGCGCGCACCACGCCGTATTGCTCGGCTTGCAAGCCTTCCTGCAAAGCATTGCCGATTTTGACCTCGTCTTCGATTACCAGAATGCGCACTGAATTTCCTTTTTCTTTATAGGCGAGTCCGGGGTTACGGGTCTACTGACGAGTTCCTGAAGAGTTTCTGACACGCAGGTAAGGAAAACTTCAGAAAGTCTTCAGTGGTGCCCACTGCCCTGCAACGGTATATGTAGACTGTACCTCGCGAAAGGAACTGACTGTGTGCTCGTCCCTGGCCCAGCCAAAAAGATCACGATTCATCTTAATGAAGACACGAGTTCCCGTAGCGACTATTTAAGCCGCGAGATCATTTCCTTTCTTCTCAAACAGGGTGTGGCCGGCGCAACCGTGCTGCGTCCAGAAGCTGGCTTCGGATCCCACCATCGCATGCATTCCCAAGAAAGTGGGATCGACACTACCCAGCATATGCCGCTTCGCATCGAATTTATCGATACGGAGCAAAACATCACAGCGCTCTTGCCTCTTCTCCGGGAACTGGTCACGGACGGCGTGATCGAAGCTCAGGACACTGTGGTTCTTCAGGCCGCTGCTGGCTCCGCTCGATGAGAGTTCGCTGCCCTTTTGTCCGACTGTCCGCCGCGGCTGCCCTGCTATGCGCCGCCTTGTGGGCGCAGACTCCGGCCGCTGTCTCACTGGCCCAGGCGCAGCAGATCGCGCTGCGAAATCATCCCCGCATTGCCTCGGCGGAACTGACGGCGCAAGCCAGCGGGTTCGTCGTGAAGCAGGTGCGCTCAGTCTATTGGCCCACTGTCTCGGGTAGTGTCACCGGCGTCGGTACCGACCACGGCTCGGTTTTGTCGGCGGGAGCTATTACCACCTCGAGCATCTACAGCCGTCAGGCCTCCGGCGTAGTTGCGACTCAACTGGTAACCGATTTTGGACGCACTGCCAGTCTGGAACAGAGTGCCAGGCTGCGGAACGCCTCCCAAAATCAGAACGTGACGAATACCCGCGCTCAGGTAATCGTCGACATACAGCAGGCATACTATCGAGCGCTGGCCTCGGAATCCGTCCTCAGAGTGGCACGAGCCACTCTCGATCTTCGCCGCCTGACCCTGCGCCAGGTGAGTGCGCTTGCGCAGAGCGCTCTTCGATCAACAGTCGATGTCAGTTTCGCTCAGGTGAACGAGTCTCAAGCGGAACTCGATTTATTCCATGCCGAAAACGATTCCATCGCCAGCCATGCGCGCCTGGCCGCCGCCATGGGTTACGATCGCGACCAGCCGTTTTCGCTGAACGACGAACCTCTGCCGCCTTCCCTAGACCCGAACGTAGAAAGCTTGATCGAGCAAGCCAAGCGCGAGCGGCCGGATTTGGCGGCGGTGCAGCTCAATCTCGAAGCGCTGAATCGGTATGCGGAAGCGGAAGGGCGGCTGAGAAATCCTACCGTCAATGCCGTAGCCGTGGCCGGAGTAGCGCCTCTGCGGGACGAACGGCTGCCTGAAACATATAGTGCCGCTGGTGTCAACGTGAACATTCCGGTACTGAACGGCGGACTCTTCAAGGCGCGGCGTGAAGAAGCCGAAGCGCGCGCCGCTGCGGCGGCCAAAGACGTTCAGGACCTATCAGTGCAGATTGCTCGCGATGTGCGTGTGGCCTGGCTGGATGCCAACGATGCTTTTCGCCGTCTGGATGTGACAGCGCGCATGGTGGCACAGGCCAATGAAGCCCTCAGGCTGGCCCAGGCACGCTACGACAACGCTTTGGGCAGCATTGTCGAACTCAACCAGGCGCAGTTGAACCAAACCTCCGCTGAGATCGCGGCCGCATCAGCCAAGTACGACTATCTCAGCGCGCGCGCGGCGCTCAGCTATTCGATGGGGAGCTTACGATGACAACTCTTTCAGTAGCGGCAAGCATCATTTGCTTGGCGACAATGGCCACCTCATGCGCCCGTAGCGGTGGCGCCCAGACCAGCCAACTCGCCGCGGAACTCCCCACGGTCGCAGTTGTCCAGGCGTCGCGCGCCGACCTATCCAGCGATCTCGTTCTCACGGCCGAATTCGAACCGTTTCAGGAAGTGGACGTGATGGCCAAAGTTTCCGGATTCATCAAGCAGATCAAGGTCGACATCGGCGATCGCGTCCAGGAAGGACAATTGCTCGCCACGCTCGAAATACCGGAAATGCAGGACGATCTCACCCGAGCAGCGGCTGCCCTTGATGAAGCCGATGCCGAATTGGCGACTGCGCGCGACGATCTGCACCGCGCGGAATCGGCGCATGATATGGTGCATCTGTCTTACTCCCGAATTCTGGACGTATCCAAGCGCGAGCGGGGATTGGTCCCGCAGCAAGATGTGGACGAAGCGCACTCTCGCGACTTGGTAGCCGAAGCGCAGGTTTCCGCCGCCAGATCCCACATCACGGCTTGCGAGCAGCGTATCCGTGTTTCACAGGCCGAGCAGGCACGCTTCAAAACCTTGTATCAATACCGGGTGATCACCGCACCGTTCACCGGCGTGGTGACCAAGCGATACGCGAACAGCGGCTCCCTGATTCAAGCAGGAACGGCTTCGCAGACGCAGGCTATGCCAGTGGTCCGGGTCTCTGAAAACGGTCTCCTGCGGCTCGCCCTCCCGGTGCCGGAATCCGTCGTTCCCTTGATTCATCTCGGTGAGCCGGTGGAGGTACGGGTTTCGGCATTGCATCGAAGCTTTCCGGGACGGGTCGCAAGGTTTTCCGATCAAGTGGACGAATCCACGCGAACGATGAAAACAGAAGTCGACGTTCCCAATCCCACGCTCGTGTTGGTTCCTGGAATGTATGCCGAGGTCGATCTTGTCACCGAGCAAAGGAAGAACGTACTCTCGGTGCCGGTGGAAGCCGTCGATGGATCGGGAAGCTCCGCTCGCGTCTTCACCGTCCAACCCTCCGGAGCTATTCAGATTGTTCCAGTCAATCTTGGAATCGAGACCGCGCGGGAGATCGAAATCCGATCGGGCGGTTTGAAGGATGGCGATGACGTGGTTGTTGGCTCGCGTTCGGGCCTCAAAGACGGCAATAAGGTTCAACCCAAGGTGATCCGATTAGCGGTTGATTCAACGCCCAAGTCCTGAACATTTTCATGTCGCGATTTGCCATCAAAACGCCCTACCTGATTGTCGTCGTTTGCGCCATCATTGCAATCCTTGGTGCCGTGAGCGTGGTTCAGATGCCGGTAGACATGTTCCCGTCGATGAATATCCCGGTAGTGGTGGTCGCCACGTTCTACGCGGGAATGCCTCCCGAGCAGATTGAGGGCGATATCACGTATCACCTGGAACGCTTTTTTACCCTCGCCAGCGGCATCGATCATATCGAGTCGCGATCGCTCAATGGCGTGAGTATTATTCGTGTCTACTTTCAATCCAACACCAACGCGGATATCGACGCCGCGACCATCGCGAACCTGGCAGTTTCCGACATGAAGGACTTACCGCCCGGCACCTTGCCGCCGGTGGTGCTGAAGTCCGACGCTTCCAGCCTGCCGGTTTGTCTCGTTACGATGAACGGCGACGGGATGACGGATGGAAACTTGAAGGACATCGCGCAAAACTTTGTTCGAAACCAACTGGCCAGCGTCCCCGGCGCATCCATTCCACAGCCCTTCGGCGGACCCTGGCGTCAAATCCAGTTCTATGTGGATCCGTTCAAGCTGGAGGCGCGACAGATCAGTCCCATGGACGTTGTGCGGTCTCTGAGCCAGGCGAATGTCATTCTTCCCGCGGGCGACGTGCAGATCGGGAATCTGGACTACAACGTCTATTCGAACGCGCAGTTCAATCTGAAGGACGCCAACCAGTATCCCGTCAAAATGAACGGCGAGAATCCGGTTCTGATGTCGGATATCGGGGAACTCAAGGACGCTCATGCACTGCAGTACAACGTGGTTCATGTGAACGGGCAACGGTCCGTGTATCTTCCGGTGATGAAACAAGGCGGGGATTCGAACACCATCTCGGTTGTGGATGGGGTGCGCAACACCGTCGGTCATCTGGTGGATGTTCCATCTGCGATGAAAACCGGCGTGGTGTTCGACCAATCGCGCTTCGTGCGCACCGCCATCAGGACTCTCTTGGATGAAGGAGGGATCGGTCTATTCCTCACATGCGTAATGATTCTGATGTTTCTCGGCAGCATGCGAGCTACACTTGCTGTCTTCTTCTCCATTCCGCTATCGGTGTGCGCGACATTCTTTGTTCTACAACTGGGAGGGTCGTCCATCAACGGCATGGTGCTGGGCGGGCTGGCTCTGGCCTTATCGCGCTTGATCGATAACTCTGTGGTGGTTCTGGAAAACATCTATCGCCACCTTGAAATGGGCGAACCTCCGCCAGTCGCTGCTGAAACCGGCGGCAAAGAGGTCGCTTTGCCGGTGCTCGCGTCCACTTTGACCACAGCGGTAGTGTTTTTCCCGGTAACGCTGTTGGCCGGCGTCAGCAGGTTTCTATTTTCAGCCATGGCGCTGGCGGTGGTAGTTTCGCTTTTCGCCTCGTACATTGTCGCGATGACCGTTGTTCCGCTCTTCTGCGCGCGATATCTAAAGCTCGATCACTCCAAAAGCAACAGCCAGCCTGGATGGGGAGCGCGCTTTAACGCCGCGTTCAATACGTCCTTCCGTCGGATGTTGGGACTTTACGAAGCGCTGGTAGAAAAAGTCCTCCGCATACCGGCCACCGTCCTGATATTGTTTTTCATCGCCTTCGCGGGCAGTCTGCTTCTGTACAACCAACTTGGATTCTCGTATTTTCCCCAAACAGACGCCGCTCAATTCGTAATTACGTTTAAGGCCCCGTCGGGAACGAAGCTCACGGTGACCGAGCAAGAAGTCGCCCATCTCGAACGCTTGATCAAAGAGATCGTCCGCCCGGACGATTTCGGCATTATGGTCGACAACATCGGTGTCGATAACGGCTTCTCGGCTGTATACACATCCAACGCCGCCATGCACACTGGCTTCGTTCAAGTGGGTCTCAAGCCCGAGCATCGCATCGGCAGCTATGAATACATTCGTCAGATCAAGACGCGCATGGTTCAGGAGATGCCCGAGCTGACGCCTTTCTTCTCCACCGGCAGCCTCGTTGACGCCGTGGTCAGCATGGGCGCGCCAGCACCCATTGACGTGCAAATAGTTGGAGCAAACCTCGACACCGACAATCGAGTAGCTCAGGATATTGCAAGCGCATTGAGGCTCTCGCCTGCCATCGCGGACGTCTTCATGCCCCAGGACCTCGATTATCCGTCTTTGCGCGTGGATATCGACCGTTTGCATGCCGCCAAGCTTGGCTTAACGGAGCGCGAAGTATTGACCAACGTCATTACCTCTCTCACCTCCAACCAAATGATCGCTCCGAATCTCTGGATCGATCCGCGCAATGGGAACAACTACTTCTTGACCGTTCAATACCCGGAGACCCAGATCCGTTCCGTCCAGGATTTGCGGTCCATTCCGCTTCATGCAGATGGCGTCGCTCAGCCAACGCGCTTGGATATGATCGCCAACATCGAACGGATCAAGGCCCCCACCGAGGTGGATCATTATCAGATTCGGCGTAAGCTTGACATCTATGCGCGTCCGTCCGGCGAGAACCTCGGCGCGGCGGCCGATTACGTTCGCGATGTGGTTGCGCACCAGGATGTCCCTAGCAACGTCAATATCGCGGTCCGGGGAAGCGCGCAGGCTATGAACGCGTCGTTCAAAAGCTTTGCGATCGGCCTCGCGCTATCCGTCGTATTGCTGTATTTGATTCTGGTGGCACAGTTCCGGTCCTTCATCGATCCCTTCATTATTCTCCTCGCGCTTCCACCGGCGATCTCCGGCGTACTGATCGTTTTGGTGCTCACCGGCACAACGCTGAACGTCATGTCGCTGATGGGAGTTGTGATGTTGGCTGGGATTGCCATGTCCAACAGCATTCTGATTGTCGAATTTGCACACCACCTGAAGATGGAAGGCCGGGGTGTAGGCGAGGCGATTATCGAATCCTGCCGGGTACGCCTGCGCCCCATTCTCATGACATCGTTCGCCACCATGATCGGGCTGATGCCAATGGCATTGAAACTGGGCGAAGGCAGCGAATCCTATGCGCCTTTAGCGCGCGCGCTGATCGGCGGGCTGCTTGTTTCGGTGGTATTCACGGTATTCCTGGTCCCAGCTGGCTTTTCACTTGCCTATCGCAGCCGGCCAGCGAGCTAAATCCATCGGCTTGCCGCCGTTATAATACTGAACATTGCGATCTCCAGCGAAGAAAGAACCTTTCTCGTTCGTTCTATTTCTGATCGGGCTTTTCAAGCTTTTCAAAGCCCTGCTGCTGATTGCTATTGGAATTGCCGCCCTCAGGTTCCTGCACAAAGATCTTTCCAACTCGGTCTTGCACTGGGCGCAAGTGCTGCGGGTGGACACCGACAACCGCTACATCCACGGATTTCTGGTGAGGATCTTCCGCGTTACACCGAAACAGTTGAAGGAGCTGAGCGTGGGCACATTCGTCTACGCCGGCCTGTTCCTAACAGAAGGCTTGGGCCTGCTGCTCCGCAAGCATTGGGCGGAGTATTTCACCATCATTACCACCGGGGCGTTGATCCCGATCGAGATCCACGAGCTGGTCCGGCATTTCACGGTGGTAAAGCTGGTTGTCACCGTGATCAACGTACTGATTGTCTGGTACCTGGTAGTACGCGTGCGGTCGCGTTCAAAAACATTTTCACGCTAGTGTCGATTTGGCGTGTCGCGAGAGGAGCCTGCAGATTGGGCGCGAATCGCGTGCTTGATCGACGCGTTGGAGGCGAAGGGCGAACTGGCCGATTATCATTTGCTGCCAGCCGCGCGGGCCGATCTATTGCGGCGTGAAGGCCGCTGGAAGGAGGCGGTGGAAGCCTACAGGCAAGCGCTGGGATTGGTTGCCAATGACCCCGAGCGGCGATACCTGAGTCGCCGTTTAGCGGAAGTGGAAGGACTACAATCGGCAGGTGGGAACAGCATTGTCCATTGAACCAATGCGGTCGGACGATTGGCCCGTGGTGCGCGCAATTTACTTGGAAGGCATCGCCACGGGAGACGCGACATTCGAGCAATCTCCGCCGGATTGGGAGAAGTGGGACACCGGTCATTTGCTGGCGGCCAGAATCGTCGGGCGCTCGGAGGGCGGTGACGTCTTGGGATGGGCCGCTCTCAGTGCTGTATCCGGCCGCTGCGTCTATGCTGGCGTGGCCGAGGTGAGCGTCTACGTTGCGCAGCGCGCGCGAGGACGCGGCGTGGGGCGGCAATTGCTGGCGCGCTTGATCGCCGATTCCGAGGCGGATGGCGTCTGGACACTGCAGGCCGGCATCTTCCCCGAGAACGTCGCAAGCATTGCGCTGCACGAACGCGCGGGATTCCGCATGGTCGGAAAGCGAGAGCGGCTCGGCCAGATGAACGGGCGTTGGCGCGATGTGGTGTTGATGGAACGCAGAAGCGCAGTGGCCGGTCAATAAGTAACTACGTCGTATTACTAAGTGGTCGCGGGCGTCGGCTTCATTATGCGCTGCCTTCTGGTTTCGAGATTGGGCAAGAATCCCGTGAGCAACCCAATCGCCGGCAGGAACGAGCAGACTTTGTAAACGAAGGCGATGCTGGTGTGATCGGCCAAATTGCCGAGCAATGCCGCGCCCACGCCAGCCATTCCGAAGGCCAATCCGAAGAACATGCCGGAGACCATTCCGATCTTGCCCGGCATCAGTTCCTGGGCATAAACCAAGATGGCGGAGAAGGCTGAAGCGAGAATCACGCCGATTATGACGCTGAGGATACTGGTCCAGAACAGGTTCGCATAGGGTAGCGCTAATGTGAACGGAAGCACGCCGAGGATGGAGCACCAGATCACGTATTTGCGGCCAATGCGATCGCCGATGGGGCCGCCGATGATGGTGCCTGCCGCAATGGCGCCCGCGAACATGAACAAGTGGATCTGGGCGCTGCGCACCGGGAGGTGAAACTTACTCATCAGAAAGAAAGTGTAGTAACTGTTCAGGCTCGACAGGTAGAAGAATTTCGAAAACATCAGAGCGATCAAAACCGCCAACGACAAGTAAACCTTGCGCGGCGTTAGTAAAGGATGGTACTCAGTTTTCCCGGAGCGGGATTTTGGCGCGGGTGGCCGGTTCTTCTTCGACCAGGAACCCACTCGCGCGAGCACCACGATACCGAGCAACGCGACCACTGAAAACCAGGCAAGACTGCGCTGACCATGGGGCAGGACGATGAAGGCCGCTAATAGCGGACCTAACGACGATCCGGCATTGCCGCCTACTTGAAAGAACGCCTGGGCGAAGCCGTGTTGGCCGCCGGAGACCATGCGCACTACGCGAGACGACTCGGGATGAAACACCGCCGACCCGATTCCCACCAGCCCCGCGCCGGCCAGAAGCATGGGGTAAGTAGATACTCGCGAGAGCGACACCAGGCCGATGAGCGTGAAACCCATGCCGATGGCGAGCGAATAAGGCCGAGGGTGGCGGTCGTTGAAGTGGCCGATAAGAGGTTGCAGAAGCGATGCAGTGATCTGGTAAGTGAGCGTGATCATCCCGATCTGGCTGAAATCGAGATGAAAGGAAGCCTTCAGCAGAGGATAAATCGCCGGGATCAGCGACTGCACCATGTCGTTCAGGAAGTGACAGAAGGCGGCAGCAAGTAGGATGGAGAAAACCAGTTTCTCCCCGACATGTTTCGACGCGTCGGTATGAACCGGGCTGGCGGTAGACTGCATGAATACCTAGGGTAACGTTTTTTGGAGGGTTTTCGCTCGCTTGCGCGGCGTTCTAGATTCCCAAGCGTTGTTTCAGGGGCACGCACGCGCAGGAATGCCGATGCCGCCGGTGCAATTCGAGTAGAAGGGCCTTCCGACTTCCGGAATCTGGATTAAGGCGCGGCTTCAAACAGGAGCAGATCCAGACTGAACGTCACGCGCATCGCTTCAGCCGGTCGCGATTGCATCGGCCGATAAATAGAAAGTAATAGATCTTGAACGGCGGCGGCGTCTAAGTCTGCCGCCGCAGTAACGCGACGACGATCGGCCAGCGTGAAGCCCTGTCCGAAGGCCTCAATGGTCCGGGCCGTGCGGTCGTGGCCTGAACCGCGCAGTTCGATCAGATCGTCGGGCGCCGGGAGGGCGATGAGGAGGCGTCCATCGTCGCGCAACACGCGGCGGAATTCAGGGGCGTTCATCCGAGCGGTGACGGACATCACGATCGAAAATGAATGGTCGACGTACGGGACGAACCGGTCGGCATTGGCCACGATCCATTCGTATTCGGGGTAACGCCGCGCCGCGGCTTCAATGGCCGGAACCGAGATATCGATGCCATGCGCACTGAATCGGGCTTGGCGGGCAAGGGTGCCCAGGTAGAAACCATCGCCGCAACCGGCATCCAGCACCACGTCGCTCGCCGATGCACCCAGAATCTCCGCGATCCCGTTGAACAGCGGCGCTGTCACTCCGCGATCGTGCAATCGACGCCGCGCTGCGACGGCGGCAGCCGTATCGCCCGCCTGATTCGATCGCCGGTCCTGCGGCTGGAGCAGGTTGATATATCCGCTACGCGCGACGTCGAAGGAATGCCCGCGCTCACAGAACAGTCGCTGATCCTCACGCGTGAGAGGCAAGCGGCAATTTCGGACGGGGCAGACGAGCATCGGTACGCGATCGGGTAGCGCCGCCTAACGCCGATGGAGGCCAAACCGAATTCCTTGCGGATCGCGACACATGGAAAACCGGCCGAACCCCGGTTCGTCAGTCGGCTCGCCGGCCTCGCCACCCAGTTCCTTCACCTTCGCGATCGCGTCTTCCAAATCGGAGACGCCAAAAAAGACCAGGATACCGGGCTCGGGATCGCCGCCATGCAACCCCGCCTTCATGGACGGAGTCTGGAACCAGCCCTCGGGACCAGTTCCCATGGCGTGAAAATCCCAGCTGAACAACTTGGCTAGGAAGGTCCGAGTGATACCAGCATCGCCCGAACCGAATTCTAGATAGGAAACGTCTGCGCCCATTCTGTTTTCCTCCCACGAGCCGGCGATCAAGCCTGCCAATCGATAAGTTAAACTACCAGATTAGCCTTGTGCCCGTTCCGCCGGTGGCTCGGGCGTGGCGTTGGGACATTTCTCCGATGGTCAGCTTTTTTGACCAACACGGAACTCGAAGAGGCGATCGGAGCTCAGTGACGATGGTGCTGAATTGGCAGGTTGGAATGAAGTAGCGGGTTGACCGCCTATACGGCAATGCCGTATATTTAAGAAGCGTGAGCGCCCAAGTCGTAAGATTGTCGGCGTACGAATCGCAGGTATCGGCGCTTCTGGACGAGCAGGAGCGGATGGCCATGGAGTTTTTCATTGCCTGAGCGCCGGAAGATCATCCCGGTTATCCCGGGTTCCGGCGGATTTCGCAAGCCGCGCTGGGCGCGAAGAGGTCGCGGAAAGAGCGGCGGCCTTCGCGTGATGTATTTCTTCGTGGCGTAACCGGGACAGATCTATATGGCCGCGATTTACGCCAAATCACAGAAAGAAACGCTTTCGGCGTCCGATCAGAACGCACTGTCAAAACTAGCGGCACGGATTAAGCAGGCATCGAGGGGAGAGCGATAATCATGGGCGTGCGCAATTTGAATACTAGAGCAACCAGGCGGACCAAGCTTGGTCTCGCGCTGGAACAAAGCGCCAGGGAGATCCTGGCTCACGTGAAGGGTGACTCGAAACGGCCGACGTGTCGTATTGTCTTGCCAGACGAGGTGGACGTGAAACGCATCCGAACCAAGGCGGGAATGTCACAGGCGGAGTTCGCGCGAGCGTTTTGTATCAATCCGAGAACGTTACAGGAATGGGAGCAAGGACGCAGAAAGCCGGACGCAACCACCCGGGCGTACCTTGCGGTGATCGCGAAGAACCGCAAGGCGGTATTGCACGCGTTGGCGTCCTAAAAACATGGCGTTTGCGCGCTGGATGCGATCGAAAACATTGACGACGGGGGCGAAGGGATGCTGTGCGCGATCCGCGCAGAACGTGCTAGCGTTGCCTCCACAACCTTGAGCTGGCCAGATGGCCTTTGAGAGATGCCGATTACAGCCACTATCATCTCGCTTCTCGCTCTAATCATTTCAGCGACCACAGCCTGGCTTACGCTTTTCCGAAAAGGCACGCTGAGGATGACGCGTCCTACGGTGATTTTCTTCGGGCCAGATGGACCGCCGAGCCAAGGCGCTGAGGTTAAGGTATTTCTTCGTACCTTGCTCTACAGCACCTCGAAACGCGCCCAGATCCTGGAGAGTATGTATGTAACGCTTCGACGCCGGGAGTCCGTTCAAACATTCAACATATGGGTTTATGGCGATAACGGTCCACTGACGCGCGGGAGCGGTCTGCGGATATCAGAGGACGGCTTCGCTGCTAACCATCATTTTGTGCTCCCAAAAGATGGCACGCGATTTGTCTTCTTACCTGGAGAATACGTTGTGGAGGTTTACGTGACGCTCGTAAATTCGTCGCAGTCGCTCTTGTTGTCGGACACCCGCCTCCAACTTTCTCAAGAACAGGCAGCGGCCATCGCCGCTGGTTCAGGCGTGTATTTCGATCGGGGCCCGGATTCACGGAGCTACCATGCGCACATTGATTCTCGAAAAGCGCCGGTTGGGTCTGCGCACACAAAAGACCGGGCGTGATTACGCTTGCCTGCAAAGACAGTTTCCCATGTGTCAGCCCTGCTATGGTTATGACGAAGGACCAGGAGGACGGATGGCCAACATACCATCAAAGCGTCGAATTGCAGTCGGGAAGCTAGCGGTAGAAAAGGATCGAGACTCGCGGCTGCGTTTGTTTGACCAAGCGACGGAACGGTCCGGGCGTGCATCAGTACGAAAGGCTCGGCGGCCTCGGAACAGAGGTTGGAAGAGAGAGGACTTGTACCGGGACGGGCGCTGCTGCTGATACCACACTTTTGCTGGATTACGGCCTGCCAGAAATTCTTACGGAAGATTTCCTGCACGATCGGCTCTACGGAACCGTCCGCGTGCTGAACCCGTTTATCGGTTCGCGTGAACCTTCCTCGTGAGGCCTGGAAGTCAGCCGCTAGCTCGTCACTTCTAAATGCACGAACCCCGGCAAACTCGCGGGCTGATTGCCGAGAAACACGATGCGCCGCGTCTTCGGGAACGGCAGGCCGGACTGGATGGCGCGCGCGTAGAAGCCCACCTGCCGCAGGATACCGCGATAGGTCTCGTCCTGCGTATTCAGGATCGCCACCTTCGAGAGGAAACCCGCGCCCCAACCGAGCGGCAGCACGCAGCCGCGCTTGGCTTCTCGCACTGCGGTAAGTCGCGCTTCAAGCTGCTCGACGGTCGATTTTAGCAAGGCCAGGCCGGTCCACTCGGCGTACTGTTTCTGGATGCGCAGTAACTGTTCCGTGTAGCCATTTACCAGCTCGAACATAGCGCCCGCATTGATGGGCGCGCGGCGGCGGAGCGCCTTGCCGATTTCAGGCTGCGACAGAAACGCGTTCTGATGCCATTCGCCCTCAAACACGCTCCCGGGCGAGGCCATCTCGGCGAATACCGGCGTCGAGTCTTCGGCGCGCTTCACCGTGCCGCGCGGGATTTGCTTCCATGCGAGTTCGAACTTGCCCGCACTGCGCGATTCGAGCGTGGAAGTGCGGAGTAAGTAAACTTTGAATGTGGTCGCGGGAACCGTTTTCGAATCGTACGCGGCGACGACGCGCAACGGATCGGCGCCCGAGGGTCCCAGCGCAGATTCTTCAACCGAAATCGCCGGACGCCGCGGCATCCTACCTTCGGACTCGATCCGCGCGGCGAGTTCCGTCACGAAGCGCTCAGTCAGGCGTCCGTGAACCACGCCGGTTCGAAACGCACCTTTGATCGCAGTACCGGGAAGATAAGGACCGCTGGGGCCCGTGCTGAAGGTGGGAATGAACAGGTGCTCGGCCTGCGTCCGCTCCCAATATTGCGTGGAGCTGGAGTGTTCAAACGGGATGCGGCGGCCAGCATAGTTCTGCGCAAAGCCGCCCCACGAAGCGAAATCGAGTTTGTCGGCTTTCTTCAGCTGCGTGAGATAACTTTCCAGGCGCGGACCTTTGGCGAGCAGCCGGAAGATGCGCCACTGATCGAGAACGTTGACGTGGTCTTTCCACACCATATAGTCGATGGGGGAAAGCCTTTGTCCATCGCCGACCAGCGTGGGCGTCAGGCAGGTCAGACGATAGTTCATGCCGCAACTCGCCAGGGAATTGAAACGGTGACCGCGAAGCCCGCGCGAAAAACCGGGTGCGGAAAACCGGCGGGTGCTACGTTGCTGGCCGCGCCGCGCAGCTCGTTCGATGCCAGCAGCACGGAGCCCTCGGCGATCATCGTGGTCGGCTGCTTGGGCTCACCCCAACGCGCGCTGCTTTCGATGCGGCCGCGGCGCGAGACGGTGGCGTAGTTGCCGCGCTTCCAATCCACCGTATCGTTTTCAGCGGGCGTGTAAAGTGACAGCAGCCAGTGCGCGTGATCGGTAGGCTGCTCACTCGCAGGAGCTTGCGATGGTGACCCTTTTGGCGGCAACACTTTTGGCGGCAACCAGGGCTGCCATTCGGGCGCTTCCGAACGACCCCAGCCGCGCGAGCGCTCGCCGCCTAAGCCGGAATCGGCCAGCAGCAGAAGCGCACTCCGAACTGGCGCTTGCCATCGCGACGTCGCGGCTTCATCGGCGAATTGGACCATAGTCCACAGACCGCCCGCGCGCGTGAATTCGAGACATGCGGTGGAGTGAACCTCGACGGCCGCGTTCTGCAGCCGGTCCACGCCGGCGCTCGAGCGCAGCGCAACGCGGAACGGCCCGCGACCCTGGTTCGCCAGGACCAGGCATTCGCTCTCGCCATCCACGGCCCAGCGATCTTCGTCGATGGCCTTATCGGAAAGGAGCGACTCGATCACGGAGAGCGGAACAAAGTGCGCGCCTTTGTAGCGAATCTTGGTGGACTCAGGAGGCGGCCACAAATTGCGTGGAGGAACCACCAGCAGCGTGTCGCCGATGAACGGGAAAAACGAACTGAAACGCACGGCGGGCGCATCGGCCGACATCGCCGTAGCTTGCAGCCAATCCTCCGCCAGCCCTAGCTGCGACATGGCCGAGCACACCGCGGAGAAGAGCGCGTCGCTGTGATAGATCAAGTCCACGCGATCGCGCGCTCCGGAATCCGGGCCGAAGCGCCACGGACCCACGGGACGAAATCGAACCGCGAAACTCAAATTGGAAGAAGCCGGAGACATCCCTAATGCCATGCCTACTCGGCGAGTTTTTCAGCGAAATCGGACGCGCTGACAAGCGACTGCACGCCCGCCAGATCGGAGCCAGTCAGCAATTCCTGTTCGGGCGAGCCGGACGCATAGAAGCTACGCCCGCGCCAGGTGAGTTTCAAACTCGAAAGTGCAACGCGCCCGTTACCACGCGATCCTCCGCCGCCCAGGCTGTCGTCTTCGAGCAGCCGCAAACCTTCCACCAGCCTCGGCAACAGCTCGCGATCTTCGGGGCACAAAACATCCAGCACCACGCGGAAATGGAAGCGAGCGCCGGCCGGGACGCGCTCCAGCGTACGCGGATTGGCTTGCGAAGTAATGCGATCGATCGCATTTTCACTCTTCACTTCGGTGAGCTCATCATCCATGTTCTCGCGCATCTGCGGTGTGATGCTTTCGGCGATGAGAGGGGCATCGTAAACCGTAAGACGCGCCGGCGTGGCAGCGCTGGATTCGACGGAATCGCCCGAGACGCGCTCCATGCGCCCGGGATTGCGGCCGAACAGCAGGCAAACTTCGTCATCGGGCCGCTCGCTCTGATGGATGCGCACTTCCTGACCTTTGCGCTTCGAGATGTAGACCAACTCGGACGGGACGGCCAAGCCCGAGGACTGTTCCAGCAGCGAGCGTAGCTTCCCTCGCAGAGAACTACCGGGGATGTAGGGCAGTCCGAAAGCGTCCTTGACCACCGGATTATCGGCGCCGCCGATTTCGAGCGACCCTTTCCCTGCTCCAATGTGCAGCCCGGTCTGGCAGGCGATGTCGCCTTCCACAATCAACTTTCCAATCAACTTCAATTCCGTTTGCGCGGTGTGCGAACTCATGTCGGCGGGTTTCCTGGATTCTCGTTGGTTATTCGTTATAGGCCACAATCGCTTCGAAAAGATCACGGAAGCGCTCGTAGCCGCGGGCGTCGTTTTTGCGCGTTACCTGCAACAGCAGTTTTTCCAGCGAATCGAGGCTGCGCAAAGAGTGACGGGCGATGGTATAGGCCAGACGCGCTCGCAGCATGACGAATTGCTGCTGCCGTTCGTTCTCCGGTGCGCGCACGGCGCGGCGAACGGCATTGTAGAGACGGCGCAATTGGCTCTTGGTGCCGGAGTCCATGTCGCGCATGCGGCTGACCACGCCATGGGCTTGATTGTCGAGGTACAAAGGATCGGAAATCAACTTTTCGATATCGATTTCCGGCGGGCCTTCGAAGCGGCCACGATCGCCACCACCACGCCGGTCGTCGCCTCGCTCGCCCCGTCCACTGTCGCGCCCGCCATGCGGACCACCGCGGCCTTCGCGATTTCCCGGTCCTCCACCTTCGCGGCGTGGCCCTTGCCCGCCTTCGCGACCTTGTCCCTGTGAGCCTGGCCCTCGACCACCTTGGGGACGCTCCCCTTGAGGACGGTCGCCTTGCTGAGCCGGCTTGCGCTCAGGCCGGGCAGCCGGTGCGGCCTGATTCTCTGGGGCCGTTCGGGCTTCGGCCGGAACTGTTGCGCTCTCCGGAGTGCGTGCTTCTTGCTCTGTCTGCTCTGTATCAGCCATCCAAACCTCTGTATTGTACGTTAATTTTCCGCTGAGCCTTCGGTTGACAGTCTGGCCCATTCTAGCGCTACGCGGCCCGACGGCCGCAACTTGATGTTGGCGGGATTCTTGCCTACCAGGTCGGCGATCAAACTGGCGCGAGCTTTTTGAAAATCGCGGGCACGCGAGCCGCCCAGTATGCGAAGCAGCCGGCGGTGGAAACGCCATGGACGCTCGACACGCTTGGAACCGGGGGCACGCCGGGTCTCCCGATAAATGCCGCACAGATCGCGAATGTATTGGGGCGCGACACCGAATTCGCGCACCATCGCCGTTAGTTCGTCTTTCAGTCCGGAGGCGTCAGAGAGCTGCTTCCATTCGAGTGTGCGGCCCAAAAGATAGAAGCAGTCTTTGTCGGCCGACTTCGCAATTTCCAAACGGTCGCGTGATCGCCCGTACACTGAACCAAGCGGCGTATCCAGTTCGGGCGCCAGCGCCAATGCCATCGTGATGGTCTTGCCCTCCGGGCCCGGGAACTCCTTGAGGTGTTCTTCGGTGAAGCGCTGGAACAGGCGCTGCAATTCGCGCGCGAACGCGATCAGCGCATCCCATGCGCCCACCACCGCGAAGTCATCGCCGCCAGTGTGCAGTAAATTCACTTTGCGCCAAAACTCGGGCAGCGAACAGAGCACTTCCACTTCTCCCGCGAAGAACTGTTTATAGAGCACGGAAAGCTGCACGAACTCTTCGATGCTCTGCAGCCGGCGCATGCGGATGCCGAAGGTGTCCACGTCGCCTCGCAAGACACCCCAAACCGCGAGTCCCTCGGCGCGGGATGCCAGAACGGGAGCCGTGGCGGCTTCGCGCCCGTTCTGGGTGAGCGCGGTGTGTCGTGCCAGCGGCACAGAATCGGGCGAAGTACCGATGGTCCAGGAATGCTTCCCGCCCGCGGTCAGGATCGTCGCGGGTGATTCTGGGGACCACCCGACGCTGGTGGCATCGCGCAATGCATGGCCGAGATGCTCGAAATAGGCCGGATCGGTCTCCGTCGCAAGCGTCTGTGTTGGGCCGAAGCCGGTAGACGCTAGCGGTGTTCCTTGCTTGCGCTGGAACTCCTCGTTCAAACGCTTGCGGACCACAGTCCAATCGCCGAGATTTTCGGTGATAGCCCAAAACAATTCCAAGCGATTCTCGCTGAGCTCGCGAATACCCCGGCGCGCGGCCACGAGAAATTCCTCCACTTGCGGCCGCACCTCTTCAGGAAGAACCACTAAAAACTGCTCGCCACCGCTCGATCCCAGCAGCATTTTCGAAAGCCCGAGTTCGGCGATGAGCGCACGAGGCAGGATCTCGCTCAGCAGACTGACCCAGCGCAGGCGGCCTGTGAGGAGGGACTCGGCGGGCTGCCCCGATGGCAGGAATTCCTCGACACCCAACAACTTGCCTTGCAATAGGATCTGTACAGACATGCGACGCGGCGAAAGCTCAAATGTACCACGAGACTGCAGGGTGCGCCCGCTGACGGCAGCGCGACATTCGGGCGGCTATAGCGACCGCTATGGATGGCACCCAAACCCATTCCATTTCACTGAACAGAACCGAAATACCCCGATGAGTCACGAATGCGCCCAGGTTCAGAGGCGATACCAGGATGGGATGGGCCCAAAAGAAGTAGCGTGCCGAATCAAACGGCGCAAAGAAGGCGACACCCAGGCCTCCGTTGGTAAATGCATCCAGGATTCCGTGCGATGCTGCCGCCGCAAGAAGACAGAGGAACACCCTGAGATCGCCACCGAGCGCTTTGTTTCGTAACAAGAGCGTGACTGTTGCGGCCACCAGGCAGGCGAACAGAAGTGAATGGGTCAAACCTCGATGTCCAAGAAGATCGCCGTACTGCACCCCAAAACGAAATCCAAGCACATCGACGTCGGGTACCATAGCGCAACCAGCGGCGAACAAGCTGATCTCACCTCTTCGCGAGCAAGGCGCCAGGGCTTGCGCGATGGCAACGCCGGCTACTGCATGCGTCAGGATGGTGGGCATCAAATCGCAAATGACAGGCGAAGAAAACTACTTCGTTGCGCCCGGCACCGCCGCCGTGCCGTCCAGCATATACACCAGAAGCTTTGGCGGAGTTGTGGTGGCCGTGTTCTGCGGCCCAGCGTTTCCGATCACCGCGCCGATCCCACCCATCAGCGCAACGTATTGCTTGCCATCCACTTGGTAGGTGATGGGCGGACCAATGCCGCTCTTGAGTCCGGTTTGAATCTCAAGCAGCTTCTCGCCCTTGTCGGCGCTGTAGGCCATAAGCCGCCCGTCGTTGATGGATTGAAACACCAGATTGCCAGCCGTGCTCACCGTTCCTCCACCAATCCCGCCGCCACCCGGCATACGCCAACGAAACTGCTGCGCCACCGGGTCCCATGCGATCAGCGCCCCCCGGCTGCCCGTTCTCGGAAGTGGTTCGGGACCAATTACCGGAAGGTTGTTCTCGCGCGGCGTCGGCATTGGACGCACCAAACCGTTGTTCGATGTCCTGTCTGTTTTGGCCTCATACTTATCCACGCTCGCAAAAGTCCAACTGCTGCCGGTATTCCCGGAAATGTACACCAGACCAGTGGCTGGATTGAACGACATGGGCGACCAGTTGTGCGCTCCGCCCGCCGATGGAAAAATCGTGACCGGTTCGCGTGCATAGCGCGCTTCCGGGTTCACGATGGGCCGCCCCGTCTTCGGATCGATGCCCTTAGCCCAATTCACCTTGGCATAGGGCTGCGCCGAGATGAACTCGCCGGTGACGCGATCCAGCACGTAAAAGAAGCCGTTCTTGCTGGCTTGCATGATCACCTTGCGCGCCTTCCCGTTGATGGTAAGATTCGCCAGTATCATCTGCTGTACGCTGTCGAAATCCCAGGTATCGTCAGGCACCAACTGGTAGTGCCACTTCAATTCACCCGTAGACGCATGCACCGCGAGGATAGAGCAGGCGTACAAACCGTCCTTCCCTTTGGCCCCGCGAAACTCCTCCGGCCACGGCTCCGCGTTGCCCGTGCCGGCATAAACCAAGTCGGTCTCCGGATCGTAAGCGATTCCATCCCACACCGCACCGCCGCCGCCGAGTTTCCACGCCTCCGGATCCCAAGTCTCGGATGCTTTACGCATGGCGGAATTTTCAAATGGCTTGGAAGGATCGCCAGGAATCGTGTAGAAGCGCCATAGGCGATGGCCGGTCATTGCGTCGTAGGCGTCGAAGAAACCGCGCTTGGGATGATCGCCGCCGCTGATGCCCACGATCACCTTTCCGTTGGCGATGCGCGGCGCCATGGTGATGGTGTATTCGTCCTGCGAAAACGCGACGCGCGCTTCCCAAACCGGCTTTCCAGTCTCAGCGTCCAGCGCCTGCAGCCGGCCGTCGATGATGGGCGCGATGATCATGCCCTGATAAATTGCGATGCCACGATTCACCACGCCGCAGCAGATGGTGGGTCGCACGGCTGCTTGATTCACTTCCGGATCCCAGCGCCAGCGCTCTTTACCGGTGCGCGCATCCACCGCGAAAACGACGCTCCAGTTGGTGATGCCGTAGATGGTCCCATTCCAAACCAGCGGAGTCGCTTCCTGGCCACCGCCACCCGCGCCCAAGTCGTACGCCCACGCGAGCCCCAGCCGCTTCACGTTTCCCGTGTTGAGTTGATCGAGCGGACTGTAGCGCGTTTCCCCCGGCGTGAAACCATAGGTCAGCCAATCGTCACCGGATTTGCCGGCGCTCTTCAGCGCGGCGTCGTCCACTCGCCGGGGCTGCTGCGCCACAGCGAAAGGCATGAGCAAAAGCAACGGCGCTAAGCCTCGGAGCATCTTCGGAAGCATCATCGGGGCGCTCTCCTTGAGATTGACCACAATATCAAAACCCGAGTGAGATAGGATATGCGACATGTCCCAGGCCTTGAAAAACGCACGCTTCGTGCTGTGCTTGACTTTGTGTTCCATGGCTGCTGCAGCTGAGCCGGGCGAGATCACTGGCATCGGGAAGCAACACCATCGGAGTGCAGTCACGCATTGGCGTGTTGAAGGTGCCGGGCGCGGGCTTTGGCCTGGAACTAATCGAATACAAAGATATTGACCGCAAGCCCTCCACGCTTCGCAATCAGGACCCGGGCACCGGCAATCTGATCCTGCTGGTGCGCGATATCGATGCAACCCTCGCGCGTCTCAAGCAGGGCGGCGCGAAAATAGTCACCACTGGCGGGGCTGCGCTCGACATCGGCGGTCAAACGCGCGGCGCGTTCGCTCAGGATCCTGACGGATTCTTCGTCGCCTTAGTGCAGCGGGATCCCCTGCCCCAGACCACCGCGCCCGCCACCAGCAACGTGATGGGCGGCCTGATCGCCGTTACCGCCAATGACACAGATCAGACGGTGCACTTATATCGCGACGTGCTCGGCTTTAAACAGCTCATGTCATTTCCTTACTCGGGCGACGCCAACCGGATGGCGATGGGAAATACGCCCGGCGCGCAATACTGCAGCACCGTACTGCAAATTCCCGGCACCCAGGTTTCCGTCGAATTCCCGCAGTTCAAGGACATCGATCGTAAGCCGCTGCATACCCGTTTGCAGGACCCCGGTACCACAGTGCTCCAATTGGAAGTGCGGAACGTGGACAACGTCCTAAAGACGCTCAGGACCGCGGGCGCAACTGTGGTGACTGTCGGTGGTGAGCCTGTAGAGGTGACCAGCAGCACGGGCGCGACGCTACGCATCGCCATCGTGCGCGATCCGAACAATCTGTTCCTGGAACTGATCCAGCGGATGAAGTAACAACAGTAATTAGCACCAAGATAGTGCTATCTTCGTTTTCTTGGCCCCCGTACTTCAAGGTATTCGCGTTCTCGACTTGAGCACCATCGTCGCCGGCCCCACCGCCAGCATGATTCTGTCGGACCTCGGCGCCGACGTCGTCAAAGTGGAACGCACCGGCGGCGGCGAAGATGGACGCGCCATGGGTCCGCATCGCGGCGAGTGGGGCGCGTATTTTGTGGCGTTGAATCGCGGCAAACGATCCATCGCGTTGGATCTGGCGAAGCCTGAGGGACGCGCGGCGGTGCTGCGCCTGGCGTCCACTTGCGATGTGTTTCTCGAAAACTTTCGCGGTGGCAAAGCCGCCGAGCTGGGCCTGGATGAAACCGCCATTCGCGACCGCAAGCCAGACATCATCTACGCCTCGCTCTCAGCCTATGGCGCGAGCGGACCCGATTACACCAAGCCCGGTTATGATGCCGTGCTGCAAGCGCGCACCGGCATCATGAGCGTCACTGGCACGGGTGAAGGGCACCCTATGCGTACCGGCGTCTCCATCCTTGATGTGACCACCGGCACGTGGATGGCGCTCGGCATTCTGGCTGCGTTGCTCGAGCGCCAGCGATCGGGAAAAGGCCAGCGCGTGGACGCGTCGCTCTTTCAAACCGGCATCATGTTCATGGCCTACCATCTCGCGTACCGGCAGTTCACAGGCGTGGACCCCCAGCCGCAAGGCGCGCGGCACAAAGCGTTCGCTCCCTACGGCTCTCTCCCTACCGGCGACGGCCAGATCATGATCGGCATTTCGAGCGATCGCCAGTTTCATCGCCTGTGCGCGGCGCTCGGCCATGAAGAATGGTCCACCGATCCTCGATTTCTCACGAACACGGATCGCGTAGCCAACGTCGATGCGCTCGAAAATCTGATTGCCGGCGTGCTGCGTACTCAGCCGACTTCGCACTGGGTAGTTCTCCTCAATGAACATGACATCGCGAACGATCCCATCCAAAACGCCGGCCAGGTTTTGAACGATCCTCAGGCCGCGGCGCTCGATCTTTTCACTCGAATCGCTCTCACCGGCGAACAGCCCGTTGTGCTTCCGCGCTTGCCGATCGGCCTTTCGCTCACTCCACCCGTTCCTCAGGGACCGCCGCCCAGGGCCGGACAACATGGCCGCGCGATCCTTCGCGAAGCCGGCTATAGCGAAGACGAAATTGACAAGCTGATGGGACCAGGAGATTCCGCTTGAAAACGCTCACCGACGAGCAACACCTCATCCTTCGGACCGTCCGGCAGTTTGTGGAAAACGAAGTGATCCCGGTGGCTTCCGCCATGGAACATCGCGACGAATATCCGCACGCGCTGGTGGCCCAGATGAAGGAGATGGGGCTTTTCGGCCTGAACATACCGGAAGAATATGGCGGCTCGGGCCTCGACAGCACCACGTTCGCGATGATCTTCGAGGAGATTTCGCGCGGCTGGCTGGGCCTTGCGGGCGTCATCGGAAGCAACTCCGTGATGTGCGACGTGCTGGCGCACTTCGGCACCGAGGAACAGAAGCGCCGGTTCCTGCCCGGCATGGCGACAGGAGAGAAGCGCGGCGGCATCTGTCTCACCGAAGCGAACGCGGGCACGGACCTGCAAAATATCAGCACGACAGCCACGCGCGACGGCGACGTCTATCGCGTCAATGGCTCGAAGATGTGGATCACCAACGCGCGGCACGGCAGCACATTCCTGCTTCTGGCGAAGACCAACCCTAGCGCTCAGCCGCCCCATCGCGGCATGAGTGCTTTTGTGATCGAGAAAGGCGCGCCCGGCATGACCGTGAGCCGCGATATCGATAAGCTCGGCTACAAAGGCGTCGAAACTTGCGAGCTGCATTTTGCCGACTTCCCTGTGCCCGTGGAGAATCTGATCGGAGGACAAGAAGGCCATGGCTTCAAACAGGTGATGACGGGCCTGGAAGCCGAACGATTGAACGTCGCAGCCCGCGGCCTGGGCATTGCCCGCGCCGCTTTTGAAGAAGCCATCCGCTACGCACAGCGCCGCACCACCTTCGGAAAACCGATCGCCGAATACCAGACCATCCAGAATAAACTCGCCGATATGGCGACGCACATAGAAGCATCGCGGCTTCTGATTTACTCCGCGTGTGAAAAACGCGACCGCGGCGAGCGTTGCGACCTGGAAGCGGGCATGGCCAAGCTGTTCGCCACCGAAACCGCTGCCGAGGTATCGTTTGAAGCCATGCGCATCCTGGGCGCGAACGGTTACTCGAAAGATTTCCCCGTGGAACGCTATTATCGCGATGCGCCGCTGGTTGTGATCGGGGGCGGCACCAACGAACTGCAGCGGCTGATCATCGCGCGCAACTTGCTGAAGAAGTACAAAGACAAAATATAGCCATGCAATTCGGCCGCTATTACGAGGAGTTCGAGGTCGGCGCAATTTACCACCACTGGCCGGGCCGCACCGTCACCGAATACGACAATACGCTTTTCGCGCTGCTGTCGATGAATCAGAACCCGCTTTTCATCGACGAAAACTACGCCCGCACGCAGCCCCTGGGACGGCGGCCGGTGCTCGATACGCTGATCTTCAGCCTGACCGTCGGCATGAGCGTCTCCGATACGAGCGGCAAAACCATCGCCAATCTCGGCTATGAGAGCGTGGTCTTCGAACGGCCCATGTTTCCCGGCGATTCGCTCTATGCTGAGTCAGAGGTTTTGGAGAAACGCGAATCGGCCAGCAAGCCCGACCGCGGCATCGTGGCCATTGAAACGCGCGGCTTCAACCAAAATAAGGAGCGCGTCATCGTACTTCGCCGCCGCTATCTGGCGCCGAAGAAAGGAACTGAATGAAAGAATATACGCGCGAGCTGGTGGATTTCCTTTATACCCTGCAAGCTCGTGATCTTCCGTCTGAGGTTCTCCACCGCGCACGCTATTTCCTGCTCGATTATCTGGCCTGCGCCATTCGCGGCTCTCGCGAAGACTCTTCGGCTGCGGTGCAAAGAATGATACAGCGCACGGGCGCCAATGGATGCGCCACCATAATCGGCACACGCATGCGCACAATTCCCGGCCTCGCGGCGCTGGCGAATGGTGCATCCGCGCATGGCATCGAACAGGACGACACCCATAGCGGCGGGTCCATTCATCTGGGCGCAACGATGTATTCCGCAGCGCTCGCCCTTGCCGAAACTATGCCCGATACGTCCTCCGATGCGTTCTTCACCGCTGTGGTCGCCGGGTTCGAAGCTGCCGCCCGCATTGCAATGGCGGTGCAGCCCCAGGAACATTACGCGCTGGGTTTTCATATGACGCCCACTTGCGGCGTTTTCGGCTCGGCCATTACATCGGCGAAACTACTTGGGCTCACGTCGGCGCAAACCCTGGCCGCGGTTGGCATCGCGGGAAGCATGGCGGCGGGATCGATGGAGTTTTTGGCGGATGGTGCCTGGACCAAACGAATCCATCCTGGCCTGGCGGCTCAGAACGGGATTCTCGCTGCGCTGCTCGCGGCTGAAGGATTCACGGGCCCTCTCCGAATTCTGGAAGGTCGCGACGGCTTTCTTCACGGCTATTCGCGAAGCCCAATTCCCGAACGGCTCACTGCCAACCTGGGCGAGTCTTTCGAGATCCTCCACACCGCCGTCAAACCGCACGCCTGCTGCCGGTATATGCAAGGCCCCATTGATGCTGTCCTCGCGATTATGCGGGAGCACAATCTTGCAGCCCGCCAGATTCAACGGATCGAAATCGCCGTCCTGGAAGCCGGATGGGGAATCGTCGCTGAACCTCAGGCCAAGAAATACAATCCCGAATCGGTAGTCGACGCGCAGTTTTCCATGCCCTTCGGCGCAGCGATCGCCGTCATCGATGGTGTGGCGGGCGTGGATCAATTCACCATCGAAAAAGCGCGCGCGCCCAAGATCCGGGAACTGATGAACAAGGTTGTGCTGGTCAAGGATCCGCGCATCGAAGAGAACTTTCCAAAGGAATGGCCGGCTCGCGTCACCATCGAGATCGAGAACGGCCAGCGCCATGAAAAGTTCGTTCGCTATCCCAAGGGCGATCCCGAAAACGCGCTCACTTGGGATGAAATGGCGGCGAAGTTCCTAACGCTCGCCGGAGCGGTGTTATCGCCCGAGCGGTGCAACGAAATCATCGCCCGGATTTCAAGCGCCAAGCCCGCCGAGTTACCCGCGCTCTGCAGTTAGGGGATCAGCTCGATCAACAGCCCGTTCGGATCGCGCACGAAAACGCCGACACCCGCGCCCAACTTCACTGGCTCGCCGCCCCGAGTGTAGATCGATCCGCCGCCCGCCACAACGCTCTTCATCGCGGCGTCTACGTCCTTCACGTGAATCGAAACAGCGGGCGAACCGGGATCCGGCACGCGCAATTCGAAGGGCTTCCTTGCTACGTCCTTGAACTCCAGCATCTCGATCTCAACGGACGAACCAGGAACGTGAGCCGTGCTGATGCGCCAGTGCGCTCCCTTGGCATCGATCAAAGACGCGATCATCGCATTCGTGGCATAGGCCGGCACCGCGGGTTTGGTTTCAAAACCCAGCACGTCGTGGTAGAACTTCATGGTCTGATCAGTGTCCTGAATCGTCACGCCGATGCGCCCACCGACAACGTTGCTGTCCGCCGGAGCCGTGGTTTTGGGCAGCGGCTGGATACCCGCCAGCTCCAACATGAACCCGTCAGGATCTCTCACGAATACCGAGCGGCTCTTGCTGGTTTCAGGACCGATCTTCATCGGCTCTCCGCCGATGCTCAGCACCGATCCGCCGTTCTTCTTCACGCCGTCGAGCGCTGCATCCACGTCGCGCACCGTCAGCACTAAAGTGGCCGCGCCGGGATCTTGCATGTGTGGCGTCGCCTCTTTGCGCGGTGTGCCGGTGAATTCGGTCAGTTCCAGGTCGAACGCCGCCCCCGGAATTTTAAACGATGCATTCCGAAACTTCCCGTTCTGCGTGTCCGTGAATTTGGACAGCGATTCATCCAATGGCCGTGGCGCGGGCATTGCGGTCATCGCCTTGCCGCCCGGACCAACAGGCGTCAGCCCGAGCCCATCGCGATAAAACGCGACGGTCTTGTCCAAGTTCCCTACGGAATGAATAATCGCTCGCACTCCGACCGCCGGTCCCGGAGCATCGGCCGTGCCCGCGCTCAAGATTCCGCATGCCGCAGTAGCCGCCAACAGACCACTGAGTCTTCGCATTTTGTTTTCTCCAGGAGCTAGCTTATCACTCGTATCAGCACCTTGCCCATCGGCCCTTCAGCCAGCCGCGCGAACGCCTGCTTCACTTCTTCGAACGCGAAGACGTGATCCACAACCGGCTTCTGCCCGATCGCATTCAGCCTTCCCGTGATCTCTTTCCAAGCCGCTTGTGCTTGCTCTGCCGTGAAGTCCGACACAGCTACTCCACCGATGCGATTGCGCTTGAAGAATAGCGATGCGGTGTTGAAGTTCGGCACTTCACCGGCGCTCCTGCCCACCACGCTGATACGACCGCCGTAGCCCAGCGTTCCGAGCACCTGATTGAACAGCGCTCCGCCCACGTTGTCCACCACGATGTCCACTTTCTTGGGTGCGATTGCCGCCATTGCGGCTTTACGTAGGTTCGGATCGGCCGGGTCGAACACGTGGTCCGCTCCCATCGCGCGTAACTTCGCGCCTTTCTCGGCGCTGCGCGACAATGCCACCACCGTCAAGCCCATCGACTTGCCGAGTTGCACCGACGCCGTTCCAACGCCTCCGGAAGCCCCGGTCACCAGCAGCACGGATCCCGCTGGAGGCGGCGCCGGTGGATCATTCCATTGCGTGAGCGCCTGCCAAGCTGTCAAGTAAACCAGCGGAGCCACAGCCGTCTGTTCTAACGACCAGCCCGCAGGCGGCGGCGCCACGCTCGACGCCGGGACCACAACCTTCTCGGCCAGCGTGCCCCACACTTCCACCCCCACATCGCAACGCAGGATTCCCACCGTATCGCCAGCCTTCACGTTTGACACGCCCGAACCCACGGCAAGCACTTCGCCCACACCGTCGCGTCCCAGAATATGCGGCAAGTGTGGTTTAGCTGGATACATCGCTTGCGCGAGGAATGCGTCCGCCGGATTCAGCGCCGCAAATCGCAAGCGAAGCAAAATTTGATTGGGACCTGGCTGCGGATCGGGCACGTCACCCAACCGCAAGTTCTCCACCCCGTCGTAGGAATCCATGAGCCATGCGCGCATTTCCGTATTCTCGCGCACTCTGGAAGAATTCAGTATCCAGAAGTCAGGAGACAGAAGTCAGAATTCAGAATGGAAGAGAGAATCCAGAAGTCAGAATCCAGAATTCGTAGACCCAGACGAGCGCCGTTAATTCTGAATTCTGTCTTCTCAATTCTTCTATCCTACTTGTCGCCCTTATCGCCGCCCTTGTCCCCGGGCGCACCCGTGCCCTGCGATCCGATGAAAAGCTTCCTGCCGTCCGGGTAAGTGATGTTGCTGCCGTTGGCACGCGTGGATTCATCTTTAGCCTGCCAACCTTCCACCACGATTTCGGTCCCCGGCGGCAAAGAGTTCTTCGTGAAACCACGGCGCAGCAGCCCGTTCGGCGCACCGGCTTCGATCATCCAACTGGTCACGGTGCCGTCCGCGTTTTTCACGTCCAGGTGAATCCAGGCGTGCGGATTGATCCACTCCATCTTCGTGACCGTGCCGCGCAACACCAACGGCTTGTTCACGTCAAACTCCGCGGCGAATGCATGATGCGCCCACACTGGCGCGGCGCCCACGGCCAGCCCGATTCCCGCGGCGGCAACCAAAAGTATATTCTTCATAATCGATTCGTCTCCGTTTGCTTTCCGTCGCTCACTTGGCTGCGGCTTTCTTGTCTTCCAACCGCGCCGCGCTCAGCATGTTGTGCATGGCCATATTTCCTTCGTGGCACGCGTATTCAAAGAGCTGATATCCCGGCTCCTGCGTGATCGGGAATGCAACCTTCCAAGTGGCCGTGTAGGTCTTCGGGTCGTCCACGATCAGCTCGTAATTGATCGTATTGGCGCTCACGCGAGTAAACCGCTCGGTGAGTTTCATGTCCTCGCTGTAGGGAGCGCCACCATCGCCGTTGGCGCCAATCGCCATCCGACCGCCCAGCAGATTCGTCGTTTCCACCACCAGCGTCTTGCCTTCCCAGTGACCCACCGCATCGCCCATGTAAGAGCGAATATTGGAGCTCAAATGCGGACGTCCGTCCGTCGGGATAATGCGAACATCGTGCACCATCTCATAGCGAATCGCCACATATCCCGGTGTCTGCACAATTTCCAGCCCATTACCGTAGACCACCGGCAAAATCGAACCCGCCACGCCGCGGGTGATGCAGCGGTCATAGTAGCTCCAATTCGTGTAGGATGCCGGAATCGGATCGCGCCGCACTTTCATCTTGGCGTCCAGCAAAGCTTGCGCCTCGGGCGTTAGTGGAGGGAGCCGGCCATCCGGCGGATCCACGATCTGCGAAGTCTGATGCGACGCTCTACGCGCGAACTCGCCCCAGTGTCCCGGAACCGGAGCGGAATCCACGCCTCGGCCAAACCTGCCCTGCGGCGGAGGAGGCGGCGCTTCGCCCTTTGCTTTGGCATCCAATTCGGCTTTGGCGGGCGAATGATTGGTGCCCCCCGTCTCCACAAACTCCTCGGAATTCGAGACGGTTTTCTCGCGCGCCTTGAGCTCGTCCTCAGTCAGCGTGGCCCGGGTACCGAACTGCTTCGGCCGCTCGAACGGAACGCCCCAGGTATCGTCGCTGGTCCACGTCCCCTGCAGATCCGGATCGCCCCACGGCGTCTTTGCGTTCGCCGATGCATTGTTGTCGGCCTTCGCAGCCGGCGTCGAAGCTGTTTGCCCGGCCATCGACCCTAAGGCAATCGTAGCTGCGATCAAGCTGGCCATCAGGAAAGTTCGCTGATTCATGGAAATCTCCCTTCTTTCTGGGCGCTTTCACCGCTCCCGAGGTTACTCCTTTGCCTTACTTAGGCTTTCTCACCAAGTCGCCGTACAGTAACTGCTCGGTAAACTCCACGCACTTAAACTCCAACAATCTCGCGTCCTTCTCGCGATGCCGGTATAGGATCAGGTTGATCTTCCAGGGCCGCGTAAATGTCGCCGGATCTTCGATGGTCGCCTCGTAATCCATCGTGTTGGCATCCAGCAGCTTGTAACGCTCCACCACGTGCAGGCTGTCGCTAGCGAAATCGCCCGCGCGATCGAACCAGGCGTTTCCATTGAATCCGGTGACGTCCACCACCAGCGTGTCCTTTTCCCAATGGCCGTTGGAGGTCCCCATCCAGGTGTCGGTGGCCGCTTCCTGCGGCTTGCCCATGTTGATCAACCGGTTCGTGGTCGCGTACTCATAGGCGAATAGAATGTCCTTCTGCGACTGAATGATCTGGAACGGATAGGGCAGGTACGCCGCGCGCGGAACGCCCGGCATGTAGCATTTCACTTCGGGGTCGTCCTTGAAACGGTTTGTGAAATTCACCTTCTTTTTCTCTAGCGCTTCCGGTTTGTACGGAATCTCGCCGCCTTCCACAATGCCCTGCCCCGGCGGAATTGCACCCTCAGCGCCAAGCTGATAGAACGGCCCGGCCGAAGCGCTATGGTCTTGAATGTTCCAATCGGCGGTGCCCATGGCCTGCCAAAGCCCCGTTAAATTGGGCTTGCCATCGCGCATTCGCGGGATCGTCGATTGTGCGGCGGCGTGGGGAGCCGCGGTCTGACCCGCAGCCGGAATCATGAAGAGAAAGGCGCTGGCGCAAGTGGCCGCAAGAATAATTGAGCTCGGAGATTTAGTACAAAGTCGCATCGGAATGTCCGCCAAACAGCATATCACCAGTGCGGCCATTCTTCGGTACGGCCTACTGTATGCAAGACGGATTAATTTTCGGTGGCGATATAAAGCGTCTGTGTTCCACTGGCCCCGCCCAGCGCAAGAGTCAATGGCGTCGCGTTGCTGGCCCGACGGGATCGCCGGCGTCACCGGTCCAAAGCCCACGCCGTAAAGCACGATCTCATCGCCTGGCTTGGGATGACTCCCTGGCCCCAGCATGTCGCGCCCGCCAGGATGATGATTGCGATGAACTCGATCGAACGGATTCTCATTGTTCCTCTTACCCTAAGCAACTAAGCAATAAATGAGCCAGGGCAGAAATTACTTTCATAAAATTCAGGACCCGGCGGCGCGCTCCACTTGATGGTACTCTCGATGATTGCCTAACGAATGAACAAAGTTGTGGTCAGTAGCGACGAGGCGGTTGCCGACATTCCCGATGGCGCCACCATTATGCTCGGCGGCTTCGGCCTAGCCGGCATGCCGGAGAATCTGATTCGCGCGCTGGTTCGAAGAGGCGTCAACGGCCTGCACACCATCAGCAATAATCTAGGCGTCGACGGCGTCGGCTCCGGCGTCATGCTGGAAGCAGGCATGATTGCGTCGCACCTGGGCAGCTACGCGGGCGAGAACAAGCTCCTCGAATCGTTGGTGCTGGCCGGAAAGTTGAAGCTGACGTTGATCCCGCAGGGCACGCTCGCCGAGCGAATCCGTGCCGGTGGCGCAGGTATTCCAGCTTTTTATACGCCCGCCGGCGTGGGAACCGTCGTCGCGGACGGCAAAGAGGTGCGTGAATTCGACGGCCGTAGCTATCTCCTGGAACGTGCGCTGAAGGCCGATTTCGCTTTGGTCAAGGCCTGGCGTGGCGACCGGCTCGGCAATCTGGTCTATCGAAAGACCGCTCAGAACTTCAATCCCGTGATGGCGGCCGCTGCGAAAATCACGATTGCGGAAGTGGAGGAACTGGTGGAACCCGGCGTAATCGATCCCGATCACGTCCGAACGCCCGGCATTTATGTGCAACGAATCGTCCAAGGCGAGAAATACGACAAGAAAATCGAGCGGCGTACATTAAGGCAGGCCGATGGACGCACGTGAACGCATCGCTCGCCGCGTGGCGCAAGAACTTCGCGACGGTTATTACGTCAACCTTGGCATTGGGATTCCGACCATGGTCGCGAATTACGTCCCGCCCGGCATCGAAGTAATTCTGCAATCGGAGAACGGCATGCTCGGCGTCGGTCCTTATCCTCTTCCCGGCGAGGAGGACTGCGATCTCATCAACGCGGGCAAAGAGACCGTCACCGAATTGCCGGGCAGCGCCTATTTTTCGAGCGCCGAATCGTTCGCCATGATTCGCGGAGGCCACATCAACCTCAGCATCCTGGGCGCGATGGAAGTGGATCGCGAAGGAAACCTCGCCAACTGGATGGTCCCCGGAAAAATGGTGAAGGGCATGGGCGGCGCAATGGACTTGGTTGCCAGCGCGCGCCGCGTCATCGTCGCCATGGAACACGCCACCAAAACCGGCGCTGCCAAGATTGTTGAGAAGTGTACCCTGCCGCTGACTGGAATTCGCGTGGTGGAGACGATCATCACGGAACTATGTGTAATTCGTGTAACGCCCGAAGGCTTGGTGCTCGAAGAACTCATGCCCGGCGTTAGCGCCGAAGAGGTCCAGAAACTGACCGTCCCCCAGCTTATTTTGCGGTAGGGGCGGGAGCCGCTAGATCCTTCGGAAGCCCCGCTTTTCCGTCCAGCGCATAAACCAGCAAATGCGACGGCGGCAACTTGACCTTGGTCTCCACCGGTTCCTCACCTAAGGAAGGCGGCGGCGCGTTTCCGGGACCACCCGATACCGCAACATATTGCTTGCCGTCGATCATAAAGGTCATCGGCGGACTCATCATGGTCAGGCCAGTCGTGATGTCGGCGAGTTGGTCACCGTTATCGGCGCGATAAACGATCAAGCGTTTATCGATACTCACAAACACAAGATTGGCGGCCGATAGAGTTCCGCCCTGAGTTTGTCCAGCCGCGAGACCGCGCCAGCGTTCTTTTCCGGCGATTGGATCCCAGGCGATCAGAATGTTGCCCTGCCCTTCCGGACCAATCTTGGGCAGGGCCGGATCGGGAGGTGGTGGAACAAACGGGTTATCCGGTTTGTCACTCCTGTCGGCACCGGCAGTATCGGCATGCGCCTCGGCATTCGCAGGACGTGGACGCGCGAACGAAATCCCCATGTTGTATTGCCCCTTGCCCTTCTCACCTAAGTCGGTTGCGCTCGGAACAAACTTGGGATCCGCCGCGAAACTGAAGGCCGCGCCGATGAGGCCGGGAATGTAGACCAGACCCGTATTCGGATTGTAAGACCACGGCGGCCAGACGTGCCCGCCGATGGGTCCAGGCATCACGCCGACAGGGTCGTTCTTGTAGTTGGCCTCTGGATTGATGACGGGGCGGCCGGTTTTCAAATTTACACCGGAGGCCCAATTCACCGTGACCCAAGGTTCGGCTGAGAGCAGCTCGCCCGTCAAGCGATCGAGGACGTAGAAGAATCCATCCTTCGGCGCCTGCATGATCACTTTGCGCGTTTTGCCGTTGATAGGCATGTCGGCCAGCATCAGATCGGCGATGGCATCGAAGTCCCAATTGTCGCCCGGGACCTCCTGGTAATACCAAACTAATTTTCCCGTTGCGCCGCGCACCGCTAGGATGCAATCGGTGAACAGATTGTCGCCTTTGCCGCGCGCTTGGTCCGACCATGGTCCTGGTTGGCCCGTGCCGACGTACACAATGTCGGCGTCCGGATCGTAGGCCATGCCATTCCACACCGGTCCTCCGCCGCCGATCTTCCACCACTCACCGCTCCATGTCTTGGCGGCTTCGGCGAGCTCGGGTTGCTCGAAGGGTTTCGACGGATCGCCGGGCACGGTGTAAAACCTCCAGGCAATCTTTCCGGTAGCCACATCGAGAGCCGCGAACATACCGCGCACGGCGTACTCGCCGCCGGACGCGCCGATGATCACCTTGCCTCCCTTGATCACGCGCGGAGCCATGGTGAACGTGTACGACATGTTGGACGGTGTGACGCGCGTCTCCCAGATTGGCCTGCCGGTCTTGGCGTCGAGTGCACGCATGCGGCCGTCGACAACCGGGGCGATCACCATGTCCTTATAGAGCGCGATGCCGCGATTCACTACGCCGCAGCAGATGCGCGACTGCCAGATTTCCTGATTCACTTCAGGATCCGAACGCCACAGCTCTTGGCCGCTGCGTGCGTCCACCGCATAGACAACGCTCCACGGCGCGATGCTATAAAGCACGCCGTCATGCACCAATGGCGTTCCTTCTTGATGGGTCTGCGGACGGCCCGGCGCAGCGGGAATGTCGAGGTACCAGGCCAAGCCCAGCCGGCTGACGTTGCTCGAGTTGATTTGATCGAGCGGGCTATAGCGCTGTTCGGACCAGTTGACGTTGTAGCTGATCCAATCCTCGCCCGTTCGTCCAGCGTTCTTCAAAGCGGCATCGTCGATGGGCCGCGACTGTTGTGCCACCGCCACCTGCGCGATTGCAGCGCAGCACAACAAGACCTGTTTGATCATTTCGCTCCTCCAGCAGCTTTATCGAGTGCCCTGCCCCCGCTGAGTACGTTCTCCACGGCTTGATTGCCTTCATGGCAGGCGTATTCATAGATGCGGTACTTTGCGTCGCGGGTCAAAGGGAAGGCCGCCTTCCAGGGCCGGGTATACATGGGTGGATCGTCAATGGTGACTTCGTAACTGATGGTGTCCTGGCTAATGCGTGTAAAGCGCTCGACGACATGCAAAGCCTCGCTCTGCGGGATGCCTTTGATGCGCAAGGTGGCCGCGCTGGTGCCGATGGAGCCCTTGTTGTTGTAATTCGTTGTGTCTACCACCAGCGTCTTGCCTTCCCAGTGGCCGCGCGAATCTCCGTTCCACAAGCGGATGCCGGCCGAGACGTGCGGACGGCCATCCAACGGGATAATCCGTGTCTCGTGAATCATTTCGTAGAGAATCACCACATAGCCGGGAGTCTGAACAATCTGGTAGGCGTTGTTGTAGCCGGCCGGAAACATGCCGGCGGGCACCCCGCGTGTGATGCAGCGGTCCCAGACGCTCATGTACTCGTACGAATCGGCGTTGTGCGCGGCGTTGAAATCTCTTTGCGCCTCCGCGGCGGCAGTCACCGGCACCCGGCCATCCGGCGGGTCTACCACCAGCGATGTTTGTCGCGTGGACATCACTTTGGTGCCGGAATCGAACCAGACCTGGTTGTAGTTTCCGACGTCACCGGGCTTGGGAGGCCGGTCTACACGATTCTCGGCTGCGCGCTTTTCGGCCTCGGCGGCCTCCTCGGGAGTCAGCACGGGTTTGTCGGCGAGTTCGGCTGGCCGCTCGAACGGCGTGATGGTAGCGTTGGTCCACGTGCCTTGAAGATCAGGCTGGCCATCCGGCGTCTTTGCAGGAATCCAATGATTCTCGGCCGCAAATGAGCTGAACGGAAAGATCAGCGTCAGGAAAACGAACAATCGAAGGCGCACGGGAACCTCCCTTTCTATTCTGCGCTAGTGGCCGGAAACACCGCCCCACGGCGAATGCAAATGATAGAAGGCAGCGGGGCCGATCATCTCAACCCTCCTGATCTTGCGATCCTCGATGAGGAACGCCTCGGTGACAAGGATGCTGGAGGGACTTTTGAAGAACGGGAACTTGTAGGGGCGGCCATCCGAAAGAATTCCCGAGCTCACCGTGCCCTGATCGAACACGACGTGCGACCAAACCACGCCGCGCTCGGCATCCACCAGCGGATAACGGCGGTCATGAATCGCCTGCACCACAAAGTAATAACCCAGCTTGAATTGCGACATGCAGTCCAAAGCAAAGCCGTTGATGGCATCCTTGGGTTCATTCGGAGGCCGCGGAACGTTGGTGGTGTGCGATCCGTTTTCGATACGGTCGCAATCGTTGGTGAAAGGATAGGTTCCGGTGCCGTTCACGCCTTTGCCGTCATTTTTCTCCAGGCCGCTGAAGTAAGCATCGGCGATCGAAATCATCTCGGGCCGCGACAGCCGTTGGGCCGGAGGGATCGACTTGAACCACATATCCTCAGGTTTATAACCAGGTTTGTCCAGGGCGGCGATGTTGGCCGGACCGCCGCCGCCCTGCCGGAAGTAGACGGCCTCAATTTCACTGATGCGGCCGAGCTGAATGCGCAGACGAAGACTCATCAGCAGCGGCGCTCCCGCTTCGTGCATCGTGCCCATGAAAACCACCGATCCGAATTCCGGATCGGCGAAGATGTGCTTGTAATTGCCGACGCTTTCCACCGTCTTCCAGAAGCCGTCGCCGAGTTCCATGGGCTGATCGTTCTCCGTGTACTTCACGTCGGCCGAGAGCGGCAGGCGCTTGGGGTCACGCGCGGCTAATGCCTCCAGATACTGGTTCATCACACCTTCAAGGCACGCACGGTCGCAGTTCAGCGGGATCGGCCCAGTGGAGGCGTTCGCGCGCGGCGCGACGATAAAGGCAGTGGCCACAATAGCGCCGAAGACGACGAGGGTAGAGCGCATGGAAGGTTGTTCTCCTGATTGCCGAATCTATCCTTGAGATTCTATCAGCGATGAGATTCTATCTGTTCGTGCATCGCTGTCTACCGACGGAAACCATGCCGGAAATTAATGTGACGAGGCAGGCTCGGACTTCAATAAATCCGCGACTTTCGCTACGCCGGCCTTCGCGCACGCGTCGTCTTGCTCTTGACTCGACCCAGCGCTGCCCACGCCGCCGATGATCTCGTTCCCTACCTGGATGGGAACACCCCCGCCGAGCGCCAGAATATCGGCGACATTACGTTGCGGGGCCAGCGTCGGATCGTTGATCGTGCGCTTCTGAAACTCAAGCGTCGTGCTGCGGAACATCCGCGCTGTAAAAGCCTTGCGCCGCGCCATCTCCCCCACTTGGGGAGCCGCTTGCTCGTCGCGGAGCATCACGATTACCTGGCCCGCGCGATCCACCACCGCCGCCGCCGTGTGGAAGCCTTTCTCCCTGCATTCGCCGATGGTCGCCTCCGCGATAGTCTTGGCCATCCCCAGCGACAAAGTGCGTTGCATCACGATCCCTTGCGCGCTCGCGCTACCGCACAGGATCACCCCGAGACCACTCACCAGCCAGAATTTCAGAGCCACTGACATAACGCCTCCAGTCAGCCGACAATTATACTCGGATGCCCGAGCGGATCCTATGGAGCGCGGGATCGATGGCGGCCGCCATCTTCGCGATGTCCAGTCCGCCGCCCAGAAATGTGTTCACTCTTGCCGCAGTTAAGATTGGTTCGGAAATCACAGCGCTGTGTTCTATCACCAGCAGTTGCGTACCGGGACGCCGCGTCAGCATCGCTTTCACGCGGCCCAGCGTACGCGCGTATTCATCTTTCAGCATCCGCCGGCGTTCCGGCGTCGCGGCCGGCGGTCGATTACGGCGTAGCAGCATGCGCTCCTGTGAATCGAGCACCTCGTCGAGGTCGCGCTCGCTAAGGATCACTCGGCAGGCCAGCCCCGGCGGCAAACCGGCCATGAGTGGCGCAATAATCTTGATCACTTTTCCCCGCCCCTCGAACAGCCACTTCGAATCTTTCAACAGATTCTTCACCGGCTCAAATTCGAGGTAGCCGCGCGGATTGTCTTCATCCGCTTCCCGCAATCCGTCCGAGAGGACGTCCATGCCACCCGCCGCCAGCATTTGCATGAGCATCGAAGTACCCGAGCGTGGCAAGCCCGTCACAATGATGAGGGCTTCGGAGAGCGGCGGCATCTCCGCTGTGTTGGCAGTGAACGGTGCGTCTGAAACAGGGGCAGCAGTTTCCACTGTTTCATCCGCCGGTGAACGCACCGGATGCATGGTCTCGCGCCTCTTCATGCGGCGTGCCAGGCGTCGGTGCTCGCGGGCGGACTCGGCGTCATTGAGGTGCTTTTCCAGCACTGCGGCAAGTCGAAGGTGCGCCTCTGGAAAATTTGGGTTGAAGGAAATAGCCGCGCGATACGCTTCGGCCGCGCGCTCGTATTCCTTCATTCCTGTGAGAGCGAGCCCAAGCAGGAAGTGAGCTTGCGGATAGTGATGAACCCGCTGCAGCGCGTCGAGGGCCGAATGCGCCGCAAGTCCGAATTCTTTTCGCCGCAGAGCCATCCGGCACACCCCGATGTGCGCATGCGCGTTGTCGGGATCAATCGCCAGCGCCTTTTCATAAATCTGCCGCGCGTCGCGCCAGCGGCGTAGGCGCAGATACAGATCGGCGGTCTGCAGGAACAGGCCCGGCCGCACTAGATGCGCTTCCGTCACCCGCTCTAGCGCCGCCAGCGCCTCCGGGTAGCGCTTCTCCGCCGTCAGCACCTGCGCTTTCAGATAATCCACCACAGACGGCTGGAAGCGCTCCGGACGTCCCTCCAGGTCGTCGACGATTCGCCGCATTTCCCGCTGCATACCCAGCGCCTGGCAGGAAACGAATAGCCGCACGGCGAAGCGCGGCTCATCGGGATCGGAGGCATAGAGCTCGCTGAAAATCTCGCGCGCTTCCATGTGCCGGTCGTCGTCCTGGTAAGCTTCGCCGAGGTTATAGCGCAGCTCGCGGATGGTCTTATGCACCGCTACTTCGCGATTCGCATCCGGCCGTTCGATATACCCCAGCGCGATCATCTGTTCCAGCGCTTCGTGCGCCGCCACCGGATCCAGCCTTGTGTGTGGCGGATGGCGTCCATCCGCGCCCCGAATTTCTTCCCAGCTCGCAATCCAATCCACCTTTGGCGTTTTCAAGAACGCTGGCGAAAGAACCTTGCCATCCATATCTTGACCCACCGGCAGTCCGCAAAGTTTCAGGATTGTCGGCGCGATGTCCAGCACGGACGCTCCATGCAGCGCTTCATTTTTCTTTAAGCCTGGCCCGCTCATGGCAAGGATGCCAAAATCGCGGTGTTCGATCGCGGGTCCCGCTGGAATATCGGGAATGGACGCCGGACGCAGGTGATCCGGATGGAAGCCATGATCCGACATGAGAATGACGGTAGTGTCGTCGCCGGCCTTATCCAGCAGAGTCCCCAACATCTGATCGTGAAACTGGTACGCCATCGAGACCACGTTGTGGTACAGCCCGAAGTCGCGTTCCCCGATCCAGGACTGCCGCGGTGGGTGGTACCGCATGAACCCGTGGCAGAAGTGATCGATCGCGTCGAAGTAGACCGCGAAGAAATCCCACGGCTGGTTGTCGAGCAACCAAGTAGCGGCGGAATGGATGCTCATGCATTCGGCCAGCGTCCGCATGAACCCGGCCAGGCGCTTGTCTTCATCCTGATCGATGTCTTTGGCAAGCGGAATAAACGGCTCCACCATCTGCGGCGTCAGCAGATCGGCATGCATGCGCAGTCCCGCCAGCTTTTCGGCTAGTTCCGGCGGATAAATCGAATTCGCCAGCAACGGCCAGCCTTGGTCGAGCGGTCCTCTGGCGCGGTGGTAGTGGTCGGAAACCATCACGCCGTTGATCGGCTCGGCGGGATGGCTTGGCCACCAGCCAATAACCACGCTGCGTAGATCGTTCTGATTGAGAATGTTCCACAGCGCCTTCGATTTTCGCGATAGGTTTGTCACCGGCCGCACGCCGCGTCCATCTGGAGTTGGCTCGGCGAAGCCGAGGATGCCATGTTTGAACGGCCGCTTTCCGGTTGCGATGGAAGTCCACAACATGGGCGATAGCGGCGGATGCAGCGTAGCGATCTGCCCCGAGGCGCCGTTTTCGACCAGACGCCGGACGTTGGGCATTTTGCCCGCATCCACAAGCGGGTGGATGACCTTCCAGTCCGCGGCATCCCACCCGACCAGGAGAACTTTTCGCGCAGCCATGGATCCTTACTTGCCTGCGATCAGCCTTTGTCTATTGGGAAGAAACGAACTTCTCGATGACAAATACAAAGTGCTGTTGCGGCCGCGCTCCTGGCGGCGTGGGATAAAAGAAATTCATCCTCTTGGCGGCCTCCACAGCCGCTGGACTGTTCGGATCGGACGGCTGCAGCGAGTGCGCTTCCACCAGCTGTCCCGATGGCGTGACCAGGCCAAAGACACAAACCGGATGGGCTGTCACGCGCGACGTAAACGGACCCCGTCCAGCGAAGCGCCAGATCTTTTGCGCTCCCGCCATGGCGATCGGCGGTCCAGCAGCTTTCATCTCCTCACTGGGGACAAACAGACTCGGATCCGCAGCCGGAAGCGGAACCAGGCTGTCCACGGAGATCTCCGATACGGATTTGCCGGCTTCGGTAACAACCACCTTGCGGGGCACCAGGTGACCGCCCAGCTGTAAGGCGTTCGAATACTCGTAAGCGTAGTAGCGCCCGGGTACTTGCGAATGCACCCGGAGCAACCCGGATTGTGGATCGATACACTCCTCGGTTTCCTCCCAGCGTCGCCCGGGCGTCGCAGTCGCGGCGCTGTCTGGAGCCGAGAGCAATATGCACGTGACTTGTACACCCTCGAAGGTGGATGTTGACGTTCGGATCAAGTCGCGATCGACGAACCCGGCGGCGGGGATTGCGTCAAACAGCGCTGCACGCGCCTCCTGCAATCGGAGCGGAATGGTACTCGCGGTCCCTTCACCGTAAAATATTCCGTTCGCCGAAATCTGAGTAGTCGAGTATCCAGCCGCAGCATTAGCTGTCCAACGAAGTCCTTGCTGGGGATCGAATACATCCTCCATCTTCCAAGACCCGTCATATTCCGTTTCACCGCCGGAGTTAACCGTAAAGCTGACCTTGAGATCGTAACCCTGGTCCGCACTGCGCAAGGCGTAACTATCTCGGGCGCGGGCCAGCAGCTGAAGAACGGCTTCCCGGCTCGCCGACGTGTCGACGGTCTGGATTTGTCCCGTGACCATTTCGAGGGGATCCGCCGGTACGGGCGCTATCCTCGGTAAGTTTTTATCGAAAGCCGCAAGCGACAGTCCGGTTGCCGCAAAGAGCCAAAATATTCTCTGGAAGACCATTGAATTAGCCTTTTCTACGCTGGCGGAAATCGCAGCCGCGGCTCGTATGCCGTCGTCCCGTGTACCGGTCGAGCCGATCCCCCGCCCGATCCGCCGCCGGATCCGCCACTCGCTCCGCCCCCCGTTCCGCCTCCTGTCCCACCACCGCCTCCGCCACCTCCGCCTCCCGTTCCACCCCCACCTCCACCAAATGTTCCGCCTGTTCCGAAATAATTTCCTGGAACAGTGCCACCACCTGCAGTTACCGGATAGGTTGGGACGCCTGATCCACTTCGCAGTGAAAATGCGACACCTGTTTGGGTTTGCATCCCAGCGATAACCGCCTTAATGGAAACGTCTCCCTGGCCCAGGCCGCGTGGAACGCGCAGGTTAATCTGATACAGGCCGGCGCTGGACAGGCCAACGAATGCCGGCTTGACGAAAATGTTGTTGATGTAAAGACTGATGGCGTCGTTAATGGGCGCTGCGCTAGAGAACGCCTGTCCAGCCGGGACGACGGGAGTAGTGGGGCCGAAGCCGACGCCGAAAAGTTCAACCATGTCGCCTCCGTGTGCGGCCACCGTGGGATAGCCAAGGGAATTCCCGGTGGGTCCGAGAATGTCGTAGGTCCCCCCGCCATAAGCTCCGGAGCCATTCGACCGGAGGATGATTCCGGACACATGATTTGCATCCAGCAATAGGAACGACGGTGCAACTGGATTCAGAGTCACCGTCGATGTTGCGCTGCCTCCGGCAGTGGTAACCACTACCGATACGGGGCCTGTCGCTGTATCGTCCGGCGCCTGCAGGTTGATCTGCCCGGGACTGACGAATAGGAGAAACGCAGCTTTACCGTTGATTTCCACGCGGGTGCCACCCAACGACGTCGGAAAATCACCGCTCGAAAAGGTTCCGCTGGCGAGATTAGTCCCGAAAATCGATACCCATTCGCCAGGCTGAATGATGCTTTCCCTGCCGTCCAGAGGGACCACGCCACCGGTGGAAATGGATGGGGCCTGCGCTTGGCTAGCTTGGCCAATTTTCAGGTCCGCACCATTGGCCATCGCTAACCGGACGGCGTTTACGATTGGTATGTTCTTGGAACTCGTAAGATTGTGCTTGACCGCCGTGGACCTCGCGATGGGCTCCCCGGTGATGTCCCGAATACCGTTGCCGATAATTGACGCCGAAGCGCTCGTCACCATCGCCATGGCCGAGCCGGTAACCGCTGCGTAGATTTGCCAGTTCCCCGCACTACGCTTCAGCGCGTCCTTCAGAGACGATGAACGGAGGGTGGCGAAGTAAACATCCAGACGGCGATCGAGGTCGAGTTTTCGAGCCGCACCCATGAGTTAGCCTCCGTGGCTCCTTGCGTCTACTGAAAACCTATTTAAATTGTATAGTTTCCAGAACCAGCCGAGAATACTATCGCTGCGGTATTTTTGATCGCCGGTGGTTGCTACCAGCGGATTATACTGATTCGAGGACATTGTCGGAGACTCTGATGACAAAATGGAAATTCTTAGCAGGCCTGGCTTTCGGCGCTTGCATTGGTACTTGGGTGACCATGTGGATGGACCGGAAACCCTCCGTTGTCGAAGCGAAAGAGCCGTCGCTTACTGCGCTCGATTACGACCAAATCATTCAACTCACCAACCGCTACGCCTATGGCATCGATACTTGTTCGAACAACGGCTACGACTATGCGGACGTGTTCACTCCCGACGGCGTTTTCATCGACAAGAACTCCGACGAAGGTTTCAAGCAAGGGGGCCGCGTGCTGGCGAAAGGTCGCGAGGCGCTGGCAACTCTGATCGGTGGCGGATCGCGCGGTTGCAAGACGCCGCTGATCTGGACCGGCTGGAGCCACATTATGACCAACCACTTGATCACGCCGTCGCCCGAGGGCGCCACCGGCAGGATCTATCTCTTGCAGATGGGCATCAAGGGACCGGGCAGCATCGAACGGCATGGCGGATACGAGGACGTCTACGTGAAGACGGCCATGGGCTGGCGCATCAAGTCGCGCACGCACGTTCGCGATAGGGCTTGGTTCAACCCGCTTCTTCAAACACCGGATCTTAACTAACGAAAATGCATATTTCAAGAACGATGCATGCAGTCTCTGCGTTGGCAGCCGGATTGATAGTCGCTTCGCCAGCGATCGTGGCTAGCGATGCGTTGCCGGTGCTGGAACAGAACGCGTTGGTGCAAAAGTACTGCGCCGTCTGTCACACCGACAAGGTTAAGAACGGTGGGCTCTCGCTGGAACATTTCGATGCGGCGCATCCCGATCCAGGCGTGGCAGCGATGATGCTCGGCAAGCTGAAAACCGGGGCGATTGGTGCGGCGGGCGTGAAGCTGCCGGACGATGCCACGATCCACGCATGGATCAGCGCGATGTCGGCGGAAGCCGCTGGGGCCAACCGTTGGAGCGTGAATCGAACCAAAGATCCGGCAACCAAGGCTACCATTCTGAGCGCGAGCATCGTGCGGGACGTGCCTTCCGCCATGAGTGCGGACGTTCCAGATTCCTACCGGCTGACAGTTACGTGCCGCGCCGATACGAGCGAAGCCGAGATGGACCTCGCATGGTCGCCCGGGGTTCCGAAAACAGGCCAAGTTCTGTCTGCGTTCGTGGATGGAAGAGCGCTGTCTACCTATCAGGTGAAGGGTTCCGAAAAAATGGGCAACGGCGCGAATGGAAGCTCCGGGCCGGGTTTTGTCATTATTTACCCAACACAGCCAGGGGGAAAGTCTGCAATGGCGTTACCGGCGGACAACCTCACCATCCGCGATGCCTTCCCCAATGAGACGGTCGTCTTCCCGTTCGGCGAACTGTCTCAAACCCAGCGGCAGGCTCTCTCGACCTGTTTCACCGGAACCGTTGCCGGCCTCTAGCGCCCACCACTCGACAATCTTCCGAAATATTTCGGAACGAAACCCGAACTCAGCCGTATATCAGTTGTGATCTTAGGTAGATCATCGACTGGAGTATACTGAGACGCATGCCGAAGCGCGAATCCCCCCTTCATAGTGAGATGCTCCAAGGAACTCTCGACATGCTGGTCCTGCAGACGCTGGTTCTGGGCCCGGCGCACGGGCACACCATCGCGCATGCCATTGAGCGTGGGTCTGAGGAGGTCCTCCAGATTGAGCATGGATCGCTCTACCCCGCGTTGCATCGGCTGGAAGATCGCGGTTGGATCGCATCCTTCTGGGGCACTTCGGATAACAATCGCAAAGCGAAATACTATCGGCTGACACCGGCGGGCCGAAAACAGTTGATTGCGCAAACCACGCGTTGGGACCAACTAGTGGGCTGTCCGTGAGATACCTTTAGCATTGAGGCAACGTCATTACAATGATGGCGTTGCCTGAACCACTCCCCCTGAGCGCTGCACAGAGATCCGAATTGCAGACGTATCTGCGAAA
>Ga0187872_10000304_pt1 | contig 58755 bp, 48 predicted proteins | sample June2016WEW_16_4_FD_132973 | JGI IMG/M metagenome (GOLD analysis project Ga0187872, IMG submission 132973) | Peatland microbial communities from SPRUCE experiment site at the Marcell Experimental Forest, Minnesota, USA - June2016WEW_16_40 | ecosystem: Environmental > Terrestrial > Soil >...
CCTTGTTGCCGCCCGTTGCGCCGTCGGGGAGTGGCTCAGCCTGGTAGAGCACCTGGTTCGGGACCAGGGGGTCGGAGGTTCAAATCCTCTCTCCCCGACCATCTTTTCTCTCGCTCTTTCAATTGTTTACGCTGCCTTCAGGCAGGGGTCGAACTGGTAATTGGCCGAAGGCTCAGGTGTGGGACTGAGCGCCGCACACGCGGCGGAGTTCGCGCTGGTTCCTGGCAACGGGAAGTTCTGGTCGTAGTTTTCGGCTGTCACGTGTTGAGATTCGGAGCCTACATACGCTAAGGTTCCAACCGCATGCGGGAAAAGCTCGCGCTCGACCGTCAAGCTGTAGGTTTCGACTCGCGCGGCCTGGAAATCCGGACCAAAAGCCGCCAGCGATACCGGGCCAAGCGTATTCTGCACGGCTCCGAGAAGGGGTTGGCTGATCAAGCCGTTATTTACGGTTGTGCTCTGGACAAACGGCGGATTTGGAAGAAATGCAGGATTTAGTTCCAAGGCGACTGGCGTATAGCCGACACCGTAGCCGCCACGCACTGAAGTCTTGTTGTCGGACGTTAGAGCGTAGGCGAAGCCAACGCGCGGGCCAAAGTAATTTTCCTTCGGGTTGTAGAAACCACGGGGTGTGCCGTTTTGCCCAGCGAATACCAGGCCGTTCGTGAGGTTGGCGACAGATCCACTCCCCGTTAATGGCTGTCCGTTGCCGTTGAAGACGAAGCCGCCGGTTGCTTGCTGAATGAGCGGCGCATTCGCGGGAATGAAGTGGTTTGTGGAAAAACTTGTGAGCTGGTTGCCATCCATGGTCTCTGGCATAAAATACGACCAGCGCAGTCCGAGGTTCAGAGTAAGCCTAGGCGTGATTTTCCAGTCGTCCTGTGCGTAGCTTTCGGTCCAGCCGTAGTGGAAACGGCCTCGCCGCTGCAAGTTCGCCTGAGTGTAAGTGGAATCGAGTCCCAGCAGATAGTCAGAAACGATGTCGCCCGTGTGAATCCCCGTGACCGTGAACACTCCCATGGGCGCGGGAAAGACCCCGGCATTCTGGCTTTTAACTCCCTTCATGTACAGGAATCCGAATTGGAGGACGTGCTTGCCTTTCACCCAAGTAAGGTCATCCGAAAGAATCGTATCCCCATCGCTGGAAATTGTCGGCAAAGCACCCACTCCAAGCCAGGCCCAATAGCTGCTCGAAAAAATAATGTTCGGGATGCGGTTGAGCGGGTCAGCCCCCGGATAAGCCTGAGCGATCGCAGTCCCGGCCGGCATCGTGTAATTGGAGATGTTTGAGTGGCCCTTCGTGTAATTCTCACCGATGCTTACGTTATTGATCAATCTCGGAGTAAAGTTCGAGGTCCAGCGCACCGTTCCGTTAAATCCTGGCGTGTAGACTGAGGACCCAGGCTTGGGGGCAGGGTCGTTGAAGTTGCGAGACGCCTGGATGTTGTCGGACTCCTCATAACTGATGCGAGCCATCAGCGCGTTATTCGAATTAATCGATTGATCCACACGGTAGACTTGATCGATTTGGCTATTGTTTTGAATGCCGTTGTTGATGTACCCGCCGACGCCCAGCGACGGATCATTTGGTAAAGGCCAGTACGCATTCATGAGCGCGACGGAGGTGGGATCGAAGCACGCGGAATTGACTTGGTTCACCACTCCATCCGACCCTGATAACAAACAAGTGGATGGATTGAGCCCCCTCGCCGCCAGCGCGGCTTGGCTGCTGGCATCGAGCGCAAGCCCGCTCGTCGGCAAGAAAGGGTCCCCACTGAGATCACCGCTCCGCATGGGTTGTGTAAACATTTTCCGGCTGGATAGAGTTGCCGCAATATGGCTGATTCGCCATTCGCCGGCGGCAAAAAAATAGGTCTTTTTACTTCCCTCCGAATTGTAGACGTGCGGAATTTGAACCGGACCACCGAGCGTGTACCCAAAAATATTCTGGTGTAGGGCCTGAGGCCCGACTTGGAAATAGTTCCGCGCTGCAAAGCCGTCATTGCGAATATAGTCGTAAGCCGCACCGTGGAAGACATTACTCCCGGACTTGGTTTCGACCAGAATCTGCCCAGAACCGGCCATCCCGTATTTCGCACTGTAGTTAGTCTTGAGAACGCGAACTTCTGAAATGGAATCGAGGACCGGCATGACATCAATCTGGAAGAGCGCTGCGGGCACCGTGTCGTAGATCCCGTCAAGGGAGAATGCTGTGTTCTCGACTGAAGCGCCGTTGACAATGACGGTATTTAATACCGTCTCGCCATTGCCGGATAGCTGACTCGCACCTAGGATATTGCTGACGCCCGGAACGATTTGAGTGAGCGATTGGAAGTTGCGGCCGTTCAGCATCAGGTTGGAGACTTCCTTTGCACTGATCGTTCCACTCGACTCGGAACTTTCCGTCTGGACCGTCACCGTGTCCGCCTCAACAGTTACCTCGAAGTTCGCCTTGCCCACCTGGAGCTTGACATCAACGGTTCGGCGCTCGCCTGGATCCAGATGGATGTTCCGGATTAATGTCCAGGTGAAGCCGTCCTTCAAGATCTTTGCCGTGTAGTCGCCGGAGGGTAGAGCTTCGATCGCGAAGAAACCCTCGTTCGAGCTTGTCTGTTCTCGTGATATGTTTGTGGCTTCATCGGTGATCCTGACCGTTGCTCCGGCAACGAGTGCACCTGAGGCATCTCTTACGGTTCCGACGATTGCACACAGGTTCCCGACCTGTGTGTTGGCGTATCTCGCCCCCGCGAGGAAAATCAGGAGCGTTACGAAGATTCGATTACGCGCCATATCACTCCTGATTCTTCGGCTAAACATAGGCTTCCGTTGTCCCAGCGGTCAACCGCTTCATCCAGTTACACGAACTCCGTGCCTGTCAGAGTTAGTCTCCGTGTACCTCCCAATAGCCTTTCTCTGCCCGGTCGGTGGGTTTCGGTCTTCGTAACCGCCAAACTCCGACCACCACGACGAGCGCTACCAATGCGATCGTGATCAACGCGATGGTCATAATTGTTAACACTCTCTTCGTCCCTCAAAACTTGTCTGAACCCCTTATCGCATCTCCATTGAGTGCTTATTGTGAGAAGCACAACGGGTGCCAAACGGGACCTTCGCGGCGACGCAAGACCCTCTCGCGGCGACTCTTGAGTAGCGAATGATCTTGACGGAAGGAGACGACAGATAATCAACAAAGGCGATTACCTTAGCCTTGCGCAAGCTTTGCTCTCAGACGTGTTGTGAGCGCCCGTCTCAATTCCGCTGCTTCTCGCGCTTTCACATTCTCGATCTCGCCCAGGTAACGTTCGTGCAGGAGTGGGTTGATCTCCTTCAAAACGCTGTCAAGGGCGTCGAGTTTAATCTGGCTTTCTACCAAGAGGTCAACGACCTCTCCGAGAGCCTTCATTGAGGGCTGGCCGGTTACTCTGCTCATCGAGATTTCCCTTCAATTCTGTGGTTCAATCTCCCGCAACTGGCGACCAATTGGCTTTCGTGGCCGGCACACCGAGGTGTTCATGCCTGCCAACGAACTCATCTTCGAGAGCAGCCCATTGCGGCAGCCCAACGATGTCTTCATACTCTCCGAACGTGACCGATTCCTCTGCTGGCATCGGGCGGCCTGCCTTGAGGTCCGCGACCGCCTCTTGAATCGCGCGAGTCACGCGGAAAATGACTGTGGAGGGATAGAGGAGCATCGTGTAGCCGAGCGCGTACAGGTCCTTTGGGTCCATCCAAGGCGTTCTGCCCCCGCCTTCGAGAATGCTGGTCGCCAGCGGGACTCCTCGCAATCTCTCTCCGACCTTCTGCAACTGCTCCGCTGTCTCCACGGCCTCGATGTACACTCCGTCGGCTCCCGCCTCCAGGTAGAGTTCGGCTCGGCGGAGCGCCTCGTTAAGGCCAAGCGGCGCAAGCGCATCGGTCCGCGCCATAATGAACGTCTCGGTCTCGTGACGGGCCGCAACCGCGGCGCGAATTTTCCCGGCGTGGACCTCGGCCGGCACGACCTTCTTGCCGAGCATGTGGCCACAGCGCTTCGGCGCCTGCTGGTCCTCGAGGAAAATTGCCGATGCGCCCATCGCCTCATAGCCCTGCACCACGCGGATCACGTTCTTCGCGTCACCGTAGGCATCGTCTGCATCGACGAGCACAGGCAGTGAGGATGCGGCGATCGTATCGCGCATCACCGCGCTGTTCTCCCCGAACTGCGCGAGGTCGATGTCCGGATAGGCGAAGCGCGACCCAACCAGCGCAAACCCGCCGATCTGATAGGCGGGATACCCGGCCAGTTCGATCAAGCGCGCAGTCAGTGCATCGTGCGCCACGGGGAGAAGCAGCGGGGCGCTCTCGCTGAGCACCTTCCGCCAGGTCTTGCGCGAGCGCTTATTGGTGCCAACGAATCTATTCATTCTCACAGTCCTTTCACACCCAACCACCCGCCTGCACGCATTCTTCCCATCGACACGGGCCCACCGCTGTCCGGAGAAGTTCTGATCGAAACATCCATCGGTTGAATGCCGGCCTCAACTGACTGCCCGTTCCTCATGCGCCCAGAACCGCTCACGCAGCATTCTTTTTAAGATTTTTCCGGAGCCACTCTTGGGTAACTCGGTATCCAGGAACTCGACGCGGCGCGGGATTTTGTAACTCGCGAGACTCTGCCGGCAGTGCGCGACAAGCTCCTCCAGAGTGAGCGCCATTCCCGGCTTCGGCACAACGCAAGCCATCACCAGCTCGCCCCATTTGGGATCAGGGATTCCGAAGACCGCGGCTTCGCGAACAGCCGGATGCGCGTAAATAATCGCTTCGACCTCCCCGGAGTAAACGTTCTCGCCTCCGGTGACGATCATGTCTTTCAGGCGGTCCAGAATGTAGAAATATCCGTGGGAATCCTGATAGCCGATGTCGCCGGTGCGAAACGAGCCCTCTTGAAATGCAAGGGCGGTCTCCTCCGAATTATTCCAGTACCCGCGCATCACGTTAGCGCCGCGAGCCACCAATTCGCCTGGCTTCCCAGCCTCGACTTGCTCCCCAGCTTCGTCCAGGATCCGCAGATCGATGCCAGGACAAGGGCGGCCGCAGGACAATAGCCGGTCCTGCGTATGTTCTCGGTCCTGCAGTCCCGTCAGGAAGCCAGTCTCGCTGAGTCCATAGACCTGAACCAGTTTCGACCACGGCAGAAGTTCCTTCGTACGCTGAATGAGTTCGGGCGCCATGGGAGACCCGCCGTACGCCAGTACATCCAGACTGCTCAAGTCGTACCTCCCAGCCTCCGGGAACTGAGTCAGCAAATTGATCATCGTCGGAACCAACACGGTATGGCTGACGCGCTCGCGTTCGACGGTCTCACAGAAGGTCTGCGGGTTGAACTTTGGAATCGTGACCTGCGATGCGCCGAAAGCCGGCGCCGCAAACATGGCGGGAAAGTCAGCAATATGAAACAGGGGTGCCGCGTGCAAGTAGACGGCGCCTTCGGTGTAGCGCATCCAGTAGTTGAAGTGGTGGATATCGGCCAGGACATTCGCGTGAGTCACCATTACGCCCTTCGGCCGGCCAGTCGTGCCGCTCGTGTAAATGAGAGCCAGTATCGCTTCCGGGTTATACGCAACCTCGGGGGGAAGATCCCTACGAATCTCCAGGGGATCTTGATCGAGCACCCGCTGCCACGATATCCGGACCGTTGGAGAGGGTAACGAGGAATGACGGACCAGGCCATGCGGAGCCGCATCGGCGAGCACCCGATCAATTTCCGCCAAAGAGAGCCGTGTGTTGATTGGAACCGCGATGACTCCAAGCCAGCTGCATGCGTACACCAACTCGATGTACTCGGGGATGTTCGGTAAAAGCAGGGCGAGCCGGTCTCCAGTGTTAAATCCATGTGAGCTGAGAGCGGCTGCTATGCCTTTAACCCGCGTTTCCAGTTCGGAGAAAGATAAGCGAGTCCCCCCGGGAGCAAGCGCCGTCCCCGCCGAATAGTATCGGGACGCGCGGCCGAGTGAATGGACATAAATCATCGCTTGCTCCCAAGAATGGAGATATTGGCCGTGAAGCAACCCTCGCTGTGCTTTTATGCGCTGCGAGCAGCTTTTGCTTCGCTCCCGACCGCAGCCTGAGCTTTCTTTTCGTCCTTCGCGCGAGTGGCGAGCAATTCCAGCAGCATGGCATCGCGCTCGCCTTCGAGTTCTTCGATCGAACGGTTACCGGCTTCTTTCAAGACCCCTTCGAGCAGCGTTTGCTTAACCTCGGGGCTGAATTCGGTGATTTTCCCGAGATCTTTCCACCATGCCGCCAACGGGCCCGTGAACTGCGCCAGGAAATGCTGCATCCCACCTTGACCGCCGCCCAGGTGAAACAGAAGATTGGGCCCCATGACACCCCACCGCAGTCCGGGCCCCCAACACACTGCTGTATCCGAGTCAGCAACATCGAGCACGCCTTGCTCGATGAGGTACACGACTTCGCGATAGAGGGCGGCTTGTAGGCGATTCGCGACGTGGCCGACTACCTCTTTGCGGACATGAATCGGCTTCTTGCCGATCGATTCGTAAAAGGCGATCGCCTGTTCAACGGTTTCCGGTGATGTTTTCGCGCCAGCAACCACTTCGACCAGAGGAATGACATGGGGAGGATTAAAAGGGTGCCCGGTCACGCAACGTTCGGGATGCTTGCAGGCAGACTGCATCACGCTCATGGTCAACCCGGATGAACTCGAGGCGATAATTGAATCCTCCGGGGTCGCAGCGTCCATATCCGCGAACAGCTTGATCTTGAAGTCCTGGCGTTCGGGGCCGTTCTCCTGAACTAGGTCGGCGTCGGCGAGTGCCTTCTTCATGTCGGTCGTGAACTTCAGATGTTCGCGGGATGCGTTCGGTGAAAGTCCGATGACGGCGAGATCCTTCCAGGCGGCGTCGATGAACTTGTGTAGGTTGGCTTCCGCGTTGGGTGCTGGGTCCGTAGCAGTGACGTTGAAACCACGCGCCAGGTACAAGGCCGCCCAACTCGCGCCAATTACGCCCGTACCGACAATAGCTATGTTCCGAATCTGCTTGTTCTTTGCCATGAGTATGCTCTCCATTCTTGTTTACGCAACTGCTGTTTTCGTGGAAGTTTGCTCCGCAGCCTTCGCCGCCTGTGATCCATGGTGATTCACGATGAGTCGTGAACCTCGCTGGCCGGTGAAATACGTCCAAACCCACTGCAGGAAGACCGTCAAACGGAGACTCGAGGTCGCCAGGAACTGCAGGTGGATGGCCGCCCAGGCAAGCCACGCTCCGAAGCCGCTCACTCGTACCTTGTGACTTTGCAAAACTGCAAAGCCCTTGCCTACCACCGCCATGTTTCCTTTGTCGAAGTAACTAAACGGACCCGGCGGCGCGCTGCCGGTGATGCGGCTGTGAATCACTTTTCCTGCATAACGTCCTTGCTGCATTGCGACCTGCGCAACACCGGGAAGCGGCTTGCCGTTTTCCTCGAATGACGCCGTATCTCCCACCACGAAAATCTCGGGGTGTCCAGGCACGGTAACGTCTCCTTGAACGCGCACTCGCCCGGCACGGTCGGTTTCCACTTTCAGCCACTTGCCCGCTGGCGACGGTGCAACCCCCGCCGTCCAGATCACTGTCTTACTGCCGATACGTTCTCCCGCGACGACGATGCCGTCGGCGTCAATGCGATCTACGCTGTGCCCGAGCTTTACTTCGACTCCTAAGTCCTCGAGCCTTCGCTTCGCAGCCGCCGAGAGATCCTCCGAGAACGGGGGCAAAACTCGCGGGGCCATGTCGACCAGCACAATTCTTGCGGAAGCGGGATCGATCCGGCGGAAATCTGACTTCAGTGTGGTTCGGACCAGAATCGCCAGAGCGCTGGCCATTTCTACACCTGTTGGGCCGGCGCCGACCAGGATGAAAGTCAAGAGCTCAGGGTGGCGGCTCGGATCTTCTTCGGCCTCCGCCTGCTCGAATGTCTGCAAGATTTTATTTCGGCTCGACACGGCATCCGCGAGGCTCTTCAGCCCGGGCGCGTACTCCTCAAATTCGTTATGACCGAAATAGCTGTGCGTAGCTCCCGTGGCGAGGATGAGGTAATCGTAGGCAACGGGCACTCTTTCGCGATCCGCATCGCTGGCGAAGACGCACTTTCGCTCCTTGTCCACACCTGTGACTTCTCCCAAAATGACTGTGACGTTCTTCTGCTTCCGGAAAATGCTGCGGATTGGCGTCGCAATCTGGCTAGGGGTGAGCGCTGCCGTTGCCACCTGGTAAAGCAGTGGCTGAAACAGGTGGTGGTTTGCCCGGTCGATCAAGATGACCTCTGCGGGAACATTCTTGAGTGCCTTGGCGGCGGCCAGTCCGCCGAAACCTCCGCCGACGATGACGATTCGTGGTTGAGCCATTTTGTTCCTCGAGTTGCCTCAGTCCGCCGCGACCGACGCGTGTTGCGGAGCTGGGATTGTGCCGCTTGCCCGAAAACCGGCGATATCGTCAGTGGTGAAGCCAAGCTCTTTCAGCACCTCGTCGTTATGCTCGCCGATTCCGGGCGCGCGCCTCGCAGATACTTTCGTAACGCCGTGCACCTGAATAGGACTGCTGATAGTCGAGGTCAGCTTCTCGCCGGCTCCTTCGAGCGGAACGACAATGTCATTCGCTCGCAATTGCGGATCATTCACGACTTCGTGCGGCTCACGCACGGCGCCGAAGGTGACCTGAACGCCGTTGAAGACTTCATACCAATGCGACATGGGCTGCGAACCAAAGATCTCATCGAGAATCGCCGTCAGTTGCGGCCGGTTCTGCGCCAGCTTGGCTGCATCGGAGAATCGCGGATCGGTCAGGATATCTTCACGGCCGATGGCTTTCAGGACCGCGGGCACCTTGTCGGGAGTAACTACAAGAACGAACCAGGTGCCATCGGAGGAGTGATACACGTTCAAGGCCGCATTTGCGGGATGCGCCCGATCATGCAGCCCATAGAAATTCGCGCCGCATAGAGCGGCCTGGATAAAGACGCTGGCCGACCAGACCCCTGCGGCTAGGAGTGAAGTAGTGACGTAGGATCCTTTGCCGGTGCGTTCGCGACGATAAAGCGCGGTCGCAATCGCGGCATAAATGCAGACCGCAGTCGCATTGTCCCCGCTGCCTGCCACCGGCCAGGTCGGCGGCGATCCCGCGTCGCGTGTCATGGATAGCAAACCGCTTCGCGCCCAGTAAGCCGTGATATCGAATCCCGGAAGAGCGGCGTCCGGGCCTTTCTCGCCGAAGCCGGTAAGATCGGCATAGATCAGACGCGGATTCCACTGCGCGACATCGTCATATTCGAGCTTCAGTTTCTTGCGCGCGGAATGCGGCGTGTTGACGATGAACACGTCGGCCCACTTGGCTAACCGCTCGAGAACCGGCTGCGCGCTCGCGGCCTTTAGATTGAGCGCAACGCCACGCTTGTTTCGATTCGCCAATTGGAAGGGATAAGGCTCTTCCGAACGCGGTTGCGGCGGGATCCTCTGCCCCTTTCTCCACAGCTCTCCGTCGGGCGGCTCGACTTTGATAACGTCCGCGCCGAAGTCGGACAAGATCGTCGCCGCACCGGGACCCGCGATGAAGCTGGCCAGGTCTACCACCTTCAACCCTGAGAATATGTTTTCATCTGCCATGCGAATCTCCTGAGTTATGAATTCCTTCCGAGTTCTCGTTCAAGGCAATCCAAAGATGCGGCCGAGAGGACATCCCGGCCTCCGAGCCGTACACTTCATCGCCTCATCGTCCCTGGAACTGCGGCGCGCGTTTCGCGAGAAAGGCGGTTGTGCCTTCCTTCTTGTCTTCCGACCCTGCGCAGATCCCAAATAGCGATGCCTCGATCAGAAGACCTTCCGAGACGCTTCCATCCAGTCCTTTGTTAACCGCATCGATTGAGAACTTCACGCCGAGCGGAGCATTGGAGTTGATCTGGTTAAGGATGGCCTCGGCTCGCGGGATCAGATTGGCGAGCGGAACCACCTCATTGACCAGGCCGGTGCGATAGGCCTCCTGAACATTGATGATTTCGCCGGTGAGAATGAGTTGTAGCGCTCTCCCCTTACCAATCAATCGAGGAAGACGTTGCGTTCCGCCGGCTCCGGGCATGATTCCGAGCTTGACTTCGGGCTGACCGAACTTCGCATTCTCGGAAGCAATTCGGATAGTGCACGCCATGGCCAGCTCACAGCCACCGCCAAGAGCGAAGCCATTCACCGCGGCGATCACCGGTTTGCCAAGGTTTTCGATGAGCTCGGTCGCTGCCTGCGCATGTCGGGTTGACTCTTCCGCCTGCACACCGGTGGAAGTGGACATTTCGGCAATGTCTGCGCCTGCGGCGAACGCTTTGTCGCCGCTGCCGGTCAGAATGACGCCGCGAACGCTCGCGTCATCGCGGGCGTCCTGAAAGACATCCTTGAGCTCGGAGAACACTGCCTGGCTCAGTGCGTTGAGAACCTTGGGCCGGTTGAGGGTCACATACGCAATCGGACCTTTCTTCTCGTAGAGAAGGTTTTGCAGTTGTAACGCAGATGCTGTCGAAGCCATTGCTCTTCTCCTTCTTCAATCGAATAAATTCAAAAGCCGGTTATGCGGCGACAGGCACTTCGGCGTACGCGATCCCGGACAAGTTGCCTTGGGCGAAGAGCAACATCTTCTTGTCCGACCCGTCCAGATTCGCGCTGTACACGGAACCGCCAAAGTCGGCGAAAAACATGCGGCGGCCCTTCAAGTCCAGGAATAATCCGATCCCTTCCATCAGGTCGTGGACAACAATTTCCGGGACGGAGCTTTGGCCGGGCGCCACGTCCATGGGCGCGCGATTCACCGTGTTGCCGCGTGGCGGATCGCCGCGGTCGGTCCAGTACATCGTGCGGTTTGCAAGGTCCAGATCTAGGTCGATCGGTTCGGGCAGATTCTCGTAGAGCAATTCAATGTCTTTGCGGTTCGCAGGCGTCTGCCCCTTACGGATTTCCAGATTGGCGCGAAAGATGCGCCCCTCCCCGGCATTGTCAGATCCTTTTTGCGTCCAGTAGAGTTTCCCGCCGTCGAGATCGAGCGCGATGCCCACGCACCATTTCTTCGCATCGGGGCCGGGACGGGGGTCGCCCTGGCTCGTGTCAATCAGGGTTTCAATCTTGGAACCATCGAGATTGCACCGCATCACACGCATGCCTTCGCGATCGCACCAGTAAAGCTTGCCGTTCTTCTTATCGAGTTGGAGTTGCTTGGGCGTGAAAGTTCCGCCCGTCGGAACGATGCTTGTGACATTGCTGCCGTCAAGATCAGCCCGATCGATGGCGCCATCGTTCCCTTTGAGGCTGCCCATGTTCGTCCAGTAAATGTAGCCGGCCGTAGCATCCACAACGATCCCATCCGGAAGTTTTCGACCTTCGCTGACAATCGTCTTCAAATCAGAACCGTCGGGCTTCGCTGAGAGAATGCGGCCGGCGCCGAGGTCCAAGAAAAAGAGACGACCCGAGGTAGATTTGGCGGCAGGCTTCGCGAGCTTTGGTTTGGTTACGGTAGATGCCATGAATTCGCTTGCTCCTTTGCAAAAATTCATTCGATAACTCGCCATCATCGGAAACGAATTCGCTACCTCGATTCCACGAGGAACGCGAAAGCAAACCGATGAAAACGCCCTACAAGAAAGCACTCAAGCCGGTCACGGCCTTGCCGACAATCAGGTTCTGCATCTGGTAGGTGCCTTCGTAGGTGTAGAGGGCTTCGGCGTCGGCGAAGAAGCGCCCCACGTTGTAGTCAGCGATGATGCCGTTTCCGCCGCACACCTCGCGGGCCCAAGCGACCGTCTCGCGGCACTTGGCCGTGCAGAACGCTTTCGAAAGTGCCGCATGCGCGTCGGTCATCTTTCCTTCGGCCTCCAGCTGAGCCATGCGAACCACCAGGCACTGCGAAGCAGTAATGTTGCCGAGCATCCTGGCGAGGAGATCCTGCACGAGCTGAAATGAGCCGATCGGCTTTCCGAACTGCAAGCGCTCCTGGGCGTACTTGAGAGCATTCTCGTAGGCACCCATGGCGCATCCCGTCGCCTCCCAGCTGACGAAATAACGGGTCCCGCGCAAAACCTTGGCCGTGTCTCGGAACGAGTTATCTCCTTGAAGGCGATTCTCCTCCGGGATCCGGCAGTTCTCCATCGTGATCTGGCCGTTCTGGACCACCTTGAGTGCGATCTTGTTCTGCATCTTTTCGACCTTAAAGCCGGGCGTGGCCTTGTTCTCCACGATGAATGCCTTGACTTGATTGTCGGCAACGTCGCGCGCCCAGATGATCGCAATGTCGCACCACGGGGAGTTGCCGATCCATCGTTTCTGGCCGTTGATGATCCAGGCGTCGCCGTCACGCTTCGCCGTTGTCGTCAGGCCGCCCGATGCTCCGGAACCCACCAGCGGTTCCGTGAGTCCGAAGCAGCCGACCTTTTCCAAGCGAGCCATCGGCGGCAGCCACTTCTGTTTTTGCTCTTCCGAACCGCCGAGGTAGATGGAAGACATTGCCAGGCCGCTGTGCACACCGAAGAAGGTCGCAATCGACGTGTCGACGCGTGCCATCTCCATGGCAACCAGACCTGCCAGCAACCCGCTTCCTCCTCTGCAGCCGTAGCCCTGCAGGCCAACGCCGCCAAGATTGAGTTCCTTGAGTGCCGGCAACAGCTCGAACGGAAACGAATCCTCGATCCAATATTTCGTGATGATCGGGGCGACCTTGGTCTCCATGAAGGTGCGCACCTGTTTCACAACCGCCAGTTCCTCCGCCGGAAGCGTCTCGACGAGCTCGTAAAAATCACTGTTGGGTGCGGGAAGGGGCTTCTGCGGTTTCGGCATCGTGATGGGCTTTGGCATGGTTGCCATGAAGAATCCTCCTAGTTATGAGCGCCTCGTTTTTCTCAGGCGAAAGAGTAAGAGCAGTCCATTTGCCAAACGTCATGCTTGCGGAGTGTGCTGAAAAGTGCCCTCTCTTCTCGATCCCGTCGTGCCGCTGTTCAAGGTCTGACGAATATCTGGCTTTTTGACTTTTGACTGTTGCATAGAAGTTGACATGCGTTCGGATTCGCCTGCTAAAGCTCAGGCAGGGAGAAGAAGAGCTGGCATCGTAATTGCTCGTTTCAGAAATGCAACTAGAGTTGCCGAGATATGGCGGCTGTCAGAACCCATCAAGTTGACTCGCCATTCCGAACCCAACTTGTGAAAGTGAGAATTCATGACGTCAAAGCCCGAACGCTTTACCAATGCAACCGGGGCCCCCGTACCGGACAATACGAACATTTTGACAGCCGGCCGTCGTGGTCCCGCGCTACTGCAGGACATCTGGCTGATCGAGAAGCTCGCACACTTTGATCGCGAGGTCATACCTGAGCGCAGGATGCACGCCAAAGGCTGGGGTGCGTACGGAACTTTCACGACGACTCATGACATTACGAACTACACCAAGGCAGCGATTTTTTCGGAGGTTGGAAAGCAGACGGCTATGTTTGCGCGCTTTTCGACCGTCGCCGGGGAACGCGGGGCCGCCGATGCGGAGCGCGATATCCGCGGGTTTGCTCTCAAGTTCTACACCGAGGACGGAAACTGGGACATCGTTGGGAATAATACCCCGGTCTTTTTCTTTCGCGATCCTCTACGCTTCCCGGATCCCAATCACGCGATCAAGCGCGACCCCCGTACCGGTCTTCGCAGCGCTCAGAATAACTGGGACTTCTGGACTCTTCTTCCCGAGGCGCTCCATCAGGTCACCATCGTTATGTCCGAACGCGGCATTCCAAAGTCATTCCGAAATATGCATGGCTTCGGAAGCCACACGTTCTCGATGATCAATGCCGAGAACAAGCGAGTTTGGGTAAAGTTCCACTTCCGCACACACCAGGGCATTGAAAATCTCACGGACGAAGCCGCCGCTGCGCTTGTAGCAAATGACCGCGAGAGCCACGGCCGGGATCTATTTGAGGCGATCGATCGTGGAGATTTTCCGCTTTGGACACTTTTCATTCAGGTTATGACGGAGGCGCAGGCAAAGACACACAAACACAATCCCTTCGACCTGACCAAAGTCTGGCCCAAAGCTGATTACCCACTGATCGAAGTTGGCGTCATGGAGCTCAATCGCTATCCGGAAAACTATTTCGCAGAAGTGGAGCAAGCCGCCTTCTCCCCGGCGACTGTGGTCCCCGGAATTGGCTTCTCTCCTGACAAGATGCTGCAGGCGCGCCTGTTCTCGTACGGTGACACCCATCGGTACCGCCTGGGGGTTAACTTCAATCAGATCCCTGTGAACGCGCCGAAGTGCCCGTTCCACTCCTATCATCGCGATGGCCAGATGCGCACCGATGGAAACCTCGGAGCGACTACGAGCTATAACCCAAATAGCCAGGGATTGTGGGACGACCAACCGAAATACGCTGAACCGGCGCTGCCGCTCGAAGGGGACGCTGATCACTATGACCACCGCTTAGAAGAGGATCACTGGGAGCAACCGGGTAATCTTTTCCGAAAGATGACCTCTGAGCAAAAACAGCGGCTTTTCGACAACACGGCGCGCGCGATCAATGGAGCCTCTCGGGCGGTATTGGCACGGCATGTTGCAAACTGCAGAAAAGCCGATCCCGCCTATGGCGCCGGGGTAGCGCAGGCGCTTGGCGTCAAGATTGATATCGCCGCTTCACGTGAGACTGATCACGTCGCTGCGGATTAGGCGAGAAAAGGACGGGTGTACTGCAGCATGAAGCGAGCTACTGAATCTCCGTGTCTCTTTCTCAGCTGCTGCATCTGTCCGACAAATCTGACATTGATCTCGCAGGATTTGCCGTTAATGTTTCTCAAGAGCGCTGTTTCCTAAGGCGGGTGAGCGTCTCCGGTTTACACCCCACGCAAGGCATGTCCGAGCTTCTTTCGCATGGCTGCGAGATAGGGCCTTGTCGAGGATGACGGAGGGATCTCAAGGGGAAGCCACTCCGTCACGGATAGGCCGTAACCTTCGATGCCGACTAGCTTGCGGGGATTGTTGCTTAGAAGCCGCATGGAACGCACGCCGATTTCGCGCAGGATCTGCACTCCAATGCCATAATCTCGCTGATCCGCTTTGAAGCCCAAGCGTTCATTCGCCTCCACGGTGTCACAGCCTTCGTCCTGCAAACTGTACGCGCGAATCTTGTTGGCAAGGCCGATCCCCCGGCCCTCCTGGCTAAGGTAAAGCAACACGCCGCGGCCTTCGGCCGCGATCCGGCACAAAGCTTTGTCGAGTTGCGCCCCGCAATCGCAACGTACTGAGCGCAGCACATCTCCCGTGAGGCATTGCGAGTGTACCCGCACCAGCACGTCCTGTCCATCTCCGATATCGCCGCACACAAGAGCGATGTGCGTCTGCTTGTCGATTTGATTCTCGAATGCGTGCAGGCGGAACTCTCCGTATTCGGTCGGCAGCTTTGTAGAGGCTGCGCGTTTGACTACCGACTCCGTTCGCAGCCGATACTTGATCAAGTCGGCAACTGTGATCAGCAGGATGTTGTGGTGAAGGGCAAACTCACGGAGTTCGGGCACTCGCGCCATCGAGCCGTCGTCGTTCATGATCTCGCAGATAACGCCGGCAGGAGAAAGGCCGGCCAGCCGCGCCAGGTCCACAGCAGCTTCCGTTTGCCCGGTGCGTTCCAAGACTCCGGCGTTCCTCGCACGCAGCGGAAACACGTGCCCTGGGCGGATAAGATCCGCTGGCTTTGTCGTGGGATCAATTGCCGCAAGCACCGTAGCCGCTCGGTCCGCGGCCGAGATTCCGGTCGTCGTACGCTCCCTTGCCTCAATGCTGACACAAAACGCTGTCTCGAATCGCGAACTGTTATTGGACACCATCAGTGGAATTTGGAGTTCGTCGAGCCGATCGGGCGTCATCGCGAGGCATATCAGACCACGGCCGTACTTCGCCATGAAGTTAATGGCTTCGGGGGTGATCTTTTCCGCCGCCATGGTGAGATCACCCTCGTTCTCCCGATCTTCATCATCGGCGACGATCACCATCTGGCCGGCGCGGATAGCCGCAATGGCTTCTTCGATGCGGGCGAACGACCCTGGGCAACCCTCAGGAGCCGCATTTACAAGTCGAGGTTCTTGCGCCGCATGGATGCTCATTTGGATGTGGCCTCTAAGAATCTAAGCAACGAGTGGGCATGGTGGATGATCGCATTGACACGCGATTTCCACGTCTTCGCTCCCGGCGTCACGGCACGCGTTTCCACAATACTGTTCTCCGTCTGCCACTTCGCATCGGCAGGGAATGTGCGCGCATTTCCTAGCCTTCTGATCTTTCATGACAACTCCTTCAATGGTTATTGGCGTACTTAAGTTCTTTGATATCAGGGCAGGGCAGACCGTCAGCCGAGGGGTGCTGATGATCTGCTCTGTTCCATTCGCATCTGGCCTGCTCAATGCGGTGCATGTGCAGTGCCAATACTCGCGCGTTTTTCGTCGGCCACCCGCTTCTGCATTTACAAGTTAAATGTCGCAACTCTGTGGGTTTCGGCAGGCACAGGTCGTCCGCGCAAATGCCAGGGGACAATCCGATGTCAAGATTTGGACTCCTCGTGCCCAAGCATAGGCAACAGGTGCACCAGGTTTGACAGTCCAGGTTTGACACAGCAGGTATGGCGTTTGGAGCACATGAGCACCCGCTTTCATCCCGTAGCGCACGCCCATGTGACAGCTGCCCTTTGTGTAGCTGACTCGCGTAGGTGCTGATCGGCATTCAGAAGATGCCGATAACGGTGTCAACACTCCGTGTGTTATCCGGGCAGCACGACACTCCGTTCGATTTCGCTGACAAATTAAGGTTGACCTGCGATTTCCACTATCCCCGCTCCACGGGACAACCTTTGGCAACTCCCGTGCTTATCCCGAATCCAGTGGGAGGGCAATATGAACAGCAATTACGTGTTCCTTTGTGGGGTCATGTGGTGCCAATACGGACAACAAGAGGCCGGCAGTGAGCTCATGAGAGCCGCTGAGTGCGGAGATCCAGACCTGAGCGCCCTTGCGCTGGCCATGCTGCACGAAGGCTGCAAGTCCCGTCCACAGTTCCAACGAGCGAACTAACGGGCCAGCCAGGATCTGGCGTCGGAAACGCCTGGTCAGTGCGACACCATCGCTGTGGGTTGAACGATACGAGGACAATCATGGACACGCGGAATTTATCCTTCGACAAGCACCTTCTCTTGCAATTCAGGAGTGGCCTGCGAGAGCAGCAGCGCGAACTTTTACACACAATCGAGAACGCCGAAAAGGAGATACGGGACTTCTCAGCACCCGTTCCTCTTGACCCGATCGACCTCTCTGGGTTCACCGCTTCGAAAGAATCCTTGTTTGCCCGTGCCAGCCATGACCGCAGCCGCCTTCGTTTGATTCAGCGAGCGCTGGAGCGCGTCAACGATGGCAGTTTCGGCATTTGCGTTGAATGCGAAGGCCCGATCGGCATGAAACGACTACAAGCCCTTCCCTGGGCGAGCCACTGCATTCAGTGTCAGGAGCAGGCTGAGGTCGCAAGACTGGCAGGGAATCTGAATCTGGACATGACCCTCCCCCATGGCATCCGAGATTCTGGTACTTAGAAATCTTCTGGCTGCAGGCTTCTCCCATGATCGCTGCGCAACAATCCGACGTTGAAACAGATGGCTACGATCGCGCTCGCCATATCTTTGCTGTTTTCACCGCTGGCACGATCTTCACCTTAATCCTGGCCGGCGCCTTGGTGACGAGCAACGATGCAGGACTCTCTGTGCCCGACTGGCCCACCAGCTTTGGCTCACTCTACAAAATCCCGCCGATGGTCGGCGGCGTCCGATTCGAGCACGGCCATCGCATGCTTGCAGAGTTCGTTGGTCTCCTCACGATCGGTCTTGCGGTCTGGACATGGCGAGCGGACAAGCGCCGATGGATGCGACGCTTGAGCATCGCCGCTCTTGCCGTCGTGATCATGCAAGGCATTCTAGGCGGCCTCACCGTGCTGTACTTTCTTCCCCCCGCCATTTCTACCGCTCACGCGGCTCTCGGACAAACATTCTTCTCGATTACGGTGATCATCGCGATCTTCACCGGGCGCAGGTCGATGTCGGCTCCGAAGAGCGTCTTCGAACCGGGCGGGCACCAGATCGCTCGACTCGCCCTGATTTCGGTGGCAGCGCTATACGTTCAACTCATCTTGGGCGGACTGTTCCGCCACGGAGGCCTGAGTTGGTGGCCGCACGTGGCCAACTCGATCGTGGTGATCGTGATGCTCGTCTGGACCACTTTTCTCGCACGATCGAACTACAAGAAAGTCGACCGGATCCGCAAACCTGCGCTGCTGATTCTGGTTCTCCTCGTGTTCCAGGTGTGTCTGGGCGGCGTAGCTTTCTACACTCGGGTTGTGCAGGGACATGGAGCCCTGCAGCCGCAACTTCCGATGGTCATTTCCACCGTGGCTCATGTGGGTGTGGGTGCGCTCCTGCTGGCAACGACTGTGATCTTGACCGTCCGGGTCTGGCTGATCGGTTTGCAGCCAGCAAAGATTAGGATCAAACTAATGCCGAACCTAGGTATCACAGGAGGAGGTCGCTATGAGCACATCGTCCCTGGGAACAATCGCGAAAGAGTCAGTTGGGTGGTCGATCGGCCTTAGTGTTCTGATGATTATTGCTGGCCTTCTTGCCATCGTGATTCCACCAGCGGCAGGAATTGCTGTGCTGGTTGTGGTCGCCTGGCTGCTTATGTTGAGCGGCGCAGTCCATTTGCTGTTCGCGTGGCATACGCGAACCGCGGGCGGGATGATATGGGAGCTGCTGCTGGGCATTCTCTACATTTTCGTCGGCATCTATGCGCTGCTTCACCCAGTGGCAGGCTTGGCATCCCTCACGCTTTTTCTAGCGATTTACCTGTTTGTGGAGGGAGTGCTGGAATTCATCTTGTCGTTCCGACTCCGCCCGATGCCTGGATCGAACTGGCTGCTGTTTGATGGCATCATCACTTTGATCCTGGCGATCCTGATTTGGAGGAGCTGGCCATCGAGCACGGAATGGGTGATCGGCACTCTGGTCGGGATCAGCATGCTTTTCAGCGGTGCCGCACGTTTGTCGCTGTCCCTCGCCGCGCGCCGCGTGCTTGCCAAGCTGGCTTGAAAGAGATAAAAGTACACGGAGCTTTAGACCGTCGGCCCAGCCGTAACACGAAGTGAGCAGCGACGAGAATACAACATGGGAACTGTGGTCCCATTATCCGACGCATCACGACGTCCCAGACATTTCCCCATCATGACGGCACTGATCATCTTGATCAATGTGGCCGTGTTTGCAGCCGAACTCATGCGTGGGGACGCGTTTGTCTTGAAATGGTCCGTCGTGCCCGCGGACATTTTTGCTGGTCATCACTGGATCACGATTCTGACGGCGATGTTCCTGCATGGCAGCTGGTCGCACATCATCGGCAATATGGTGTTCCTCTGGGCTTTTGGCCCAGAAATCGAAGACACCATGAATCCGCTGCGCTACTCGGTTTTCTATCTTGCGGGCGGGCTGGTGGCCATGCTGGCGCAGGTCTTGGCGAGCCCTCACTCTACCGTGCCTAACCTTGGCGCAAGCGGTGCGATCGCTGCCGTGATGGGTGCGTTTCTGGTGACCTACCCTCGCGATCGGATGCGCTCACTTCTAGTGATCTTCATTTTCGTGCGCGTCACCTTCGTCCCGGCGGCGCTCCTGATCGTCGTATGGTTTCTGATTCAGCTTGTAAACGCGGGAGCCGTAGCCAACGTGCAGACGGGCGGCGTTGCCTATTTGGCGCACATTGGCGGCTGCATTTTCGGAGCGGTGACTGCGAGATGGTTTAAAGATCCTCAGAGGATTGCCGAACAAAGCCGGAGCGAATGAGTTTCTGTGGGTGAGCCGCTTTACGATGCCGCGCGAAGTTGGATTTCCAGTTTCACTCTGGTTCCGCGGCCTGATCCGCTAAGATCCCCGAATACGCCAAGTGTTCACGCGTTCTTCGCGTCCCAGGACTTCTCTTGCGATTTGTGCTTGCTCCGTCGATGACCGCGCGGAGTTGTGAGGACTATGCTGTTTGTCCAGCAACCGCCTGCGCCAGCAGACTGCGGGCTCGCGGCGTGTTGCGAACCTCCAGATTCATTTTCGCCAACCGGAGCGCCTTGTCCGGGTCGGCACCTGCTGCAAGCCAGAATTCAGCTGCGTGGTCAGCGAAGGCCTCTGGGTGATTCGCGATCAGCTCGTCATAGCGAGTCGCGGCCACCTGGCGCCAGTATCGGGATTCCCCGTCACGACCCGCGTCCCCGAGAATGCGAGCGAGTTGCGCCGCATAGTCAGGGTCATCTGATGATTTCGCCAGCGAGTGCAAGCGGGAAATGGCGGAATCAACCTCACCCAATTCCGCTTCGACTTCGGAGAGATGACCGGCCGCCGGGGCGTAAGCGGGCACACGGCGCTGCGCAGCGTTGAATGACGTGCGTGCATTGTCGAGCCTTCCTTCGTTCATCCACATGAGTCCCAGCTGGAAATCAAGAAGCGCCAGAGGAATCGGTGAAACACCGCGATACTGGCTGCGGCTTTCCTCGTACCTCCGTTCTGCTGCCTCGATTTCGCCGCGCTCGGCATGCAACCCGACCAGGGCTGCGACATGTTCAAAGCTCGCTCTGCGCTTTACGGCTTCCTCTCGCAGGACAAGGGATTCATCGTAGCGGCCTAGGGCCTGGAAGATTGCCGCCCGCTCACCATTGGCCGTTTCGGCATCGAGTGAAAGCTGCTCGGCGCATTCAATGTCGGCCAGGGCGTCATTAAATCGATGAAAGCCAGCGTGCGTTCGCGCGCGTGCCAGAAGGGCGTTCGAGTCCGTGGGAACGTCGCGCACGAGCTGTTCCGCGATTTCGTTTGCCCTGTCGTAATCTGCAATGCAGCCGACGATGAGCCCACGCAGAGCGATGAGCTCGGCGAGACCCGAACGAGTTTCGACGCTTGCAAGGCCGATCCAGACCTCGGGCTCCAAGGCGTCGATCTGGGCATCGAGGTTCAGCAATGCAATCGTACCGTCTGTGAGCGGCCGTTCGTCCATCATGACTTACCCGCCTCTGGCCGATTTGGCGGCGCCATGTAGGGGAATGCTTTCGACGACCACGCAATCGGCGCGTCCACACCGTCGCGGATCCGTGGACCCTTTCCGGCGTTGACGTACAACGTAAGAAGAGAGTCCACTAGATCCTCGTTGAGCCACCTTCCTCCACAGGTAGCATGCGTGCGCCCTTCGAGCATCGCCCGCTCGATGTCGAAATAGCTCGTCTGTGAAAAAGGTTTGGACGCATCCACGACCAGGAAATCGGCAAGCAGGAGTTCGGTCAAGGGATGGTTCCCGCGCGGGTCGAGAGGCCAATCAACTTTGCCGTCAAGGCCGTCAAAGAAAGCGAGATTAGCGTTTAACCGCGCTCGATACGCGCCCGCATAGGTCTTGGAAAGATTGAAAGCGTCCTCTTCGTTATAGATGTCACGTATCTCCAGATCCCGATTCACGGTGTCGAAGATCTTCGCACTGAGGGTGATGTTCTTGATTTCCGGCCGCCCGACACGCTCCAGCCGCACCGGTCGTTTGCCGGCAGTTAGTGTCTCGCCAACTACAGCGAACATTGGGCCCCCCTTGAGCACAGTCGCCCATTCGATTCTGACCACGATGCCCAACACATTCTTGCCGTAGAGCCGGTCGGAGCCGACTTCCTTGAAGGCGAGCTGCCGTGTTGCAATGGTTTTTTCGGCCATGGGGCCGTCGAGAAAGAATGGATCGCTCCTCTGCCCTGCAAAGATCTGCACGCCTCTCCCGCGGGCGCTCTCCTCATTCAGACGAAATGTGACGATCTCTCCGCTCGGCAGCGCACAGCGGCCCTCTTGCAACGGTTGTGAACCGCTGAAGGTGAAGTCAAAAGTGGATTCGTCGGCTGCCACAGCGAAGGAGCGACCGTCAGGCGCAATGGATATGGAACGCACACGCAACCTGTAAATGACCGCATCGGAAAACAGGGCTGACGGGCCGGCGTAGGGAAACACATTCATGATCAGGACGAGATGATTCGGACTCTCCGGACAAGGGAACGCATAGACATCCGTGATATCGATGACCGGATCAGCGATGGCGCGAGGCCCGGAGATGTGATCGGACATGTTTTATATCCTTCTAGCTGGCTACTTGCTCTCGTTGAGAATGGTTTCTGCTGTCTGGAAGCAGTCGGCGCCGACGGGGATCCCGCAATAGACCGCAATCTGGATGAGTACCGCACTCAATTCAGCCGGCGTAAGGCCATTGGCCTTTGCTCCGCGGACATGGTTGGCGAACTCGCCCATTTTGCCGAGCGCAGCGACCATGCCGAGAGTGAGAATGCTGCGCTCGCGAGGCGACAATGTCCCTTCGCCCCACACCTCGCCCCAGCAGTATTCGGTCACCAGCCGCTGAAAGTCGCGGTTGAAATCATTGACGTTTGCCAGTGCGCGGTCCACATAGGAATCGCCCAGCACCTGCCGGCGTTTGGCGAGCCCGCGGTCGTAGAGAGTCTTATCCATGCTGATTTATCCTCGTCAGTTTGAATCTCCTGCGCATCACGCTTTGAGATCCCCCAACCATTTCAGCGCCGACAGGCTCGGCATGAACATGTACTCGCCGCCACGCAGCACGTTGAATGACTGGATGCCGTGGATGCGCCGCCTCACCGGATCCTTCGGAATCGTGAACGTGGCGCCTTCTTCCTGCGTGCCCACGATAGGGTCGCGTTCCTCTCCCATCCCCGTAAAATTTCCGCTGTTGATCCATTCCCGTTGCAGGAATTCCATGGTGGCCATCGCCTTAGCGCTGAAGAAAATGAAATACAACCCGTGTGGGACTTCATCATCGCGCTCCGAAAGTGCATTCGCGTCGTAGGGCGCTCCGTAGGTCGTGCTGCGCCGGATGATGCGATGGATGTTCACGTCCGTGAGCACCGGCATCTTGGTATCGCGCGGATTCATCCTGCGCATGTGGCAGCCGAGCGGCACCTGTTTGCCGTCCGGATCGCCCGCATAATTGAAGTCGTTATTTCGCTGCGGGTCTTGGCCGAGCGAGGAGTCGTCCTTGACCGGCGCGAGCGTTAGCGGCGCGCCGCTGCGCCAACGACCGACAAGTTTCGCCGCCAGCAGTTCACGCTCTTCGTCGGTTCCAGCATTGTCTCGCAGGAATCGGTTAAACGATCCGACCCGAGATTGGTACTTGCGCACGCCAACGAAAGTGCCGTTGCGCCCGAGCACATCCGGCTCTGGCATCGGGAGCGGCACACCGGCTTCGCCCGGATAGCCGAGGATGAATTCACCCGCTTTGATAGGGCGACCCTGTCCTGGCAGGGGATCGACACCGCTGCCCTCGATCGCCGGCTGGCCAATACTGTCCTTGTAGCCGAGCGGATTGAGGTCACCCGGCTGAGCGCCGAAGTCCTGAACGTCCACCACCGAAACGCCCGAAAATCCGTGGTACTGCTGCCGCGCCAAAGCCATGGTGCGCCGCCACTTTTCTTCGGTGTCGCTAAAGACGCTAATGCCGATATGAATCTGCCCGCTGCCGAACGGTGGGTCCCAGTTCTTCGGATCGTTCTCTCCGCGATCAAGAAGGATGTCGGAACGCGCAGCCATTCCCACGCGAAAAGCCTCGGGAAAGCTATGTAGCGACTCCTCCCGCACACCCAGCGCCATCAGGCCGGTACAGCTGATTGCGACTGAAATCCAGGCGTCTGTCGCGTTCCACCAATCAGCCGCGGAAGCCACGTGCGGCGCGAGCCTTCGCAGGAACTCACGGCCGCTGCGTGCATCGTCGATGTGCATCTTGATGTGCGTGCCGTAGTACGGCTCCGGTCGATAGCGCAGCACCGTTGCCTGGATCTCGTGCAGATCAAGGGTCACGGAATTGTTGCTTGCCGGCTTTTGGTCGTGCTCTTCCAACACAGCCACCGCACCCTCCTCCTAGGTCTTCAATTGAAACCAGCGACCGGTTGCCTGTCGAAAACCACAACCGCGCAGCCGACAGTTGCGATAGTCACTGCGATGTTGCGCAAGAAACCTCCGGCGAAGGCAGATGCGACATTCAGGCATGCTGTGTTTCGCTGATGCGACCCACTGGTTCGGAGATGGTAACGCTGTACTTAACCTCGATGTTGCCGCTTGTGGCTAACGAGTACGGGCACACATGACTCGCGGCTTCCACGAGGGACTGGGCGCTTTTCTGCTCCATGCCGGGGAGGCTAACGTTCAGCCTGGCCGCCAGGCCGACGCCCCCATGAGTGGTGCCAAGATCCACCTCGGCATCAACAGCCACTTCCGCTGGCAGCGCGATCTTCTTTTTGCCGGCGATCAGCTTGATCGCCGACAGAAAGCAGGCTGACCAACCGGCCGCGAACAATTGTTCGGGGTTGGTGCCATTGCCCGATGTGCCCGGCCGCGACAGCGTAACCTGCAGCGTGCCGTCATCTGTGCGGGACGCGCCGTCGTCGCGGCCGCCGGTGGTGTGAGCTTTTGCGGTATAGAGGACTTTTTCAAGTTTGGTCATGATGTAAATCCGTGCCTATAGAAACACGCCGGGCAAGCAACGTCCCGAAGGACAGAAAAAATTGCCTCCATTTATGTTTAAGCAACGCGAATCAGCTTCTTGTTGACAAATTCGCCGATGCCCAGATGCGACAACTCTCGGCCGTAGCCGGAGTTCTTCACGCCGCCGAACGGAAGGTCAGGTGCGGTACCGGTCGCCTGGTTGATGAAAACCATCCCAGAATCGACCTGGCGCGCGATGCGTTTTCCCCGTTCGACATCTTTGGTGATCACTGTTGCACCCAGCCCGTACGGAGAGTCGTTAGCCACGTCCACCGCTTCTTTTTCATTCTTCACCCGGAAAACCATCGCGACCGGGGCGAAGAACTCCTGGTGAAACGCGGGGTTGTCGGGTTTCACGTCGGTGAGAATGGTAGGTTCGAGGAAGAACCCACGCCGGTTGAGCTTCTTTCCGCCAAGCAACACTTTCGCGCCGCCTTTAACGGCGGCGTCGATTTGTTTCAGGACACCATTCAGGGCTCCCTCAGTGCAGAGCGGTCCCAGTGAAGTTTCGGAATCCATTGGATCGCCTGGCTTCAGCTTTTCGAGCTCGTTCTTGAACCGACTAAGGAATGTGTCGGCGACGCTGTCCTGAATAATGAAGCGCTTAGCCGCGACGCAGGCTTGACCGGTGTTTTGCATGCGCCCAACCATGCCCCACTTCACGGCGGTATCGAGATCGGCATCGTCCAAGACAATGAAGGGATCGCTGCCGCCGAGCTCCATCGTGCTCTTCTTCAGCGCCTGACCCGCCTCGGAAGCGACCGCCGAGCCCGCCCTTTCGCTGCCCGTCAATGCAACCCCTCTGATCCGGCTATCCGCGATGACCTTCGCCGACTGTTCGTTTGTTATAAAGACGTTGGTCCACGTCCCCACCGGCGCCCCGGCATCGAGAAAGAGCTTTTCGAAAGCTTGCGCGCATTGCGGCACATTCGGCGCATGCTTGCTGATGACGGTGTTGCCCAGCATGAGATTCGGTCCCGCGACCCGCGCCAACTGGTAATAAGGGTAGTTCCACGGTTCGATGCAGAAGAGCACGCCAAGGGGCGCGTTCTCGATCACTGCCTCTCCTTGCTTTACCGGGAGTGTCTCGGGCGCCAGAAACTTATCCGCGTTGTCGGCATAGTATTCGAGGATGTCTGCGCTAAGTTTGACCTCACCCTGCGCCTCGCGGAACAGCTTACCCATCTCCAGCGTGATAGGTTTGGCGAATTCGTCGATCTTCTCTCGCAAGATCGATGCCGCCTTCTTGAGAACGGCCTTGCGCACGGCAAGCGGTCTCAGGCTCCAATCAGTTGCGTATGTCTCCTCCGCTTTAGCGATGATCGATTCGAGCTCTGCGTCTGTGTGCAACGGAAATGTTTCAACCACCTCCTCGGTATAGGGGTTAATCGTCTGATACAGCATGGAAGCCTGCCTCTCTTTTTTGAGTTATCGGTCGAATTGCTGTCTTCGTCTCTGTTACCGGAGTTCCGGCTTCCGCTTTTCAGGCGATCTTGTCGAGGAATTCGTCGACCGCCGGGGCGATCTTCTGGAGCCGCCTGGTCTCCACCACCGTCAAATTCGGATTGGCAACGTACCAGAAGTGCGCTTGGATCTGATGCTTCACGATGAAATCCTTTATTTCTGCGCTCCGGATCCCTGGCCAACCTTCGACTTCACCGAACTGGAGGTCGAGGATGTCTGGGATCTTGGTGCCGAAGTCATCGATGTAGGGATCCCAGTCGCCGTCGTAAGTGCTGGCGAAGAGCACCTTCGTGTCGTTGTCCAGGAAGACCCAGCGCATGTCGTGAACGGTGCCAACCAGATCCACGTTTCGATTACCGAGGTTGCCATGCAACTCCAAGAACGCACGCATGCGCTTCGCTCCGCCTGGTCTGAGCGGCAAGATCGCCGTCAATTCCGAGACCTTGCCCTCGCGGGCACCGATTCTGCCCGCGCTTCCCACTTCTGTCGGCGAGGCGGTTGCGGATGCTTCCGAGCCCAAGGCGCGGATCACCTTCTCCAGCGCGGCCTTCGAGAAATCGCTCGCATCCGCGTAAATCTCCCGCAGCTTCTGCACCTTCTGCTCGAACTCCGAAGTTTGTTTCGTTACTGTCTTCTCGACTGTTTGGGTAGTCATGTCAAAGCTCCTCTTTTTATTTCCGGATGGCATATTGGTCTCCAAACTTTCAAACACTGTTTTCCCTGTGAGGCTTCTACCGCTGTTCTCGTTCATGCACGGACAGTTTTCTCCGCGACCTTAAGCCGCGTTCTCGATCCAGACAGTTTGGGCGTTCACAAAAGCATGCGCGCCAAAATGCGAGAGCTCTCGGCCATACCCACTGTTCTTGACACCGCCGACCGGCACGCGAGGGTCTGACGACGTCACGCCGTTGATGAAGACGCCACCGGTGTATAGGTCGCGAGCCATCCTGCGCGCCAGGGCAACATCGCTGGTCCATATATTGCCGCTCAGTCCAAACTGGCTTGCATTCGCGGCAGCAACCGCTGCATCGGCGTCCGGGACGCGGGTGATCGTTGCAACTGGGCCAAACATCTCCTCGTCGAAGGCTGGCATTCCCTGCGCTACATCGCTCAGTACCGTGGGCAGGTAGAAGGCACCCTTGCCGTCCTTGGGTTTGCCACCACAGAGCACCCGTGCGCCCGCTGCAATGCTGCTTTCCACTTGCTTGTGCAGAGAATCGCGAAGGTCGGCGCGTGCCATTGGCCCCATCTGGTTTGATGGATCCATCGGATCGCCGACCCGAATCGCCTGCGCCGCCTTGACGAACAGATCTTCAAACTTGTCGGCGATTTTTCCGACCAGAATGAACCGTTTTGCGGCAAGGCAAATTTGCCCCGCGTTACTGAAACGTCCCTTGATACCCGCGGCCACGGCCTTCGGGATGTCAGCGTCTTCAAGCACGATGAAAGCATCGGAGCCGCCCAACTCCATCACCGTCTTCTTGATCACTTTTCCGGCCTCGGAGGCGACTGCGGAACCGGCGCGCACGCTTCCCGTGACTGAGGCGCCCTGGACGCGGGGATCGTTGATCACATTGACGATGTCTTCCGTCTTGAGGATCAGATTTTGCAATACCCCGTCCGGAAAGCCGGATTCGAGCATCATGCGCTCCAGCTCGAGCGAACTCCTCTGTGTGTTGGGCGAGTGCTTTACCAGGACGACGTTGCCGGCCAGCAGCGTCGGAATGCCCATGCGCGTCGCCTGCCACAGCGGAAAATTCCACGGCATGATTCCGAGTATGGGCCCAAGCGGCAGATACGAAACATACGCTTCGACCCTGCCGGTTGCGGCGGGCGCGTCGGCAAACATCTGCGGTCCGTGCTCGGCGTACCAGTCTGCTTCCCAGGCGCACTTCTCAACCTCCGCCTCAGCCTCCGCGAGGGTCTTTCCCATCTCTGTCGTAATGACTTTTGCCAACTGTGCCTTGTTCTTCCGCAGTGTCGCGGCGAGCTTTGAGAGTAGCTGCGCGCGTCGATATACCGGCAGCTTCCCATAACACTTGAAGCTCTTTTCAGCGCGCACGAGAGCGGCTTCTGTTTCCTCGGCAGTAAAAAAAGGGAATGTTTCTATCTGCTCATCGGTGGCCGGGTTTATGGTGGAGAAACTAGACGGATTCATATGCCTCTATTTGCGTCTCCAATCTTGTACGGCGAATGCCCACTTTGAGTTGAAGCAATCGCGGTACCAAAGGGACAACAGGTCAGGTTTCTCAGTTGATCCGCTACAAATGCCACAAACTCGCTCTCCCGTTTGCCCGTAGTGTTGATGAAGCGATATTTGGCAAGACTGACAATGTCAGGGTTCTGACATGTTCAGTCGATCTTCGTCGAAATCCTGACCGATTGGTCGATGCAAAATCGTCTGCACCTGAGCAGATTGCTTTTCGAAGGGCGATTCGCACTCAGCCGAAGATCGCCGCCATGTGCAGTAGCTTTCATGACCGACCTTGTCTACGCCAGGGTTCGTGGATGAGGTTAGTTGGGCGTACTCAACCGGACGCCGATTGCACCGCTTGTGTCGACCGGTGAAGGTTCGAGTTTCGAGTGTTTCGGGCGCACTGCTTTTCCTGCTCCCCAATGCTGGTCCAAGGCGTGCCACTAGTGCCTTGTAACCTGAATGCCCAGGCAGCCGGTGTTGGTAGAAGTGCCCGCTACTGGAAAGCAACCCTCAGCGCGAACAAGAGTGGAAGATAAACGATCGAAGCTGCGAGCAGCCGGCGTGCTGCTCCCCTCGACTGCTGAAGCACGAATTCCAAACCAAAGTAGAGGAAGCCTAGGCCAAGCAGCCGTACCCCCCAATAAAAGATGGTCGCGGGTGGCGCCGGAAATTGCACGAAGCTGATCGGAACCAAGGCGAATAGCGGCAACATGGTCTGCAGAATCACTATGGCAACTCTGGCGTACCCTTTCGGCAATATGGAGTAGCCGGCGCGGTCGTAGTCCTCGCGATACATCCACGCGATGGCCATAAAATGTGGGAACTGCCACAGAAAGAGGACGGCGTAGAGCAGCCACGCCTCCATATTCAATCGCCCCGATGCTGCGGCCCAACCGATCAGTGGAGGCATCGCGCCAGGAAAGGCCCCGACGAGAACGCACAGAGGCGTTCTGCGTTTTAGCGGTGTATACAAAAACAAGTAGGAGAGTAGCGTCAGTAGCGCCAGCAGACTCGCAAGCACGCCGGCGGCTACTGCGAGATAAATACTGCCGGCCGCCGACAATAAGATCCCGAAGGCTAGGACCGCCGGGGGTTCAAGACGCCCGGCCGCGAGAGGCCGCCGGGATGTCCGCCGCATTTGCGCATCGAACTTTCGTTCGATGTATTGGTTCAAGGTTGCAGTTCCGCTTGCGACCAGCAATGTCCCGAGCAAAGTATTGAACAGTCCGAGGAACGAAAATTGTCGTCCTGCATCTGCACAACCGAGATAGAACCCGGCAAACGTCGTGATCAAAATCAGGAAATTGACTTCTGGCTTGGTAAGAGCCCAGTAGTCGGAGAGCATGGCGAGTGCTTCAAGACGCCGGTTTGCCGCTGCAGGCGTAACGAGGACGGTAACAAGAGGCTTGCCCGACATTTAGACAACCTCCATACTCTGCTGAATCGTCCGCGGTACTGTGCTGAGTATCGAGTCCGATTTCACGGCCCGGTATTGGCGCGAGGTTCCAGGCGTGAGTAACCGCGCCGCGAAAACCGTTCCCGCGATCAAGTAAACCAGGGTGACGCAAGTCCACATCAACGCCCCGGCGCACTGCTGATCCTCGAGAGCAGAAAAACCGATCCCGCGCGCTGACGAGAAATAAGCGGGGTAGACCACGCGGCCGCAAAAGACGAGGAATCCGGAAAGGATGTCGCACGGCAGCGTAGCAAGAAAGAGATATAGAAGGATCGGCCATTCTGAGCCGTTCAATACCCCTTGCCCAGGTTTAATGACAGGCCACCAGAAGAGAAGGCCGCTGGCCAGGAACGAGACTTGTTCTATCGTATGCCATAGTCCTGATCGCATCCCGAGCGCAAACAAAGAAGGAACGTGCCATCCGACCAGTGTGGCAGCGGCTGCAAGCCAGCAAACTGCAAGATGTGCGATTGCGTTGCCCAGTCGCTGTATTGGCGGCGATCGAAAAAAATGACTCATAACGTTCCCGAATCCTTCCGGTAAGCCATGCAGTAGCGGCTTCATCGGAGCACCAAACCAGATCAATGGAGGAGCCAGCGTCATGAGCAGCAAATGTTGAACCATGTGGATCGTTAGCAGTTCGTGGTCGAGTGCAGCGATTGGTGATGCCGCCGCCAGCCAGATGAAGAACAGCCCGAGTAGAAAACTGCCGGCGCGCCAGCTCTCAATCGTGTCCAGATCAGGCCTGCGAACACGAACCCATCCCCGCACGTAGACTAACGCGACGAGAATCAAAGGCGCGGAAACCCAGAGTGGTTCAAAAGCGGCGTGGTGAGCATGTTGCATGGATTGTCCTATCGCTGAGCAACGGCCTCTTTATGGTCGCTATCACCAAGCACAACCTCGCGTGATGCATCGCGCGCGGGAGCTTGCCCCGCGGGATGCAACGATTCTAGAAACGCCACAAGTGCGGTGGTCTCCGCCGGGCTTAAGTTGTTTCCATAGGCCGGCATGTTGCCGCCGCCTTGAATCACCTGCCGGATGAGTTGGTCTTGTGTCAGTCGCAGAGCGACACTGTCTAGTGACGGACCCCTTTGTCCACCAGTGTTGCCGACGGCGTGGCAGTTGCGGCACTGCTTTACCTGAAAGACCAGCGCGCCCTGACGTTCTAGTGCACTTGTGCCATGTACAAAGCGATCCGGCAGGGGATCACCGCTCCACGCATTCATGTGCGGGCTCCACGGCGCGAATTGAGCCATGCGGGTAAAGGTCCCGAGTGTGATGGCAATCAGCAGCACCGTGAGAACCGCAATCGGCCGCCGCTTCCAGCTTTTTTCCCCTTCGCCGGAAAGAAAGGGCAAGAGGATCAATGCGATGATCGCCACCGGTGGGACGATGAGAAGAAATGGCGTTTCCATCGACGGAGGAAGCAGCGACAGCAAAGCGTAAAGCCACAGGAAAAAGTAATCTGGCTTCGGGGCGGTCTGGATGATCGTGGGATCCGGCTGTCCGGTTGGTCCAAATGGACCGAAGTAGAGGGCGCAGGCGGCGACGGCCAGGATGATAAATCCCGCGAAGAACAGATCTTTCCAAACCGCATACGGAACGAACGGCGCACCATCTTGTTTGGTCAGTGCGTGATAATCACGTTCGTAGGTGGCTCGTTTCACAACGCGCCCAGGCATCGGCCATTCGTTGATCCCCAGCTTCAGCACCATCAGGACGTGCAGACCTACGAAAGCAATCAGCATTCCCGGAATTACAAACACATGCAGCGCAAAAAATCGGGAGAGGGTCGCGCCTGCAATGATCGGTCCACCCAGCATCAATTTCACGATCGCGGGGCCGGCTATGGGTACTCGGCTGGCGATGGAAGCTCCGATTCCCAGGCCCCAGTAGGCGTCCTGATCGAAGCGAAGCACTTGTCCGCTGAAGGCCATGCCTAGAGTCATCAGTAGGAGGAAGACTCCGATGACCCAGGTGAGTTCACGCGGGAACTTGTGGGCCCCGAACAAGAACACCTGCACCATATGAATGAGGACAATCGCCACCATGAAGTTGGAGCCCCATCCATGCATCGCACGGATGAACCAGCCGAGCGCCACCTGATGATTCAGAGCTTGCAAACTGCTCCATGCTTCGCCGGCTGAAGGCACGTAAATCAGTGCCAGCAGAATGCCGGTGACCAGTTGGAGAATGAAGACGGTGAGCGCAGCGCTGCCGAACACATAGAACCAACTTGCCGTGTTCCGTGGCACAGGATGTTCGGCGGCTTCACGAATCGGCGCCGCAAGCTGCAATCGATGGTCGAACCATTCTCCTACTCTTGCAATCATGCGCATGGCGGCTTCTCCGTACACAGACTTGCCATTGCTGCACCCGGCGTCGGCAATTCCCCGGCTTGAATCGTCAGCACGCCATTCTTAACCTCGTACGGATACTCGAACAGACCGCGCTCTGGTGGTCCCGAGGCGCGCGAACCGTCGCGATAGTACGCTCCACCGTGGCAGGGACACATAAACAGACCGGATTGTTGAAACCAGCGAACCGGGCAGCCGAGATGTGCGCAATTGATGGCAAACACCTGAAACTTATTGCCTGCTATACGCCGCACCCAGCAAGCGGTGTCCACCGTCTTGCCATCGGTAGGCATCACGTATGGATTCCGAAAAGTAGCCAGCCGAGTTTCGCCTTCGGGAAATTCGTCAATGCGTCCGAGCGGCACCCATGAGAGATAGCCACTCGCACGACCGCGCGTAACCGACGAAAAGAGAAATCCCACGACTGGCACAGCTACTACCATGGCCGCGAATCCGTTGAACAGGATCCCCAGCTTCATGAAAAACCCGCGGCGCGAGACTGTTGTATCAGTCGACGGGACCATCACAGGTTTACTCGACATATCTCATCTCCTAGTGCTGCGTGTAATTCGACGCGGAATATGGTTGCCCTGGGTTCTGCACGCGGCGTGACGCGAGCCACGCAACGACGTCCGTGATCTCCTGGTCCGTCATCGGTTTTCCCGGAACGTTGCCGCGCCAGTCCGGCGCGCCCAGTTCAGGCCGTCCAGCTATGACGATCGTGCGCAGTTCCTGGTCGCTGACGAGAGCCAGAAATGAGTCGTTGATGATGGCGCTGCCCTTCGGCCCGCCCTGACCGCCTGGGCCGTGACAGGATGCGCAATACGTTCCGTAAACGTGTTCGCCATTTCCGGCATTGCCTGCAGTGTTTGCGGCGTAGGAAGGTGGATTGCTTCCGTCAAGGATCCCTTTTTGTGACCAGTTCGAGAGTATTCCACTCGTGATTACATCGATCTGCTTATTCGTCAGCATCCCGCCTGCGCTTTGAGCAAAGGCTGACATCGAGGTTCCATGAATGCCGTTCTCGATGACTTTGCGCATTGCACCTTGATCAACGATGGCAAGATAAACGGGATCAGCAAGCGCGATGGCTGGTCCTCCTCGTCCTTGAGCGCCGTGACAACCTGCGCAGTTTTGTGAATAGAGAGTGGCAAAGTCCGAAACCTGGCTCGGCGCCATAGCTTCCGAGTCACCTTGGGGCTGACCATGCGGAGAACTGCAGCCCGAGAGCAGCAGGCTCAGCATCGCGGACGCACACAGATATTGAAGTCGTTTCACTGTCCGTCCTCTCCGTTTTCTCTCGGTGGAGTAATCCCCGGAGCTTCGATCCCGACGCGCATGGCGAAGGGCAGGTTCTCCCGAGTAAGCATGCGCGATTGCCTCGCGACCACGATCCCCGCCACAATTCCAAAGGCCACTTGTGAAGCAATAAACCAGGGCCAGTCAATGTGGCTCGCGAGCAATGGATTGAGTAGACCCAGGATGGTATAGAGCAGTCCGGACCACAACACCGGGCCGATGAGTCCTCCAAGTACAATCGGCCGGCGCGCGAACATGGGAAGCATCGCGCCATAGAGCAACCCAACAAGGGTTGACACTAAGCCGTGCAGAACCAAAGCAATCGCAAAGGCGTCAGCATGAAATGAATACAGCTGTGCAGGGCCGAGCTTGAGCGATTCGGCGTACGCTACTGCGGCGAGAAGATTGATGGGGTACCAAATACTTCCGGCCTTGAGCACGCCGTAAGCACAGGCCAAAATGGCCATGGCTACGGCGCCTGCCAATCCGCCCTTCACACCCGCCGAAATCGGATAGGTGTGGATAGGAAGCCATGCGCGCTGATAAGCCGGAATGGGAAGCCGCTCAACCATGCTCCGTTCGGTGGTTATGCGGACATCTTCAGGAAGCACGGGAACGACCTCTTCATGCTCGTAAGGCAAGACTTCGCGGAACCATCCGATGCACCCTGCCAGAACGAGCACGGCGCCGAGGACGCTGACCGCCATGGTCGTAACCAAGCCTGCAGCGAATAAGGTGAATCCAAAAGCCAAGACAAAGGGCCACGCGGTTGACGCGGGTACCTCAATCTCGCGCGGCGCCAGAGGGCTTTCACTCATTGGTTCGGTTGTCAGCAAGGTTGCCATTTGTTCCCCTCAGCGCCCCAGAACGTAAACGACGGTGAAAACCACGACCCACACGACATCGACAAAATGCCAATACATCGAGAGCACTTCCACTCGACGCGACTGCCGCACGCCTACGCGGCCAACCAAAGCAAATATCGCAACAATCAGCAGCATGAGCAGGCCTGCGGTTACGTGAAAAGCGTGCAGTCCGACCAGCGAGTAGTAGGTCGTTCCGAATAAATTCGTCGAGATGGTGAGCCCGTGTTCGTAAATTAGCCGGTGCCACTCCTGCGCAGTGCCGTACATAAACGTGCCGCCCAAAACGATGGTCAGCGCCCATAAGCCGAGAAATGCTCCGACTCGGTCGCGTGCCAGCGACTTCGCGGCGAAATGAATGGTCAGACTGCTCGACAACAGGCAGATGGAGTAGAAGATCGGTGTTTCCAGCACTTCGCGCGGAGTCGGTCCGGTGAGACTCTTCCCAACATAGAAAAGATAAGCAACCACGAAAATCGTGAAGATCGCCGACTCGGCAATGATGAGGCCGGCCATTGCGACCTTGCCGCGATCGGGAAGGCTCCAGGCTGCCGATGTCTGTGGGAACGGATTTGCCATTGCGCTCATTGCTTTCTTCCTCTATTCACAGCGGTTGTCTTCATTCGTACAGCTATTCATACTGGCTGTCTGGATCTTCGGGATGCTTCAGGTCCCACAACGGCCGCCGACTCGCGACCACCGGGATGGAAGCAAAGTTGTACGTGGGCGGCGGCGAGCTTGTGGACCATTCGAGTGTCCACGCGTCCCAGGGATCATTGCCTGCCTTGGCGCCCTTGAAATAAGAAATAAGGAGGTTCGCCACAAACAGCAGAATGGCAATCGCCTGTATGAATGCGCCGATGCTGATGAGCAGGTTCAAAGTGTCCCAGCCGCGGCCAGGCTCGTAGGTGTAGATTCGGCGTGGCATACCCAACAGACCGGGAATGTGCATGAGGTCAAATGTCAGATGGAAACCGATCAGGAATAGCCAGAAGTGCCACTTGCCGAGAGTTTCGTTCAACATGCTTCCCGTAATTTTTGGGTACCAGTAATAGATGGCGGCGAACACGGCTACGATAACCCCACCTACCAGTGTGTAGTGAAAATGCGCGACCACGAAATACGACAAGCTAAGCTGCGAAGCGAAGGCGGCACTTGCCAGCATGACGCCGGTCAGGCCGGCAATCAGGAATTGGAAGAGAAATGCGATGCTGAACAGCATCGGTGTCTTAAACTGAATCCTTCCCCCCCACATGGTGCCGAGCCAATTGAAGATCTTAATTCCCGTAGGCACGCCGACCGCCATCGTGGTAATCGTGAAAAAGCTGTTCGCGTAAGAGTTCATTCCGACGGTGAACATGTGGTGTGCCCACACGCTCATGCTCACGAAGCCGATGGAGACCGTGGCCGCGACCATGACCGGATATCCGAAAATCGGTTTCCGTGAAAACACCGGAATGATTTCCGACATGAAAGCAAAGCAGGGAATAATAAGGATGTACACCTCCGGATGGCCAAATATCCAAAAGAAGTGCATCCACAGCACGGCGGACCCCCCAGCCTGCGTGTCGAAGAAATGGCCGCCTAAATATCGATCGATGAGCAGCATCATCTGTGCTGCGGTCAGCGGGGAAACGGCGAGTAGAACCATTCCGGCCATCACCAGGTTGAGCCATGCCAGCAGCGGCATGCGATTGAGCTTCATGCCCGGGCAGCGCATGCAAAGAATGGTCGTGATGATATTGATGGCAGTTCCAATGCTTCCAAATCCCGAGACCAGGAGCGCCAGCGTCCAATAATCGGTGCTGTGGCCTGGCGAAAAGGCCCGTGCTGTTAGAGGCGCGTAGGCCCACCATCCCACGTTAGGTGCATTGCCCGCGCCGTAGAGCCCATTTGCGCCCACCAGGCTGAAGTAGAGAAGAAATCCACCCAGCGCCGAAAGCCAGAAGCTGAAGGCATTCAGCCGGGGAAAAGCCATGTCGCGGGCGCCAATCATTAATGGCACAAGATAGTTTGCAAAGCCAAACAGGATTGGCATGCCCATGAAGAAAACCATGGTTGTGCCGTGCATGGTGAACAGGCGGTTGAAGACCTGCGGCGAAACAAACTGATTGTGCGGGAACATCAGCTGAATGCGGATGATGAGCGCTTCGCCACCGGCGACAACCAGAAATAGCAGGGCGTAGAGAATATAGAGAACGCCCAACCGCTTGTGATCAACCGTGGTCACCCATTCGTGAAGCGTGTCAACCCACGGCTTCTCATCAATCTGCACACCGGGAATCGTGATCGCATTCGATGACATAGTGGTCTTCAACTTCCTCTAGCGAAGTGTCTCCATATAACTCACGACCGCATCCAGATCCGAATCGCTCAATTTCATGGCCGGCATCAGGGAGCCGGGCTTGATCGCGTTTGGGTCCTGAATCCAGAGACGGAGGTTTTCTGGTGTATTTGCTGCTGCACCAGAGGCGATGGTGACCCGGCTCATCAAGTGTGTGAGGTCCGGGCCGAAGCGCCCGTTGGCGGGTGTTGCTCCCACGGCATGACAGTTCATGCAGGCATTGCTTTCGAAAACTCGCCTGCCGGCCGCTACGGTTGCGTCCTGAACGGCAGGCTGTTGTTGGCCACGGACCCAGGCAGCAAAGTCTTCAGGACTGTCCACCGAAATGCGTAACAGCATCTTTGCATGTTGAACTCCGCAGTACTGAGCGCACTGGCCAAGAAAGATTCCCGTGCGCTGCGGGTCCATCCACATCCTGTTCGGGTGGTTGGGAATAAGGTCGGTCTTGCCCGCGAGTTCCGGGATCCAAAAGCTGTGGTCGGTATCAGCAGAAAGCAAGGTCAAGAACGTAGGATTCGGATTCGCGGGATCGCTCACCGGGATGTGCAGCTCATTCGCTGTAACGACCCCCAGCTTCGGGTAGCGAAACTCCCACCAGTATTGGTGCCCGATCGCGGTGACCTCAATGGCGCCCGGGGGTTGGGGAGCGTCCTGAACCGCATGCAGGACTCTCGCCGTAGCCAAGAACAACACGACGACAATCAGGATGGGAATGATCGTCCAGGCCAGCTCAATCTGGGTGCTTCCGTAAACCTGGGCGGGCTCGCGGTTCGCGTCCCGCCCGCGCGCTCGAAACTTAATGACGGAGTAAGCGAGCAACGTAAACACGACGAGAAAGATGATCCCGGTAATGGCAAGGACAAACACCGACAGGTGAGCCACCATCTTCGCCGGCGTTGATGCCGGAGCAAAGATGTTCGTACCATTCCCAGGCTCGCTTGCAGCGGCAGAAGCAGTCAACAGGCAGGCAAGAACCAGAAGCTTTCCTGCAGTGAAAAAGTTCGAAGATTTCGTTTGCCGCATCAACGTCTTGTTCTCCTCCGTCTCGATCTCACGGGTTTTTCAATAGCAGTGACTTGCCTTGAAGTTGACGTCAGCCATCGCTGCTCCGCTTCGGAACCTCAGCGACGACGAGTTGATTGCAAGCGCCGTACCAAACGGACGACGGCTCGCGTTTTACAGCGCGCCAATAAGAACCCAAACAACCAGAGTCCGTAATTGGGCGTGACGAGCCAATTGACCCTTCGTAAGACTGACAGTGTCAGCACTTCGACTTTTTGCGGTCGAAATCCTGACCGCGTTGATCGTCGGGGCGACGGTCCATTGCTGGACAACTTTGGGCACCCGTTTCACGAAATTCGAGTTAGAGCACTTTCCGCCCGCGAGGCACCCATTTGAACGGAGCAGATCAGTCGGTTAGCGGAGCAGCGCTTTTGGAGACACGTGTGCTACAGCTCCAGTTGGCAGCATGCCGAGCCCCAATTGACTCTGAGAAAGGAAGAAGGATGTCAAAGAGAGTAGCCGATCTGCTGGTAGATGTTCTGTTGGAAGCCGGCGTTCAAAGGGTTTACGGCGTCAGCGGCGATTCGCTCAACGGCGTCACGGATTCGATACGCACACGGCCGCAGATTCAGTGGGTCCACGTGCGCCATGAGGAGACGGCCGCGTTCGCGGCAGGTGCCGAAGCGCATCTCACAGGCAAATTGGCGGTCTGCGCCGGAAGCTGCGGTCCGGGGAATCTGCATTTAATCAATGGTCTCTACGACTGTCATCGGAGCCGCGTTCCCGTCCTCGCACTTGCGGCTCAGATTCCGAGCAACGAAATCGGCAGCGGATATTTTCAGGAAACTCATCCTGAACATCTCTTCGCGCAGTGCAGTCATTATTGCGAGTTGGTCTCACAACCAGAGCAGATGCCCCGTGTTCTCGAGATTGCCATGCAGACTGCAATGTCGCGACGCGGCGCTGCGGTGGTTGCGATGCCAGGCGATGTGGCCTTGCGAGACGCTGTCGAGCCAGGGCCGCGAGTGCATTTTTCCGAGGCAAGGCCTTCCGTGTGCCCTTCCGACGACGAGATCAGACTCCTCGCGGACCTGCTGAATCGCTCGGAGAAAATAACGATCCTAGGTGGCGCAGGCTGCGCTGGAGCTCATGACGAACTGGTTGAGCTCGCGGGCAAACTGCAAGCTCCCATCGTACACGCGATGCGCGGGAAGGAGTTCATCGAGTACGACAACCCATTCGATGTGGGCATGACAGGTCTGCTCGGATTTTCTTCCGGTTATCACGCCATGATGAACTGCGATGTTCTCCTGATGATTGGCACAGACTTCCCCTATCAGCAGTTCTTTCCGAAGGACGCCACGGTTGTGCAGATTGATGTTCGAGGTGAACAGATCGGACGCCGCAGCAAGGTTGACTTCGGCCTTGTCGGGGATACAAAAACTGCGATCCGGGCTTTGCTCCCGAGGCTTGAACAAAACCAATACGAAACGCACCTGCAGGAATCAGTGGAGCACTATCGCATGGCACGCAAAGGTTTGGATGACCTGGCAACTCCGAATTCCAACGAAAAGCCGATCCACCCTCAGTATGTCGCGCGCGTGCTCGATCAACTTGCGGCCGACGACGCAATCTTCACCTGCGACGTAGGAACTCCAACCATCTGGGCCGCGCGCTATCTCACCATGAACGGCAAACGAAGGATACTCGGTTCCTTTAACCATGGTTCCATGGCTAACGCTCTACCGCAGGCTATCGGCGCACAGATGAGTCATCCCGGGCGGCAGGTGATCTCGATGTCCGGTGACGGCGGTTTTGCCATGCTGATGGGAGACCTGCTCACGCTGAGGCAACACGACTTGCCGGTGAAAATGATTGTCCTAAATAACCACTCTCTAGCCTTTGTGGAACTCGAAATGAAAGCGGCTGGAATCGTCGACTACGGAACGGATCTGGCGAATCCAGATTTCACAAAAATCGCTGAGGGGGCAGGACTGCTCGGATTGAGAGCCGATACTCCGGACCAAGTACAGCCTATGATCGCGCAAGCCCTCAACTACAACGGCCCTGCGCTGGTCGAGGTATTGGTCTCGCGGCAGGAACTCTCCATGCCTCCGACCATCACCTACGAGCAAGCGAAAGGCTTCAGCCTCTTCATGATGAAAGCAGTTCTCAGCGGACGCGGTGACGAGGTCATCGACCTGGCAAAGGTCAATCTCCTTCGCTAATGAGTCAAAAACAGTCACCAGGGAAGAAAGAAGGAGAAATACATAAATGGTCACCGCGCAACCAATCACGGAGTCGATTGTGCCGGGCACTCCTCGCGGAATGGACCTCCTCGAAAAGCCGTCGCTAAACAAGGGCACTGCTTTTACCGAGGAGGAGCGCGAGGAATTCGGCCTGCACGGCATTCTTCCACCCCATCTCGAAACCCTTGACGAGCAGGTCGCCCGTGCCTATGAGGCTTATAAGAGGAAAGATGACGACCTAGAGCGGCATATATATTTGCGCGCTCTGCAGGACGCGAACGACATCCTCTTTTACCGACTTCTTCTTGACCATATCGAAGAAATGACGCCAATGGTTTACACGCCAATTGTCGCCCTGGCGTGCGAACAATTCAGCCACATCTATCGACGGCCGCGTGGCTTGTTCATCTCCTATCCTCTCCGTGATTCCATCCCTCAGTTGCTGCGAAATCGCCCGAATAAAGACGTTGATGTAATCGTCGTGACCGACGGCGAGCGCATTCTGGGCATTGGCGATCAGGGCGCAGGCGGACTCGGCATTCCCATCGGCAAGCTCTCGCTGTACACGCTCATCGGCGGCATTCGTCCGGAGCGAACCTTGCCGATCGTGTTGGATGTGGGAACCAACAACACGGAGCGACTGAAGGATCCTGAGTACCTTGGATGGCGTCATGAACGAGTTACCGGGCAAGCGTACTTCGACTTTGTCGATCGGTTCGTGCAGGCGGTAAAACAGGAGCTTCCTGGAACATGCCTGCAGTGGGAAGATTTCGCCACTCCTCATGCCCGCCCGATTCTCAATCGCTACCGGGACCAGTTGCCGACCTTTAATGACGATATCCAGGGAACGTCGGCGGTTGCCCTCGGCGCCATCCTGGCCGCAGTCAAGGTGACTGGAAAAAGGCTAAAAGAGCAGCAGATCGTCATGCTAGGCGCGGGTTCAGCCGGCATCGGTGTGGCGGATGGCCTACGTGCAGCAATGAGGCGAGAAGGCCTGACCGAGCAAGAGGCACAGAGCCGCTTCTGGGTCATCGACAAAGATGGCCTTCTACACTCAGGCCGAAAGGAACTTACTCTTGAGCAGGTCGTTTATGCCCGACCAGAGAACGAAATTGCTGGCTGGCCTCGAACGTCGGACGGACAAATTAGTCTTGCCGACGCAATTGGAAAAATCAACGCGACCATTCTGATTGGTCTTTCAACCGTGGGCGGCGCCTTTTCGGAATCAATTGTTCGCGAGATGGGTCGCAAGGTCGAGCGCCCGATCATCTTTCCACTCTCCAATCCGACCTCAAAATCGGAAGCGAAAGCCGAGGATTTGATCCAGTGGACCGATGGACGCGCATTGGTAGCGTCAGGTTCCCCGTTTGCCCCCGTCAGTTACGGCGGCCGCAAGATTCTGATCGCGCAGTGCAATAACATTTACATCTTCCCAGCTATGGGACTTGCCGTCGTTGCTTCAGGCGCTCGCCGCGTTACAGAGCCGATGATGCTGGCGGCTGCCCGGGCGCTCGCAGAAAACTCACCTGCCCTCAAAGACGCTTCCAGTTCGCTTCTTCCTCCACTCACCGAGATCAGAAGAGTTGCCGCGGAGATCGCGTTCGCGGTTGGCATAGAGGCACAAAAAGATGGTGTCGCTCCCAAGATCAATGAAGATGAACTTCGCCGGCGAGTGCTGGACATGCAGTGGACTCCCGCTTACCCGTTGTATGGCAAATAAGGAGAGAAGTTGCCATGAATAATCACCACGAAAAATTGCTCGTTCTGAAGCTTCCCACGGTCCTTGGCCTTCTTGTAGGACTGATCGCGCTGGCGAGTTTACCCTCGCCAGCGTCAACATCAGATTTCCGGATTCCAGACGATACCGCCCTTCGCATCCGGTTAGACGACACGCTGAACAGCGTTGATTCTGAGGTCGGCGATCCGTTCAGTGCAACGGTCGTTGACGATGGCGAATACCGGAATGCTCGAGTGTACGGTCACATTGAGGAAATTGATATGTCCGGCAAGGTCGAAGGCCATACCAGCATGATGCTCCGCTTCGACCGCCTGGTTATGTCTGATGGCCGTCGCGCACAGATGAATGCCGAAATTGTTGAGCTTTACCATGCGCCCTCCGGCGAGAAAGTGGATGTCGAAGGCGCCATTGAATCAGGTGGTAGAGGTCGCAAGTCGATCGAGCACACAGCCATCGGGGCAGGAGCCGGCGCTTTGCTGGGCGGAATCTTCGGCGGCGGAAAAGGGGCCGGAATCGGCTCCATTGTCGGCGGTGCCGGAGGGTTAGGAACAACCGCATTTCACGGACACCAGAAGATCACGCTCAGCAGTGGGCAGGAGATGTTGATTCGCATCACCGGCCGTTGACCCTCGAAGGAGAGCAGAAAATCAAAATGTCCACGTACTTGAAACGACAACTGCCCCGCTTGTGTGTGGCTGGAGCAATTTCGTTTCTTGTGCTGTTCACTAAAACTGTTCTTTGTCAGAGTGCGCCTGTTTCGGCTGATCATCCGTGGCACACATCTACTGAGATCAGCGTCGAAACCGATGCCAGAAATATTCCTGACTCGAGGTTTGTCATAGATTCGGCCAGGACGTATTCGGTGTCGGAGTTGATTGATTTGGCGGAAGCGCACAATCCGGCCACTCGTGTTTCGTGGGAGCGCGCCCGCGCTCAAGCGGCGGCGCTTGGCGTATCGCGAAGCGAGTTATTTCCTACGCTGGCAGCTGCCGCGCTTTCGCAGACTACCCGCCAAGAGGCCTTCTTTGGCGATCGCTTCTACGGCCAGGTTGCTCAGGATTTTCAGGTGGAGATGGATCTCAATTACACAATTTTTGACTTTGGCGCCCGCTCCGGTCGAATCAGTGCCGCGAAAGCGCAACTGTTGGCGGCGAATTTCGCCTTTAACGACACTCATCGCGCTGTCATTTACCAAGTGCAGCAGGCTTATTACCGGCTGTTGAGTTCGATGGGGCAGGAGGAGGCCGCGCGAGCAAGTCTGTCGAACGCACAGTCAGTGCAGGAGGCTGCAGAAGAACGCTTGAAAAATGGTCTTGCGACTCGGCCAGACGTACTAGAAGCACGAAGCGCCACAGCCCAGGCGGAATACGATCTCGAAGCCATCCTCGGGGCTGAGGAGATTGCTCGCGGCGACCTGGCAACAGCGGTTGGGGCCTCCGCGACCGCGGGGATCCAGGTCCAGTCGCTGGATCAGATGCCCACTCCTGAGTCAATCGGCGATACCGCCGACCAGGCGATCAACCGCGCGCTTGGACAACGCCCTGATCTGATGCAACAAGTGGCCGAAATACGATCGGCTAATGCAAAGGTCAACGAAGCGAAGGCGGCTTACTACCCTGAATTGAGCCTCACTGCCAGCCCCTCCGTCCCATCGCTGTATGGCATACAGTCGCCATATCCTTGGGCGCATACTGCTGATCTGACCGGCGGATTGAGCTTCAATCTGCGATGGACGGTCTTTGACGGAGGCGCGCGAAAGAATCGACTAGCCGAGGCTCGGGCCAACGTACACGCGACAGAAGCACAAGCCAACGTTAAACGAAATCAGGTCGCCGATGAGGTTTGGACGGCTTACTCGAATCTGAACACTGCCTTTCGGCAGCGCCAGGCGGCAGCCGCTCTGCTCGAATCGGCCAGTCAGTCCTACAGCGCGGCTCTCGAATCGTACAACTACGGCGTGCGCAACTTGCTGGACGTCACGGCGGCTCAGCGTACTTTGGCACAAGCCCGCTCAGCCGATGTGTTGGCGCGAACGCAGGTCCTGACTTCATTTGCAGAGCTGGCGTTCCGAACCGGAGATTCGATTCGCGCCAACGGGAGGCCTCGGCCATGAATACGATCCGTAGATTTGCATCCGGTATCTGCGCACCCGCCCTCCTACTGATGACGGGTTGCGGACGAGCTCCTTCATTCGACATTCTGGGCTCGTTTTTTCCCGCATGGCTCGTCTGTCTTGTGGTCGCCATTTTGCTTACGGTTGTTTCTCGGTCTCTGTTGTCTCGGTACGCCGACATCGTCTGGCCAGTTCTGGTGTATCCGAGTTTGACGGCCGTGTTCACATTCGCTTTATGGATTGTTCTGTTCCGGTGAATTTTATGACTACTGTTCCCTTGGACAAAGAAATGGTTAAGAAGGCAGGCCAAAATCAGGCGCGCAAGTTTGGTGGCGTGGCGTCAGAGACTGGGAGATGGCGCAAACCTCTGGGTCGCACAATCAGTATCGCCATCATGGCGGCCGCAGTGATCCTTGGACTCGCCGTACTTTACCGCGAGAACTACTATCCACGGACCGAAGATGCCGAAATATTTGCTAATTTCATCGGCATAGCTCCCCAGGTCGACGGCCCTCTCATCCAGCTGAACGTGAAAGATAACCAGTTCGTGAAGAAAGGCGAACTGCTGTACGAAATCGATGAACGTCCGTATCAATACGCCCTCGAAAACGCAATTTCGGAGCAGAGCACCCTGGAAGGGCAAGTCGGGGACGAGCAACGAAAAATAGAAGCGTTGGAGAGCGCAGTCTCCGTCGCACAAGCGAACATTCACAGCTCGGAAGCCGACGTGGTCAACGCGGAGCGTGGCGTCGATCGGGCGCGCGCCGAATGGACTTATGCGAACAATAATTTGCACCGCCTCGAACCATTGCTGGCGAAGCAGTTTGTCACCGTGGACGAAGTGGATAAAGCGAGATCTTCTGCAACTGCAGAAGTTGAAGCCCTGAGGCAAGCTGAATCTCGATTGCAGTTGGCAAAGGCGGAATTGAACTCAGTTTTGGCGCAGCACGAACAGGCCAGGCATGCGGTCACAACGCTCGAACCCTTGATCAATCAGCGTGGAGCAAGAGCCGCAGCGGTGAAGAAGGCTCGCTACGACCTGGACAACTGCCGCGTCTATGCTCCGTTTGATGCTCGTGTAACCAACCTTACGATTTCCGAGGGCGCTTATGCTCACGTCGGCCAGCAAATGTTCACGCTTATCGATGCCCGGACTTGGTGGGCAGTTGGTAATTTCCGAGAAGGACAGCTCAAGCGTATTACCCCAGGCATGCGGGCTGATGTCTATCTGATGTCGATGCCGAATCTCCGCTTTGCTGGGGTGGTGGATAGCGTCGGATTCGGCGTTACTCCGGACCCGGATAAAATCGGCAAGTTGCAACCGGGCCTTCCCGACCTGCAGCGCACATTAAACTGGGTTCATCTCGCGTCGCGCTTCCCGGTTCGCGTACGCGTTGAAAATCCCACCCCTGACCTGTTTCGAATCAGTGAGTCCGCCGTAATCACGATTCGTGGCGATTGACAATGGCAACCATCGCCCAAAATCTTCCTCAATTCACCAGTCCCCTGACGTGGCTCCGGAATTTCCTCAAAGAGGAACTCGCGCCTTATCCAGGAAGGGCCGCCCGGGTTGGGCGCATGATCCTGGCTGCCACGCTCGTAATGATCGTCTGCATGACGTTTCAGATCCCCTTCGCTTTTCAAGGCGCAGTTTATGTGCTGATGATTTCTCGTGAGAGCTCGCGAGCCACCCTGCAATCAGCCACAACCATATTGCTCGTTACCGGTATCGGATCCGCATATCTTCTGGTCCTCGTGAGATTTGTCATCAATTCTCCCCTGCTTCATTTTCTCTGGATCATCGGCTCCTTTTTCCTGGCTTTTTATGTGATCAGTGCCGCGAAGAACTACATGGCGGCGTTGATCTTCGCCACGATGATGGCGGTAGGACTTCCCCTGTGGGACCGTTACGTGCCCGCCGAAACCAGCGTGGAAGATACGCTTTGGCTTTGCCTTGCGACGTTGATAGGGGTCGGGATTACTGCGGTAGTGGAGCTGCTATTTGTGCGGTTGCCGCCTGGAGATGAAATTGTCGCGCCTATTGCGGCGCGCCTGGCCGCGGTGGAGAATTTGTTGACTGGCTACGCCGGGAACCGAACTATAGATCCCGGCGTCGAGCAAAAAGTCATCCGGCTCCAGACGCTTGGAACATCATTGTTGCGCGTCACCTTGCGACGTTCGGACTATTCGGCCGAGTATTCGGTCGAAATGGGTGGGGTTGCGGCCCTGGTTGGCAGGCTAGTCGATCTCGCCGCGACCCTTACCCAGCTCAGCTCGAAAATGTCAGCCGGCGATCAGAAACGATTCCAAAACTTAGCCTCGACTGTCGCAGGCATTCGGGATGACCTTGTGAACCGGCGAATACCGGGCCCGGTCCCGCTCTATGGCCACACAGACTCGGCGACTTTCGTCCCATTACTAGGAGAGATAGAGCATACAGTTGCTCTCATTCCCCAGGCTTTTGCGGATTCTCGATCGATCCACGAATACTTCGGATCAGCGGATGACGCAGGGCCACGAGGGCTCCTTGCCCCGGGCGCGCTTCACAACCCTGAGCACATTCAGTTCGCGCTCAAAGGCACCCTGGCGGCGGGTCTTTGTTACGTCATCTACAACGCAATCGCTTGGCCCGGCATTAGCACCGCCGTAACCACATGCCTACTGACCGCGCTCACGACAATTGGTGCATCTCGCCAAAAACAGGTTCTTCGCATTGCAGGAGCGATGGTTGGCGGCTTTGTAATCGGGATGGGCTCGCAGATCTTTATTCTGCCCCATCTCGATTCTTTCGCCGGATTTGTGGTTCTTTTCGTCGCTGTCACCGCCCTGTCTTCTTGGTTTATGACGTCCAGCCCTCGGCTCTCTTACTTCGGTTTTCAGGTGGCTTTGGCTTATTACCTGATCAACTTAAGCGAGTTCAAAATGCAGATCTCGCTCGAAGTCGCGCGAAATCGCGTCGTCGGAATTTTGGTGGGTCTGTTCATCATGTGGCTGGTGTTTGATCAATTGTGGGGCGCACCTGCCGGGGTCGAGATGAGGAGAAGGTTCATTTCCAATCTCCGCTTATTAGCGCAGCTCGCAAGAGAACCTCTTTCGCAAGACCGGAAAACTGCAATCGCACGGAGTCTTGCACTTGGAGAGACAATCAATGCCAACCTCGACAAGGTACGAGCTCTTGCAGACGGTGTTCTGTTTGAATTCGGGCCTTCCCGCGAGCAGGATCTCGGGTTGCGTGATCGCATCCGACAATGGCAACCGAATTTGCGCATGCTGTTCATCACCCGGGTCGTCTTGTGGAGGTACCGGGTTGGGCTGCCGGGATTCGAGTTGCCGGAAGCATTCCAACCGGCACAGCGGGAATTTGACAACCGCCTGGCTGCGGCATTGGACGGACTGGCCGATCGAATGGACGGTAAGGCAGCGACACGCGTGGACGATTTGACAAGTGCTTATGCGCAACTCGAACAGGCGGCATTGCAGGGGCCGCCTCACCAAAAACGCCAGCTCACGCCACAGATACAGTCGTTTCTTCTTCTTTCGAGCAGAATCGTGGCTTTGACAGACTGCTTAAGAACGGAAATGTGAGTCTCTGCTCTTGGCGGCGCTCAAGTGATCACGAGTGCCCACTGCGCGATCGCCTAGACGGCGTACCCCGCTTTTATTATTGCAACCGCTCTCACTCAAAAAGAACCTTTGCCATCATCCCTTTGTCTTCATGGTTCAGGAGGTGGCAGTGAAATACGGACATTCCCCGGATGATGGGATCAGTGAAGTCCATGACCAGATCCACTGTGCCTCCGTAGGGAACATTGACGGTGTCGAACCATTCTGGCCTGTCCGGTCGGGCGTCGTTAACCTTGTAGGCGAAGAAGTGAACCTGGTGAATGTGAAACGGATGTAATTCGCGCGTGGCGTTGACGATTCGCCAGTGTTGTAATAAGCCAATACGCACCTTTACCAAGGGCTTGTCATCCATCGAGAATTTCCTACCGTTGATGTAGAAACCGTGTTTATCCTCGGTGAACACGACGGTGAAATCGGGCGGGCTCGATTCAACCCTATCGATTCGACGGCGAGAAAATTCCCGGTAGACAGGAGCTCCCGACGTGGACGGGACTTTGTGCGAGGGTTCACCGGCTGGCGGACCCGTTACCAGGTCAGCCAATATCATCGTGGGAGTCAGATTGCCGTCGGGGCCGGTATCGAGGCAGCGCGTGCTCAATGTGGAACGCGTTCCAGGCGCAGGACCGGTCACAATCGCTTCGACACGGGCAGCGGGGGCAAGCAGAACGTGGTCGACTTTGAGAGAAGGGCGGTTACGGTCGTGATACGCGAGAGGCATGCCGTCCAGCGCGAGAATCTCCAATTGCTGCCCGTTTATCTGGAGATCTGCGTACCGATCCGGAGAGGCGTTCACAATGCGCCAGAACTGTCTCTCGCCTGGCTGGATCGGAACCTGTGGACGAATTTCGCCGTTCAGGGTGAATATCCGTTCAGGCTGGTGCTCGGTGGATGTGCCACAACGTTCAGAAGTAACACCGACGCGCTGCAACAGCTCGCTGCGAACATTGGGCGTCACATCCTTGATGTCTCGTTCGCGGAGGACCAGCACGCGCTCGCGCATTTGCCGGAGTTCCGGGTAGTACCGGTCGATCCCATCGATGACGATTGCGCCCGACATGCCATCGAGAGCTTGGCGAGCACTCTCCCCATGCGGATGAGTGTGGTACCAGTAGAGGCCCGGGGCGGCGTACGAGGGTATCTCAACGCGGTAATTTAGTCTCTGTCCGGGAGTAGACATCATTGTTAGCACGTCATCCTGTGGCTTATTTGGCGACACATGCAAGCCGTGGAAATGCAGGTTGCTCCGATCAAGACAGGGCCCCAGAGCACACTGCTCTCCGGAGTGGACCGGGAGATTGTTTACATAGGTCACGTTGATGACGGCTCCGGGCAGAACACGTAGGGTCGGGGCGACGGCTCTCCCGGCGAAAAAGAAAGCATTGTGCTCCTGATCGCTGTCATACGCGGCTATCAGCGTCATTGGACCGCGCACTTCGGGAGGATCAGGAACAATAATCTCTTGAGCCACGAGTGGGGTGGCGAACACTCCGGTGATTGTGAGTCCTACCAAAAAGAGCGAGAGCGCGTTTTTGGCCTGTCCAATCACATGGAACGAATCGATTGCGAGCTTGAGTGTCGGAATCGCAGAGAACTCGAACTCGGTAATCGTCGCCATGTCCGCCCTTTTTTGAAGCAAGTCACGCTCCAAATGGTTCGCGGCTGATTTGGGCGTAATCACAAACCGGCGGCACCGAGTTGTCGCTATGGAGACAGGCGCGCCGGTGTCTGTTGGTCCCAGGTCAACACGCGAATGCGGACGTCACGTCGGGACTCGTTTCCAGAGTTACGAAGAGAGATCCGGAACATGGCGGACCACTTTGATTTGCACAGACGAACGTAAACACTACGACCTATTTGCCAGCCACATCGCCCAGACCCGTCGATTAGTGTCAACTGGTTGACAGTCCTCCCAAGGTCGGCACGACTAATTTCACTGAGGTCCCACAAAAGCGGCTGGCAAGTCGATTGCTACAGAGAAGTGAAGATCGGTGTATTGCCTTGATCAGCAGTTCTAGAGGAGAAATGAAACACATGAAGCTCACGAAATCAATACTTCTCATTTCCGTTCTGGCTATCGGGTCAATTGGATTCGCCCAGGATCTGACCACCGACGTTGGAAAGGGAGCGAAGGACGTTGGCAAAGGTGCAGAAACAGTCGGCAAAGACACCCTTCGCGGCACGGAAGATGCCGCCAAAGACGCAGCTCATGCCACCGACAAAGCAGCCAAAGTTACGGTCCGGAGCACGAAGAAGGTAGCCGAAAAGACGGGGCGGGTCGGCGAGCGTGCTGGCAGGAAATCTGGAGACGAGGTTGGAAAAGGCGCCAAAGACACCGGCAAGGGCGTGGATAAAGGCGCGAAGAAAACAGCAGACGCCGTAAAGTGAGGGACCTTAGTTCAGGATGCAAAGCTCTGCCTCGAGTATGCCGAGGTGGTTTGCAATCGCTTCCTCCTCTGGCAATCCGAAATATGAGTGCTATCTCGGTCATCCTTCGTCCTGCCGCCGTGGCGCTGCTAATGATTGTCGGGCTTCTGGCCTACGGGAGTTCCGCTGGCCAGCGGAAGCAAAAAGATGGCAGCCTTCCTCGTCGGCAGCAAGTGGTCGGTTTCCTGACGAGAAGTATCGAATGGTACCGCAGTTCGTCGTTCGAACGAGAAATACCGATTCAATCGGCAGACGTCCCGCTTCGTGAAAACGCTCAGGCGGTCCGCGTGCAAATTCTCCGACTTTCTTTCGACTACGCCAAGGCGCTTGCAGTAGACCAAGCGCAGAGCTCGATTTCGCCTGATCAACAGTCTGACGCTTCTGCTCCGGATTCATCTGAATCGGACCTGCAGCATTGGATGAAGATCGAAGCGCAATGCGACGCAGAGGCTCAAGAAGCTCGCAAGGATGTCGCATCAATTCGCAGCGACGTTGAGGCGCACCGCGGAAAGGACCGAACAAAGCTTGAAGTCGCACTCTCGGAGAGTGAGAGCCATGTCGATCTCGTTCAAGCGAAGTGTCAAAGTTACGGAAACTTGCTGGATTTCGTCCGTACCATGAATGCTAGCAATCCGCAGAAGGAGGACTTAGTCTCGATTATCGATGCGCTCTCGCGAACAGTTCCAGAACTGGGGACTGCCGTTGGAGCGACACCGCCGTCACAAGGTGGATTCAGCTCCGTGGTCCCTCCCGCAACGGGCTCCAGTATCCCCAACCTCATTTTTGAAGTTGTATTGTCCCGCCGAAGACTTCGCACACTCGACCGGGCAGATCGAACAACCGACGGACTGGCGCAGGCCTCACAAGATCTCAGGAATCCACTCGCAGAATATCTCTATTCCGCCTTGCAAAGTGTTAACCTCGCCAGCGGTGACCTGCAACGCAGCGACATTGAAGACTTGCGCAAGCAGCAAGTGCGTCTCGATCACCTCTCCTCCGAGGTGACTGCTCTTGCTCCCGCTATAGTCGCCTTGGACAAGCAAAAGATCCTGTTCGGGATCTACATGTCGGATCTAGCAAGTTGGCGCACTTTGGTTGTGAGCCAGTACAACGCAGCTTGGAAGAACCTCATCATCCACCTGGTCGCAATTGGGGGCGTGGTCGTTCTGTTAGTCGTACTTACTGGAGCACTGCGCCGGGCCACTGTTCGCTACGTCCACGACGAGAACCGCCGTCTCAGCGTCTTGATTGCTGAGCGGATTCTGCTATGGGTGTGCATATTCCTCATCATAGTTTTTAGTCTTGCTTCCAACCTGGGCTCGTTGGCAACATTCCTGGGACTCATTACTGCTGGCCTGGCTGTCGCGCTGCAAAATGTGATACTCGCAGTGTTGGGTTACACCGTCTTAGTCGGCAAGCTGGGACTTCGTTTAGGCGACCAGGTACAGGTATCCGGGGTCACAGGGAAAGTCGTTGAGTTTGGTCTTCTGCAATTTCAAGTAAGAGAAGTAGACGCGCAAGGACAGCCCACGGGCAGACTCGGATCCTTTTCCAACTCCTTCATCTTCGTCTCGCCGGCTACAGGCATCTTCAAACTCGGGATCGAAAAGAGGAACACAAATTCCTCCGACGAGCCTTCCTCGGTTGGCCCTCACGACATTTTGAGCGATCCAAGGACGGCTAAGGTCTGATTGTGAGATTGATCCGGATCGAGGGTAGAGAAAAGAAAGCTCGGAAACAGACGACGCATTCAGCTCCAAATATTCACATTGCTGCCGCCGATGGAGGTTGCTCTGGCGGCGTGAAATCTTCGAGCGATGCAGCGCGTCGCAATGGCCGTTCGATACCAAGCCTCTTCAGCCGGTACATCAGCGTTGTCCGCTTCAGACCCAGCCTTTCAGCTGCACCTTTTGGTCCTCCAATTCTCCAACCGGTCGCTTGCAGCGTACAGAGTATCAGCGCGCGTTCGGATTCTCGGATCGTCATTTGCTCGGGAGGCTCTGGGTTTCTGGACATCTCCCCGATTGAAGGCGGGGAGGGAATCGGCAACGCCGATGCGGGCAGTGGGTTTGAAAGCACGCCGTCTTGTGCAAGAATCATGGCACGCGACACGAGGTTTTGTAGTTCACGTATGTTTCCAGGCCAAGAGTACGACGAGAAGGCTGCCATCGTTGCCTGAGGAATGTGATGGATGTGCCTTTTCATTCGGTGGCTGAACATATCGACGAAGTGCTCCACGAGAGCTGGAATATCCTCCCTGCGTTCGCGGAGGGGTGGCAACGAGATCGGGAAGACGTTGAGGCGGTAATAGAGGTCACTCCGGAATTCGTTATGCGCCACCATTTCCAGTAGATTTCGATTTGTGGCTGCTACCAGCCGCACGTCCACCTTGTGGGTCCGACCGCTTCCCAGACGCTCGAACTCTTGCTCTTGAAGTACCCGCAGCAACTTCGGCTGCAGGGCTGGCGGGATATCTCCAACCTCGTCCAGGAATAACGTGCCCCCATCAGCCATTTCGAATCGTCCAATCTTCTGCGCGATGGCTCCGGTGAAGGCACCCTTCTCGTGACCGAACAGTTCGCTTTCCAGGAGATCAAGGGGAATAGCCGCGCAGTTCAACTTGATGAGTGCACGTCCGCATCGCGGGCTTGCTTTGTGAATGGCTTGGGCGATCAGTTCCTTGCCGGTGCCGGTTTCGCCGTGAATCAGAACGGGAGAGTCGGTGGATGCAACACATCCGACTTGTTCGAGCACAGATTCAAGCGCACGGCTCGTTCCGATAATCTGCTGAAATGCACGCGCGGCTTGGTCCTGGTCACTGTGTGTAATTGTTTCGGAACTGTTCACAGCAAACCCCCCACAAGGATGCACTTTTTGGTGCCATCCGTTGGCTGCTTACATGTCGATTGCCGCGCGCACTTTGGTCAGTAAAACTTGATCGTCGAACGGTTTCATAAGGAATTCGACCGCGCCCTCCCTCATTGCCTGCACCCGCACTTTCGCGTCTCCATGTGCGGTGATAAAAATGATCGGAGTTTTGCATCCGTCGGCCTTAATCTTCGCTTGCAATTCCAGGCCTGACATTCCCGGCATGCGGATATCGGTTATCAGACAAGCCACCGTACATTGCAGGCCGGACTCGAGGAATGCTTCCGCCGATCCAAAGCACTTTGCTGAGAGCCCATCTGCTTCGATCAGGTCCTGCAGTGCGCGTTGAACCGATTCATCGTCATCTACGATTGCGATCAACTTTTTGTCCTGGCCTTTCATGCCAGCACGATAAACGGTGGTCCATCAGAAAAACAATCACACCTTCGTGTGGCGCAATAACACTTTCGTCAATCCATGGAGGGGGAGCTTATGGAGTGTGCCGACGCGCGAGGGCATCGGACAGCAGCAGTCAGTGGGAACCCTTGAGTTTGTCGGCCATCCTGACTAGTTCGGGCAAGGACTTAGCTTCCATCTTTTGCATCACATGCCCACGCTGGATCTTTACGGTAGTTTCACTAGTCCCCAATTCGGCTGCGATCTGCTTATTCAGCAACCCGGAAACCACCAGATTCATGACTTCACGCTCCCGTACGCTAAGCCCAGCATAGCGCTCCTGTAGTTCAGTTAGTTGTTTTTGCTTTTCGCGGAGTACGCGGTCACGGTCGAGTGCGCGCTGAATCACATCGAGCAGATCCTGATCCCTGAATGGCTTGGTGAGGAACTCGACGGCGCCGGACTTCATGGCTCTGACGGTCATCGGAATATCTGCGTGGCCGGTAATGAAAATGATGGGAATCTTGATTCCTCCCCTCCGCAATTCATGCTGAAGATCCAAGCCACTGATGCCGGGAAGTCTTACGTCCAACACCAGGCAACTGGGACCGCCTCGCCCCTCGCTTGACAAGAACTCTTGAGCCGTGGCGAACGACGCGGCATGCAGGCCCACCGACTCCACCAAATCCTTGATCGCTTCACGCACTCCCGCGTCATCATCGATGATGAATACGGTGCTCACATCTCCGTTGCTCATTTGTGAGCCTCGGTAGGCAGAGTGAAATGAAATGTCGCACCGCGCTGTCCATTAGCTGTGGCCCACAACCGTCCACCATGGGCTTCAATGATCGAACGACTGATTGCCAGCCCCATACCGGTGCCTTCAGGCTTAGTCGTATAAAACGCATTGAAGATAAGGTCTACTTTTTCGCTGGGAACGCCTACGCCGGTATCGCTGACCGAGACGAGCACTAACCCATTCTCCGTCCTCTGCGACCGGATGTTCAGTTCGCCGGCCCCCTCCGTCATGGCCTCGATGCCATTCAGCATCAGGTTCATCAACACCTGTTGCAACTGCACCCGATCTGCCATGATTTGCGGCAATTGCGGGGCAAGTTCCGTGCGCAGTGCAATTGAGTGCCGCGCTGCCTCGCTGCGCAGCAGCACAAGCATTTCACCGACTACTTCATTTATATCAACCAACTCGCGATGCGGCGGAGCGCCTGTCTTGTAGAACATCCGCAGGCGGTGGACGATTTCGGCGGCACGGTTTCCGTCTTGTTCAATTCTCCCTGCGGCCGCGCGGGCTCTTTCCAGGTCCGGAGGCTCATGTCTGAGCCATCGCAAGCAGGCACTGGCGCTTGTGATTGTGGCTGCAATGGGTTGGTTGATTTCATGAGCAAGAGAACTGGCCAGCTCGCCCAGCATGGTCACCCGGTTCATGTGCGCGAGATCTGCCTCTAACTGGCGCAATTTTTCACGCTCTTGTTCGGCGCGCTTGCGTTCCGTAATGTCGATGTGGGTCCCCAGTACTTCAGTCACCTCTCCGCTCGCATTGGAAACTGGATGACCCACCGCCTGGATGTGTCTCACGTTTCCGTCTGGCAACACGATTCTGAACTCCTGAGAGAAGTCTTTACCCGCCCGCACCGCCCTCTTGGCGTATTCAACCTCTCGGTCGCGATCTTCTGGATGCATCCGTTGCTGCACTGTTTCCATGTCGGGGACGCCGTGCTGCGGATCAAATCCCCAGATCCGGAAATTTTCCTCAGACCAATAGACAGCAACTCCCCCGGCTTTATAAGCCCAACTGCCGGTGTGGGTCAGCCTCTGAGCCTCGGCCAGATAAGCTTCGCTACGACGCAGCGCTTCCTCGGCCCGCTTTCGGTCCGTCACATCTGTCATCGTGCCCACGAACTCGACAACTTCTCCAGCGGCATCTAAGACGGGGTGGCCTGTCCCCTCCAAGTGTTTCACCGTTCCGTCCGGCATCACGTACCTGAAAGCGCTGGTGTAATCAGCTTTCTGCTGGTAGGCCTTCTGAAGTATCCGTCGTAGCTTCTCTCGATCCTCCGGGTGGATGCGGCGCCACACCGTTTCGCGATCGGGAAAGCCCTGCTCCGGATCAAAACCCGAGATTCGGTAAATCTCCGCGGACCAGAAGAGGGTGGGCCCGTCAGGTAGGTGGGCCCAACTGCCCGTCTTTGTCAGCCTCTGCGATTCCGCCAGATAAGCTTCGCTCCGGCGCAGGGCCTCTTCGGCGCGCTTTGCCCCCGTAATGTCGGTCACGGCCCCGACAAACTCAAGCTCGCCAGTTTTATCGGTTCGGGCACGACCGGCAACACGGACATGCTTAACAGAACCGTCCGGCATCAGCAATCGATGTTCAAAGGCCAAGTCCTTCCGATCCTGCGACGCACGCTCGAGCTCCTGTTTCAGGGAGGCTAGATCTTCCGGATGGGTCCGCTGCAGAACAAGCTCCACAGTCGGCTTCATGCTTGAGTCGCATTGGAAGATGCGAAAGGTTTCCTCAGACCAGCGGATGTCCCCAGTTTGAACATTCCACCCGAAGCTGCCGGTGTGGCTCACTCGCTGCCCTTCGGCCAGATAAGCCTCGCTGCGGCGCAGAGCCTCTTCGGCACACTTGCGGTCCGTAATATCGCGAATGACGCTGGAAATCAGTACGCCCTCGTCAGTCTCCAGCGGACTGAGGCTGATCTCCACGGGAAACTCACGTCCGTCTTTATGCAGGCCGTACAGTTCCAGTCCAGACCCCATCGGCCGCGTGCGAGGGTCGGCGACAAAGGCCGCGCGATGCTCCGGATGTTTACCCCGGAACCGCTCCGGCAGCAAGATTTCGATTTTCTTCCCCAAGACCTCTGCTCGCTGACAGCCAAACATCTTCTCCAGTTGCGCATTGACCAAAACAATCTCGCCTTTACGATTCACGACCGCGACCGCATCAGGCGCCGATTCCAGCAGCCCGCGGAATTTCTCCTCAGCCTGCTTGCGATCCTCAACGTCGGTCGAGATTCCGTACCACTTGAGAATCTTGCCTCGTCTATCCCGCAGCGGCACAGCGCGCACCTGGAACCAACGATATTGCCCATCGGCTCGACGGAAACGCGCCTCGTACTCCAACGGCTCGCCGGACACCACCGATATTCGCCATTTTTCCTGAACCCGGTTCATGTCATCCGGATGAACTGCAGCCTGCCACCCCAAGCCTGCCGCCTGCTCAACGCTCAACCCCGTGTATTCCTCCCAGCGTTGGTTGACGAACGTGCGCGAGCCGTCGGGAAGAGCCGTGAAGGCCATGGCCGGAATTGTCTTGATCGCTTCCCGAAATTTCCCTTCCTGCTGCTGCACTTGCCGAATGCGAAGTCGAAACAGCCCCCAAACGAGCCCGATGGCAACTGCCGTACACAACGCGCGGAACCAGTTCGTCTGCCAGTACGCCGGGGCGATGGAGAAATTCAGGACCGCGCCCTCACGGTTCCACACCCCGCTGTTGTTGGAAGCGATGACGTGGAAGCGGTAGTTGCCCGGCGCCAGGTTCGAGTACTGCACCTCGCGGTTGTTGACGACTTCCCGCCAGCCCTCATCCTGGCCTTCGAGCTTGAACCGGAAGTGAACCTTCTCCGGTGCTACGAGACTCAGCGCCGTGTAACGAATCGTGAGATCGCGAATCCGCGGCGGCAACCGCAGGCTATGGGAGGAATCGTAGCTCTTGCCGTCGGCCGTGATTTGGTCGATGCGCACGGGTGGCGGAAGTTTGTTGAACGAAAGATGCCGCGGATCGATGATGCTGACGCCGTCAGGGGCGGAGAACCATATTTTCCCATCTGGCGATTTGGTCACATAGGGAGTGTGGCTGCCATTACGGCCAAAACTCCATACGCCATCGGAACTGCCGAAAACCTGGGTCTGAATGGCGCGCTTCGAATCACTCACCCAGGCGTCCAGTTCGGAACGCGCAATCCGAACCACCCCGCAAGGCATGTCCAACCAGAAAGAATGATCGTCGTCTTCGATCGCCCACTGAACGGCGTCGCAGGGCAGGCCGTTCTTGCTGGTAAGAGTCGTGATGCGACCGTCTTTCAGCCGGCTTAAACCACCCTCGGTCGCGGCCCAGACAGCACCGTCCGAAGCATACTGAAGGTCCATCACTGCGCCCTTGCCCAGCCCCTCAGCGGCGTTGTAGGAAGAGCGGACCTGGCCGTCCTTGAGATAAGCTATTCCGCCTTCAACAAATCCGAGCCATAGGCCGCCCTGCTGCCGATCAGGCAGCAAAGCTTCCGCGTAACCGTGTCCGAATTGCGCCCAAGGAATGCGCTGAACGGCACCCTCTGGTGTCGAATAGAGGAGGCCCTGGTCGAGGTTGCTGATCCAAACCTTCCTGTGTCCATTCCCGGCGATTGAGGATGTATCTCCGCCTGGGAGGCCAGGAACCCGCACAAACCGGCCGTGGTCAAAGTAGAACACACCTTCGCGACTTTCAGCCCACAGGCGTCCCAGGTCGTCCTGCCCGAGCGAATTGACCTTGTCTCGAAGTCCGCTGTTTGCGACTTCCGTTACCCTCGGGTTGACGATGGCAGCTTGCTGATCTGTTCGCCCGTTTTGCCTCGGAACATTTCTCCGGCCGTAAACGGTCATGTGCCCGTCTTGCCAGCGATTCAAACCATCCGCCGTGGCGATCCAAATACTGCCATCGGATGTCGCCTGCAACACGTCAACTGCGGCAATGGAAAGACCCTGGTTTACCGAGATTGTCGGCACGGCGAATTCACGAAACCGATCGAGCCCCGTTGACGTGCTGACCCAAACAGTGCCTTCGCGATCTTGAAAAATGCTCGTTACGAGGTCGCCAGACAGGCCATCGGCAGCTGAAAATCGATCGATCCTGCCCTTATACAGGTGCAACAAACCCCGGACGGTGCCAATCCACAAACTGCCATCACTGCTCCGGAAGAGGCGAAGGGGCGTGAACTCCGCAGCGATCTCGGGAAGTGTGTCGTCCTGAAGTTTTCCAGCCACAAGCTTTTTCAGCCCTTCCATCGAGCCATTCACGTGACCCTCGAACCGGCCGGATTTATTGGTGGTCATCAGGAGGGCCCCGTTCTCGTCTTCGACCAGTTCGTCAGCCTGAACGCCCTCTGGCAGCCCGTACTGCTTTGCAGGACCAGGTGCCCATCGCCACAGACCCGTTTCAGCTGAGACCCACAGATTGCCTTTGTGGTCCTCGTATAAGGCAGATACGGAAAAACCAAAACTCCCGTCCCCGTAGCACTGCGTTTTGCCGGCTCGGACGGAACAGATCCTGCCCGGGTTCTGAGCCGCAAACCAGATCGTTCCTCCAGCATCTTGCAGCAGTGAATAAATGCGATAACCGGCAAATGCTGGGTACTGCGTGAACTTGCCGTCCTTCCAACTGGCAAGCCCCTTGTCCGTGCCAATCCAAACAGTGCCGTCGCGCCCAACCAAAAGGTCCTGAATAAAATTGCTGGGAAGTTGCTCACCGTTTGGGGGTTCCCACGGGACGGCTTGGACGCCATCGAAGCGGGCCAATCCGGATTCCGTGCCCAGCCACAGATAGCCATCCGGCGTCTGCGCGATCGCAAAGATTGTGCCTTTGGTGAAGCCTTCGCGCACCTTCCAGGCGGTGTGCGCGTACTGGCTGATATCGAGTGAGGGATCTAACGCAAAGGCGCGAGTGCTGAATAGCAGTAGGAGGGCC
>Ga0187872_10000308_pt1 | contig 58545 bp, 53 predicted proteins | sample June2016WEW_16_4_FD_132973 | JGI IMG/M metagenome (GOLD analysis project Ga0187872, IMG submission 132973) | Peatland microbial communities from SPRUCE experiment site at the Marcell Experimental Forest, Minnesota, USA - June2016WEW_16_40 | ecosystem: Environmental > Terrestrial > Soil >...
GCGCGCACGTGAGATACGCAAGACCCAGCCGCTGCAACGGCTCGCCAAGGATTTTGCGGTGTGAGAGAGGCTGTTCGACCAGATGAAAGAAAGCGTCGACAATATCGCGGCGGCCGGATGCGGCGGTCAGATCGCGGCCATAGTCGCTCAGCAATCGGGAGAGGCGGCGGGGCGTGAAGCCCTGCTCGTTGTGTGTGTCTCGCAGCGCGCGCGAGAACCGGGGCAGAGGCGAGAGCGTGCTGTACGTCTTGACGTTCGGGAATTCCCCGGCAAGCTCGGCGACCACCTGTTTGACCAGGGAATTTCCCATCGGAACGTTCCGCAGTCCTGGTAGGCAGTTGTTAATCGAATAGAAGATTGCTGTATCCATTTTCCCGGGCGCGAGCACCGGTGCTTTCACGTCGAGCAATGGCTCCAGGTCGCCGGCCAGTCCATCGCACAGCGCCACCTCAAGAAAAATGATCGGCTCGTTGGCAAGCGCCGAATGAAAGAACGCAAAGCACCGCCGGTCCACTTCGAGGCGCCGCCGCAGGTCCGGCCATCCGTTGATCTCGTGCACCGATTCATACCGGATGAGCTTTTCGAGGATGAGCGCCGAACTTTGCCAGCTAATACGCTCAAGACGCAGGAATCCCCTATTGAATCACGATCGGAACAGGTGCCTCAGGCCGGCGTCCAGCTCGCCGAAATCCGCACCATTATCCCGGGATGCCTCCATCATATGCCCGCGCAGAGCGACCAGCGTTTCCGTCCCGCCCGACGCCGTATTGATTCGCCGAATGAGTTCCTGGCGCGGCGCCTCCACGGCCGCCGAAAGAGCGGCGAGGTTTTCCGCGCTGCGAGAGCGTTCGTAAGCAGCTGCAGCACGGCGGATCTCGGCCTCATCCGCCGAAAACTCGCGGTTCAGCATTTTGAAGAAGCTGAAGGCGCTGCTCAGAATTCATGGCCTTATAGGCGTTGATGTTTCTTGCGCACAAGAGCCGTCTGCGACGCTTAGCCTCGCTCGGAAAGCAGACGATGGCACAGAAAGCGCATTATAGCTCGAATTTCGCGAACGCCTATGAACGTCCTGTGAATCGCTGCACTACAGGTGCTACGCGCCGGTGGCTCGATCACGATCCGTTGCGCGAATTTACGCCTCCATTCCGGCCCTAATGTGCGGAATCGAGCAACCTGCCCTTGCTTTGAACTCGGCTGATGGTACAATCCGCACAAGAGGCGTATGGGGGTACTTTGAAAGACCACGTCACGCCGCCGGACCCGAACCGTATATCGGCGGCTGTTTGCGTAGCGTTCAGTCTGCTGTTGTTTTCCGCCCTCGTTTCGCCGGCACGCGCGCAAGTCGGTCCTGTCGGTCCTGAAAATCCTCCACCGCAAAAGATACAGAAGGGCCAGCCGATCCGGTCGGAAACCGAAATGACGTTGGTTGGAGCGTCGGTTACCGATCCTCTCGGACGACTGGTCACGGGGCTTGAACGAGAAAACTTCCGCGTGTTCGAGGACGGGGTGGAGCAGGAAGTCGTCCAGTTTTCGAGCGAGGACGTTCCCGTGTCGATCGGCGTGATCTTCGACATGAGCGGCAGTATGACCGATAAGATCGATAAGTCGCGCCAGGCCGCCGTGCAATTTTTCCGCACGGCGAATCCACAGGACGAATTCTTTCTCGTGAATTTCAACGACCGCGCGCAGCTCATCAGCCCTTTCACCGCCAGCGTCGATGACTTACAGGACCGCTTGATGTACACGGCCGCGCACGGTCTGACGGCGCTATACGACGGCGTTTATCTCGGCCTCAGCCAGATGCGAGGAGCACACAACACAAAGAAAGCTTTGCTCATCCTATCGGACGGAGGCGATAATCATAGCCGGTACACGGACAGCGAGATCCGCAAGTTCGTTCGCGAAGCGGACGTTCAGATTTATGCGATCGGCCTGTTCGAACCCGGCGGCGGGCCGACGCCGGAAGAGCGGGCGGGTCCTTCTCTTCTGGAAGATTTGACGGAAATGACCGGCGGCCGGGTTTTCGCGGTGCAGAACCTGAACGAACTGCCGGACATCGCGACAAAAATAAGCATGGAGCTTCGCAATCAGTATGTCCTGGGATACAGGCCAAGCGACCGGGCACACGATGGCAAGTGGCGCAAGATCAAAGTCAAGCTCAACCCACCCAAGGGTCTGCCTCCGCTCACTGTGTCCGCCAAGAGCGGGTACTTCGCGCCGGGCCATTAGCAGAGCCGTTTTCCTGCTGGCTCTGGCTTTTTCGGCACTTGTCTTCGCTGCGCCATCGGCACGCGCGCAGAACCCGATTCCTCCCATCACACCTCCTGCTCTCCCTCCTCCGCCAGGACAGCAGACTCCCCAGGGCGCCCGGCTCAAGACAAGCGTCGATTTAGTCGTGCTGCACGTGACGGTGACCGACTCGCGCGGAGAATTTGTCCCGGACATGAAGAAGGGCGAGTTTCAGGTGTTTGAGGACAAAATCCCACAGGACATATCGATGTTCTCGCGCGACGATATTCCCGTGACGATGGGCCTGGTGATCGACAACAGCGGCAGCATGCGCGAAAAGCGAGCCCAGGTGAGCGCGGCCGCCATGACCTTCGTCAAGACCAGCAATCCGCAGGATGAGGCGTTCGTCGTCAACTTCAACGACGAGTATTACCTCGATACGGAGGGCGACTTCACGAGCGACCAGAGAAATCTCCAAGATGCGCTGTCGCGAATCGACACGCGCGGCAGCACCGCGCTCTATGACGCCGTGATCGGCTCACTGGCCCACCTGAAGAAAGGCCACAAGGACAAGCGGGTGCTTCTTCTTGTCACGGACGGCGACGACGACGCCAGCCGCAAGACGTTCGAGGACGCGATCAAGGCGGCTGAAGAGTCGAATGCCACAATCTATGCGATCGGCGTCTACAGCGAAGACGATCTTAAGCACGACAAGAAAATGGTCCGGCGGTCCAAGAAAATCCTCGCCGAGCTCGCCGAGGCCACGGGCGGGCTGGCTTACTTCCCCGACACTCTCGATGACGTGACTCCGGTCTGCGAAAATGTCGCGAGAGAGATCCGCAATCAGTACACGCTGGGTTACTATCCGTCGAATACGGCCAAAGATGGCACTTTCCGCGCCGTCCAGGTTCGCGCCTTTCCACCGAGCGGACGCGGGAAGGTTTTGGTCCGCACGCGCACCGGATACTACGCTCCAAGAGCCGCCGCTGCTGCCGACTAGCTTAGCCTTTCGCTTTGCACACAGACGCCACCGTGGATTTCACCGCGGCGGCGCGGGAATCTGCACGTGGTCTTTGGGCGCCAGAGCCATCAATTTCTCGATCACGTTGGGATCGACAGGAGGCGGCGTAATGAGTTGCGTCGCCGGCTCGCCCAACTCTTCCCAAAGCTTCTCAAATCCACCGGGGGCCAGCATCACGATCATCCGGCCGGGCTTGCTGCCCGTATTTTTGTAGGTGTGCAGCGTCCCTCCGGGAATGTGCACGAATGCCTCCGGGCCCGCTGTCAGGTTCCTCTCGCCGAACAGCAAAGTGAACTCTCCGTCCAGCACCCAGGACGACTCGTCCTCTCTCTCAGGTGAATGTGCGGGGGTGGTCCATTCTGCGGAAATGCCGTCAATTCGATGACGGATAGAGCCTCCCCGGTCATCTTGAAGGTGTACAGATCACCGCGCAGCCAGACGGATCGTCCTTTGCCCTTTGGCAGAGCCACTTCGTGAGTTTTCATGGCCCATACCCTACCACTCGAGCGAGCCCAATTCCAGCCAGGTCGCTGATTTGCCCGCGGCTACGCAGGGGCGTATACTTTTTTGTTTAGGCCCATGCCGACGGAACGCACTGAGAACGCTGTGCAGGTGCCGCGCGACGCCGCACTGCCGCACTCGCCATCGCCGCCCGCAGTCGGGGACGACAGCGCGGAGGAGATCCGCGTTCGCGGGGCGCGCGTCCACAACCTCAAGAACATCGATTTCACGATCCCGCACAACGCGATCACGGTGGTGACGGGAGTCTCGGGATCGGGCAAGTCGAGCCTCGCATTCGACACGCTCTACGCCGAGGGCCAGCGCCGGTACATCGAGTCCCTCTCGGCATACGCACGCCAATTCCTCGAGCGGATAGAAAAGCCCGACGTGGATGAAATCACGGGCATCGCTCCGGCGATTTCCATCCGGCAGAAGAATTCCACGCGCAATCCGCGGTCAACGGTGGCGACAGCCACGGAAATCTACGACTATCTGCGCCTCCTCTACGCGCGCGCCGGCCACACCTTCTGCCTGCGCTGCGGCGAAGAAGTCCGCAAGGACACGCTCGATGAAATCGCGGGCCGCGTGCTCGCGCTACCCGAAGGCCGGCGCTTCTACGTTTTGTACGAACTGCGAATCACTCCCGAGGCGGTGCCGGGCCTTCGTCCGACAGCGCCACCGAAAGCATCCCGCCCAAGCCCAGAGGCGGTTCGTCGGGCCCTTACGAGCCTGCGCAAGCGCGGTTTCAACCGTCTTTATCAATCGGGGCGGGTCTTCGAGTTCTCTTCCCCGGAGGAACTGCTCGACGTCGATTTCGCGAAGCCGGTCTACGTTCTTGTCGACCGGCTCGTGCTCTCGCCCGAAATCCGCTCGCGGCTGGTTGACTCGATCGAAATCTGCTACCGCGAGGGCCGCGGCGAAACGATTCTGGAGTTCGTCGCGGACGATGCGACTGCCTCCCCGCCCGCGGGCGGCGCGCCCGAGCGGCTCATCTTCAACGAGCGCTTCGAATGCAAGAAGTGCGGTGCGATGTATCAGGAGCCGGAACCGAGGCTTTTCTCCTTCAACAATCCTTATGGCGCCTGCCCGCGCTGCCAGGGCTTCGGCAACACGATTGATTTCGATCTCGACCGCGTCGTGCCCGACCAGGGAAAGTCCCTCGCCGATGGAGCGATCGAGCCCTGGACGAAGCTGCGCTACCGCCCGCTGGCGATGGAGATGCGCAAGTACGCCCGCGCGAAAGGCATCCCCGTCGACGTGCCTTTTCGCGAGCTGACCGCCGCGCAACGCGACACCATTCTCGACGGCGACCGCAAAGAGGATTATCCGGGCGTCAAAGGGTTCTTCGGCTGGCTCGTACGGAAAAAGTACAAGCTGCACGTGCGCGTCTTTCTGAGCCGTTATCGGGGCTACGCGACGTGCCCGGATTGCAAAGGAACGCGCCTGCGCGCCGAGGCGCGCGCCGTGAAAATCGCGGGCCGCTCGATCACCGAGATCTGCCAGTTGACGGTGAAGGAAGCCCGGCCGTTCTTCGACAGCCTGCCCCTAAGCCCCGCTGAGACGGTGATCGCCGAGAAAGTGCTCGAGGATATTCAGCAGCGCTTGCGCTTTCTCGACGAAGTCGGCCTCGACTATCTCACCCTCGACCGGCTCACCTCGACGCTTTCCGGCGGCGAGGCGCAGCGCATCCAGCTCGCGACGTCGCTCGGCTCGCATCTTGTTGGCGCGCTCTACGTGCTCGACGAGCCTTCTATCGGCCTGCACCCGCGCGACACAGGCCGGCTGATCGACATTCTCAAAGGGCTGCGCGACCTCGGCAACACGCTCCTCGTCGTCGAGCACGATCCCGAGACGATTCTCGCCGCTGACAACATTCTCGATCTCGGCCCCGGCGCGGGCGAGCACGGCGGCCACCTGATTTTCGCCGGGCCGCGCAACACCCTCATCGCCGACGCGCACTCGCTGACGGCGCGCTACCTGCGCGGCGATCTGCGGATCGCCGTGCCTGCGCGGCGCCGCAAGCCACAGGGCAAATTCCTGAAGATTCTCGGCGCGCGCAGTCATAACCTGCGGGGCATCGATCTGGCGATCCCGCTCGGGATGCTCGTGGCGGTGACGGGCGTTTCCGGCTCCGGCAAATCCACGCTCGTCTACGACGTGCTCTACAAGGCGCTGACGGCGAAGCGCACCGCCGGAAAGTGGCGCGAGTTCTGCGACCGCCTCGAAGGCGACGCAGCGCTAGTGGCGATCGAGATGGTCGATCAGTCGCCTATCGGACGAACGCCGCGATCGAATCCCGCGACGTATCTCAAGGCGTTCGATCCGATCCGCGAAGTCTTCGCCGCGACGCCCGAAGCGAAGAAGCGCGGCTTCAGCGCCGGGCACTTTTCGTTCAATATTCCCGGCGGGCGCTGCGAGGCGTGCCAGGGCGACGGCACCGTTACGGTCGAGATGCGGTTCCTCGCCGACGTCGAACTCGTCTGCGAAGAGTGCCGCGGCACGCGCTATAAGAGCAGCGTCCTCGAGGTGCGCTACAAGGACAAGAACATCTACGACGTGCTGCAGATGACCGCGCGCGAGGCGCTTGCATTCTTTGCCGCGACCTCGAAGGTTACGTCGCGGTTGCGCGTGCTCGAAGAGGTCGGCCTCGGCTACCTGCGTCTCGGCCAATCCGGCACCACTCTTTCAGGCGGTGAGGCGCAACGCTTGAAACTCGCCGCGCATCTCACGCGGCAGGACAACGCCGGCATCCTGTATATTTTCGACGAGCCGACCACCGGCCTGCACTTCGACGATATCCAGAAGCTGCTGACTGCGTTCCGGAAGCTGCTCGATGGCGGAGCCTCCGTGCTCATCATCGAGCACAATCTCGACGTGATCAAATCCGCCGACTGGGTGATCGACCTCGGCCCGGAAGGCGGCGACGCCGGCGGGCGCGTGGTCGCCACGGGGACTCCCGAACAGGTGGCGCGGAATTCGCAGTCGCACACGGGGAAATTCCTTGCACGCGTGCTGGGCTCCCGTAACGGCGGCTACGAAGTCCATACGCCGACGAAGGCCCGAGGGCCGCACGACCATTCGCCGGCGGTCTGAAGCGCGAAAACGCGTGAGCGGTGTGAAACGCACCACATCCTTTTCGAGACCGCTGGTGTCCGGGGCGCTGTGCTTTCTGCTCGGCGCTCTTCACGGAACTTTCGCGCAAGCCACCCAGGCCCCGAAAAAACGCGCCCCTGACGCCGCGGCTCAGACCCTGAACCGCCTTCTCGCCGACGCGCAAGATGCAGTCAGCCGCCAGGATTACACCACCGCCGCAAAGGACTATCAGGATTACATCGCGAAGAAACCGGACGATGCATCCGTGCACTACAATCTCGGCTACGTGTATACGGCGATGCAGCGGCCCGCCGACGCGAAGACCGAATACGAGAAGGCCATCTCGCTCGATCCGAAGATGGCCCCGGCGTATCTGAACCTCGGCGTCACTTTACTCGCGACCGATCCGGCCGCGGCAGTCGAGCCGCTGCAAAAGGGCGCCGATCTCACGCCCGATCAGGCGCGGCCCAAATTCTTATTGGGCGCGGCGCTCGAGCGCAGCGGGAAGCTGCCGGAGGCCATCGAGCAATACAAGGCCGCGGCAAAACTGGACGACAAGAACTTCGATATCCGCCTTTCGCTTGGACGCGTGCTGGTGATCGCCGGCCGCGCGAGCGACGCGGAGCCCGAGCTCCGTGCGGCCTTGGCGCTGCGGCCCGACGGTCCCGACGCCACCTCGGCGCACTTCGAACTCGCTCACAGCCTCGTCGCGCAGAAAAAACTCGAGCCCGCCGCGGCCGAGCTCGCAGCCTATCTTCAAGCCCAGCCGAAGGACACCGCTGCCCGCATCGATCGAGCCTCTCTGCTCGTCGATCTCACCAAGTATGACGACGCTCTCTCCGAACTCGACCGCGCAGCCGCGGACGGACCCGAAAGCCTTCGCGCGCTCAAGCTGCGCTCGCACGTCCTCTACGAGCAGAAGCGCTACGACGACCTCGTGCCGGTTTTGCAGAAGGCGGCGGCCCTTGCCCCGCGCGACGGCGATATTCCCGCGCAGCTCGGCCACGTGTATCTGGCCAAGAAGGACTACTCCGATGCGGTCCACCCGCTTGTCGCGGCGCACAACCTCGATCCGGCTGCCAGCGACATCCTGGGCGATCTTGTCCAGGCGGAATACGGCAGCGGCAACTACGCGGCGGCGCTTCAGGCGCTGGACCTGCTCTCCCAGCGCAAGGATCTGCCCGCGGGAAGCTGGTTCATTCGCGGGGCCTGTTACGATAAACTGGGTCAACTAGCCCAGGCGCTCGACGCGTACGAGAGGTTTCTCCAATTGAACAAGGACGAGAACAACGACATGTACTTCATTTCCACGTCCCGCGTGCGCTTCATCAAACACGAGCTGGAAGAAAAGAAGAGGTAGCGCGTTGCGTGCGACGCGAGGAGCTTGGGCACTCGTGCTAATCGCCGCACTCTTCCTCGGCCCGGCGTTGGCGGATGAAGGGACCGCGGCGCTTCGTTCGCGCTTCAACGCAGAGCCCGATCCGGTTCGTAAGGCGAAACTCATGCCGAAGCTCGGAGAAGCAGAATTCCGCGACATCCGGAAAGATGTCGACGAAAGCCGGCTTTCCGATGCGGTCGCCGTACTCCAACAGTATCGCGATGAAGCGCAACGGTGCGCGAACGCTTTCGATGCGGCGAAAATCGACGCAGAGAAACACCCATCGGGCTTCAAGGAATTGCAGATTTCCTTGCGGGAGTCTCTGCGGCGTCTGAACGAGATAACCAGGGGCCTTCCGGCCGACGAACAGGCCCGTTTTCTCGAGGTCCGCGAGGATCTCGACGAAATCAACCGGCAGATGATTCACAAGCTTTTCCCGCATGAACCGGCGCCGAGCGCGCCGGAAAAGGACAGTCACTAGAGGGGCGCTTCAAATAGCGTTACGTCTATGCGACGCACGGTCATTTTCATCGTTCTGGCAGTTGCGATCCTCGCGAGCCTTGGCGCGGCGCGCGCGGCTGCTGCTCCTCAGCAGAAGGATTACCTCACCGAGGAAGAGTCCGACAAAACCCGCGATGCCGGTACGCCTGCGGAGCGCATCACTCTCTACGTCGCTTTCGCGGAGGACAAGCTGAAGAAATTCGACTACGAGCTCAATCGGAAGACGCCCGAGCGGCGCCGCGACGAAATTCTCAACGGCCTGCTGAACGCTTACGCCGGCTGCGTCGACGACGGCGCCGACCAGATCGACGTTGCGCAGGAAAAGCAGATGGACATCCGCCAAGCGTTGAAGCTGATGGTGACGAAGGAAAAGGAATTCCTCGAGGAGCTCCAAAAATACGATAAGGACGGACCCGAGCTCGACACCTACCGCGACACGCTCGAAGACGCGATCGAAGGCACGAAAGACGCTCTCTCCGACGCCGAGGAAGCCCAAAAGGAAATGCTGCCTCCGCCGGTGCGGAGAAAACAGTGAAACGGACGCGCAATGTCCGCGGGAATCGAGGGAAATTCGTTCCCGGCGGTGAGCGGCTTTTCTGTCGCATCTACACGCGGCTCGGATGCGAAGGTCGCCCTCCGCACTTTGTCGTCGAATACCATCCGTACACGGACCTGACCCACACGATCCGTCTGCGCGAGGACACGGCGCACGTCCGGCTGTCGGATGTGTTGCAGCAGGCGCCGCGCATCGTGCTGGAAGCGGCGGCGGCGATTCTGCTCGGGCGCCTCTATCGCCGGCTCCCGCCGGAAGAACTCCTCGAAACATACAGGAAGTTTTCTTACGCCCGCTCGACGCGCCGGAGGCTCTTGACTCTTCGCCAGCGCCGCGCGCGAAGGATGGAGCATCAGCCTGCGGGCGTTCACCACGATCTCGCTCCCCTCTTCGACCGCCTGAACCGACGTTATTTTGAAAACGCCCTGCCGCGCCCACGCCTCGGGTGGAGTGCCCGCGTCTGGCGCACGCAGTTAGGCTGCTTCGATCCCGCGCTTAACCAGATCGTCATCAACCGGCAGCTAGATCGCCAGACCGTCCCTGAATACGTCGTGGCGTACGTCCTCTACCACGAGATGCTCCACCAGAAGCACCCCATGCGCTTCGCGCGCTGCCGCCGGGAATCGCACTCCGTGCAATTTCGCAGCGAGGAGAAGCGTTTCGCGGATTATGGCCGCGCAATGAAGTTCCTCAAGCGATTTCCTATAGATTGATCGAGAACTGCGAGCAAGAAGCAAGAGCGGGGGAGCACCGGGTTTTACGATTCTGTTTCGAAGGGATTCACCACGGTTACACTCAACTGGTCAAAGTCCCGCTGATTCCTGGTCGCCACTACGAGCCCGTGGACGCGAGCCGTCGCCGCAATCATAACGTCTTCAACGAGGCGATCAGGCCGCCCTTCCATCAGACGCGCCCATTCGCTAAAGCGTGCCCCATCCATGGGAATCACCTGATCAGAGCCTGACAGCCGGTCGACCCAGAGTTCGATCTCCTGCGCCTTCGCGGCGTCCAGGGGTCGAACGTGCGCGCTCACTTTGAGAGTTTCTCGATCTTCTTTTGGATTTTGCTCGCGTCGGGGGCCTTGGGGAAGGCTTGCAGGTACTCTTTGTAGGTCTTCACGGCGCTGAGTTTGTCGCCCGCTTTCTCGTAGGCTTCGGCAAGCTGCAAGCGAGGCTGCGCCCAGTTGGGCTTCAACTCAACCGCCTCCTGTAACCGCGGTATAGCCGCATTCGGATCGCCCTTGCGCAAGTAAAATGATGCGACATCCACGTCCTCCTGTGCTGAAGCCGCGTCGCTCGTCGTGCTCGCAGCCTTTGACTCAGGCGCTTGTGCTGGACCCTGCGGTCGAGACGACGACTCGGAAGGCTTCGCCCCCTGGTCCTGCGCGGACCAGGCAGGCGTCCCGAGTAGCAGGCTCAATAGCAGGAATCGGGAGATCGTTTGCGCCATGACGCTCTCTTTGGACTTAGACTGCGTTTGCTAGAATAGAAGTTGTCCGTTCCGGCGCGCTTTTCGCCCGCAACGGACATCCCGCATATTGTATCGCGCCGAAAATGGAACTCCGCGAAAAAGTCGCGAACCTGCCCGCCCAGCCCGGCGTCTACCTGTTCCAAGACGCGGCCGGAAAGATTCTCTATGTCGGCAAGGCGCTCTCGCTGCGAAGCCGCGTCCGGTCTTATTTCCTGGAGTCGAGCTGGCAGGACGCCAAGACCGGTTCGCTCTTCCACGAGATCGCCGATCTCGAATACATCGTCGTCGACAACGAAAAAGAGGCGCTGGCGCTCGAAAACAACCTCATCAAACAGCACAAGCCCAAATTCAACATCCTCTTGCGCGACGACAAGACCTATCCCTACATTCGCTACACCGCTTTCGAGAAGTTTCCGCGGGTCTACGTCACGCGGCGCCTAACAAAAGACGGCTCGAACTACTTCGGGCCGTACTTCCCGGCGAGCCTCGCCTACCGCCTGGTTCACCTCATCCACAAACATTTTCTCGTCCCGTCGTGCACCGTGGATCTCGAGCGGCGCCATCCCCGGCCCTGCCTGCAATATTACATTCATCGCTGCCTCGGCCCGTGCGCCGCGCTGGTGACCGACGAACGATACGCCGAAGCGGCGCGCGATGTGCGGCTGTTTCTCGAAGGCCGCCGAAACGACCTCTCGCGCAGCCTCAAGGAGCGAATGGATCGCGCGTCGGAGGAACAGCGCTACGAAGAGGCCGCCGGCTACCGCGATCTCCTGCGCACGCTCGCGGAAATGGAAGAGCGCCAAAAGATCGCCGCCGCCGAGGGGGACGACACAGACGTGCTCGCCTGGTACGCCGAGCCTCCGCAAGTGGCCGTCAATCTCTTCCATCTGCGCGGAGGCCGCGTCGTCGATCGGCGTGACTTCTATTGGGAGGACCTCGAGGAATTCAATCCAGGCGAGTTCTTGCCGTCCCTGCTGAAGCAGCTCTATCTCGATTCGGCCTACCTGCCCCGCTACATCCATGTGCCTACGGATTTCGAGGAGCGTCTGCTGCTCGAAGAGGTGTTGACAGAAGCGGCGGGCCACCGCGTCGAAATCCTCAACCCGCAGCGCGGCCAGAAGCACGCGTTTCTGGAACTTGTTGCGAAGAACGCGAAGCACTCGTTCACGCAGCGCTTCCGCGTGTTGAAGCCGACCTCGAAGGCGATTGCGGAGGCGCTGGAATCCGCGCTCGGTCTCCCGGAACCGCCGAAGCGCATCGAGTGCTTCGACATCTCGCACATTCAGGGGTCCGATACCGTCGCGTCGATGGTCGTTTGGGAAGACGGGCGCATGAAGAAATCCGATTACCGCAAATTTATCATTCGCGGCGACGCCATGGCCGAAGGCCCGGAGAAGTCCGCAGGCATTCTTCGCGACGACCTTGCGAGCATGCGCGAAACCATCGAGCGCCGCTATCGCCGCCTGCGCGACGAAAACAAGCCGATGCCGAGCCTGATTCTGATCGACGGCGGCATCGGCCAGTTGCACGCGGCCGCGCAAGCGCTCGAGAAGCTGGAAATCATCAACCAGCCGATTGCGAGCATCGCGAAGAAGGAAGAAATCCTCTACGTGCTCGGACGCGAGGACGATCCCATCATCCTCGATCGCCACTCACCCGTTCTGCACCTCATCCAGCAGATTCGCGACGAGACGCATCGCGTCGCGGTCACCTTTCACCGCCAGCGCCGATCGAGCCGCCGCCTGCGCACCGCGCTCGTCGAGATTCCCGGCGTGGGCGACCGCACCGCGCAAAAACTGTTGCGCCGCTTCGGCAGCGTGGCGCGCCTGCGTCAATTGAGCGTCGACGAACTCGCGGGCGAACTCCCGCGGCGCCAAGCGCAGCGCGTCTTCGAAGCCTTGCGCGGAAACGGCGCGCCCAAAGGTTAGGCGTCCAGCTCCGGCTTTCGCGCGACGCGTGCGTCGCTCGCCTCTCTTCCAATATCTGCTACTATTCCCGCGCTTGAGGCTCACGAATGCGTCGCAGCGAAAATAGTTCGCGCGCAGAGAGCGCCACCGGCGGATTGTCGCGCCTGGGCGTGGCGCTGGCGAACTGGTCCGAGCGCTGGTTTCCCGACGCTTTCGTTTTTGCTCTGGTCGCGCTCATCATCGTCTTCGCGGCCGGGCTGGCGGTGGGAACGGCGACGCGCGACCTCGTCCGGTATTTCGGCGAGGGGTTCTGGAGCCTGATTCCTTTCACGATGCAGATGGCCATCATCATCGTGGGCGGGTACGTGGTGGCAACATCCCCTCCGGTGCACCGGCTGATCCGCCGGCTGGCGAGAATCCCGCCGACGCCGCGCGCGGCGGTCGCGTTCGTCGCGTTTTTTTCGATGGCCACTTCGCTGATCAGTTGGGGCCTCAGCTTGATTTTCAGCGGCCTTCTCGTTCGCGAAGTCGTGAAGAACGTTCGCGACACCGACTATCGCGCCATCGGCGCGGCCGCATATCTCGGCACCGGAACGGTGTGGGCGCTCGGGATTTCGTCTTCCGCGGCTCTGCTGATGGCCACGCCCGCGTCGATTCCCGCCGCGCTGCTGAAAATCAGCGGCGTGATCCCACTGAGCCAGACGATCTACACCTGGCAGAGCGTCGCGACGGCGGGCATTCTGATGCTGGCGTCGGTCGTCGTGGCATATCTTTTCGCGCCCGCGACATCTTCGCGAACAGCTGAATCGTTCGGCATCACCGAAAGCGCGCCGCCGGAAAAATCCAACGAACGCCGGACTCCGGTCGAATGGCTGGAGCACGTGCCAGTACTCTCTGTTGCGGTGGGCTTGCTGGGACTGACTTACCTCGGCCAGGTCGTCGCCGCTCGCGGGCCGCTGGCCGCCCTGGACCTGAATACTTACAACCTCCTCTTCTTGATGGTGGGACTCTTGCTCCACTGGAGACCTCGATCATTCACCCGCGCCGTGAATGACGCAGTGCCCGCGACGGCGGGAGTGCTGATCCAGTTCCCTTTCTACGGCGGAATCTTCGGCATCGTGACTATGTCGCCCATCTCGCGAGACCTGGCGGGATTCTTCGTGCGCATTTCGTCCCAGCACAGTTTCCCCGTGCTCGTCGCCATCTATTCGGGCATTCTCGGCCTGTTCGTCCCCTCGGGCGGCAGCAAGTGGATTATCGAAGCGCCCTACGTGTTGCAGGCGGCCAAGGACGTCCACGTGAACCTCGGCTGGGTAGTGCAGATCTACAACACGGCAGAGGCTTTGCCGAACCTCGTAAATCCATTTTGGATGCTGCCGCTGCTGGGAATCCTGAAGGCGCGGGCGCGCGATCTGGTCGGCTATGGACTCCTCTATTTGGTTGTGAATTCAGCTCTCGTCCTTTTCCTCATGTGGTTTTTCGCGCGCACGCTACCGTACGTGCCACCGGCGTTTCCGCAGTAAGCTTGCCGTACTGGGACGGCTATGCTACTGTCCAAGCTGGAGGTGCAACATGGCCGATAACGTGGGCTCGAAAGTCAGTTTTTTCCTGGTTGGACTCGGAATTGGCGCACTCATAGGCATTCTTTTTGCGCCCAAATCGGGCGAGGAAACGCGCGAATACCTTTCGTCGAGGGCGGACGAAGGCAAGGAGTACGCGCAGCGGAAGGCGCGGGAACTCCGCGAACGCGCCGAAGATTTGATCGAACGCAGCAAGGAGATCATGGCCAAGCAGAAGGACGCCATCTCCAACGCGGTGGATGCAGGCAAGGAAACTTACAAGCGGGAAAGTAAGGCGTCCTAAGCGGCCGCAAGGAGCGCAATGTCCGGCTGGCTTGAGGCCTTTATCGTGATCGCCGCGGTCGCCATCGTGATCCAGATGGCGATCCTGTTCGCCATCTTCCTCCAGATACAGACGGCGATCCGGCAGTTCACGCGGATCGCGACGCAGCTGCAGGCCAGAATTGATCCCATCCTTCTCCGCACGAATCGCATCCTCGAGGATTCCGAAGACCGCATCCGAAGCATCATGGGCGACGGGGCGGAAATCACGCGAGTGGCCCGCAGCCAGGCGCAGAAAGTAGACCGCGTCTTCACCGACGCGGTCGAGCGGCTGCGCATCCAGATCATTCGGGCCGACCACATCCTCACCGGCGCGCTCGAAGTGGTCGAAGACGCGGGATCGACCATCCGCGACAACGTGTGGGGACCGATCCAGCGGGCGTCCGCGGTCGTCAAAGGCATCAAGGCAGGGCTCGAATTCTTCCGCAGCGGAAAACGTCCGCAACCGGACACCACTCCGCAGGACGAAGAACTCTTCATCTGAAGCGAATCTGCGATTCGCTTGATCGCACGGCACGACTTCTCTCATCGGTCTTTTCCTGATTATTTTGCGATCCAACCGCCGCCGAGGACTTGCTCGCCCGCGTAGAAAACAGCGGCTTGCCCGGGAGTGATGGCGCGCTGCGACTCGAAGAAGGAGACGCGAGCGGTGGTGGCACCGAGCGGAGTGATTTCCGCCGCGGCGGGCTCGTGGCGATTGCGGATGCGCACGTGTGCGTGGACGGATCGATCGGGCGTGTTGAAAGGAATCCAGTTCACGTCGCGAACTTCGCAAGTCGCGGCGCGGAGGTCGGAGTCGTCGCCGAGAATCAGGCGATTGTTTTCGCGGTCGAGCGCGACGACATACAGTGGACGACCGGCGGCGACGCCGAGACCCTTGCGCTGGCCGACGGTGTACTGATGCAGGCCGGCGTGGCGGCCGAGAACTTCGCGGGAAGTCGAGACGATCTCACCTGCACCTTCTGAGAGCGTACTTCCCTGCTCCTGCAAATAGCTTTCGATGAAGCGGACGTAGCTGCCCGTCGGGACAAAACAGATTTCCTGGCTCTCGGGCTTTTCGGCGACGGGGACGGCGAGCCGGCGCGCGATGTCGCGCACTTCGTGCTTCGTCAGCTCGCCCAGCGGAAATTCCGTTCGCGCGAGCTGCTTCTGCGTCAGGCCGAAAAGGAAATACGACTGGTCCTTGCTCTCGTCGATCGCGCGGAGGAGTTCGTAGCGGCCGGTTTCAGGATTGTGGCGGACGCGGGCGTAATGGCCGGTGGCGATGCGCTCGGCGCCGATCTGGCGTGCGGTGACGAGAAGCTGATCGAACTTCACGTGATTGTTGCAGAGCGTGCACGGAATCGGCGTGCGGCCGGCAAGATAGTCGTCCACGAACGGGCGGACGACGGTGTGCTCGAATTCGCGCTCGAAGTTGACGACGTAATACGGAATGCCGAGATGCTCGGCGACGCGCCGCGCGTCGTAGACATCGTCGAGCGAGCAGCAGCGGTGCTGCTTCGGGCCATCTCCCTGAAGCTCCGGCAGGCGGCGCTGGTTCCAGAGCTGCATCGTGAGACCGACGATCGGTTCGCCGCGCTCGCGCAAAATCGCGGCGACCGTCGAGCTGTCCACGCCTCCGGACATCGCAATAGCGGTCGTGGTCGCGGCGGACGCGGCAGTCTCGACAACAGATTCGAGTTGGGCGGTGGGCGTCATCGGATCAGCGCGCGGAGGCAGCGGCCTCGGGATGCGGAGCGTTGGGCGAAATCGAGCGGATGCGCTCGACGACGCCGGGAACGGTTTCGATGGCGCGGTCGATTTCGGTGGCGGTGGTGGGGCGGCCGAGGCTGAAACGCAGGCTCGAACGCGCTTCGTCGCGCGAGAGGCCGCTTGCAGTCAGAACGTGCGACGGCTCGGTGGAACCGGAAGAGCACGCCGCGCCGGTGGAGCACTCGACGCCCTGAAGATCGAGCGCGATCAGGAGCGCTTCGCCGCCCGCGCCCGTGAACGAAAGATTAACCGTGTTCGGGACGCGGCGCTTGCGGTCGCCATTCGCGCGCACGGAAGGAATGCGCTGAAGCAGCGCGGACTCGAGGCGGTCGCGAAGCGCGCCGATGCGCGCCGAATCTTCCGGCAGCAGCTTCCGGGCAAGTTCAGCGGCCTTGCCGATGCCGACGATGCCGGGAACGTTCTCGGTGCCGGGGCGGCGGTCGCGTTCGGCGTGGCCGCCGTAGAAACGCGGCGCGAGCGGCGTGCCGGTGCGAACGTAGAGCGCGCCGACTCCCTTGGGACCGTAAAACTTGTGCGCGGAGATCGAGAGCAGATCGACGCGGAGGCGATTCACGTCGAGCGGGACCTTGCCCGCGGACTGCACCGCGTCGCAATGGAAGCGGACGCCGGCTTCGGCGGCGATGCGCGCAATTTCCTCGATGGGCTGAATCGTGCCGAGCTCGTTGTTCGCGTGCATGACCGTGATGAGAACCGTTTCCGGGCGGAGCGCGCGGCGAATTTCTTCCGGATCAACGACGCCCTGCGATTCCGGGCCGCGTCCCACGCCGACGAAGGTGACGTCGATGCCCTCGCGCTCGAGTTCCTCGCAGCTATGGAGGACGGCGTGATGGTCGATCGCGGTGGTGATGACGTGCTTGCGCGGCTTCTGCGACGAAGCCACAGTGCCAAAGATTGCGAGGTTGTCTGCTTCCGTGCCGCCGCTGGTAAAGACGATTTCGGCCGGATTCGCGCCGATCAGCGCGGCGACGGATTCGCGCGCGGCATCGACGGCGGCGCGGGCGCGCTGCCCTGCGGAATGAACCGAGCCCGCGTTGCCGAAATTTTCGCCGAGGAACGGCAGCATGGCTTCGCGGACGGCAGGGTCCACGGGAGTGGTCGCGTTGTAATCAAGATAGACTGGCATGTGGGCGGCTCGGAGGATTCAGAATAGCGGCTGCGGCGGAGCGGGTCAAGCAAGCCAGCTGGTAGAACCGACCGCTGTTCGTGCGCGGCGCCAGGCCCGAATTTTTTGCGATTAGAATGGGCGCCGCTCCTTTCTTTTCATTGAGTTAGCCTCGATTCTAATTCTCGTAGTTTGCGATTAGAATTTCGCTGCCTTGCCCGCGCCCGGGCGCGCGTCGGCGCTCTCCCAAGCCGTCCGGCTTAGTCTTCCCTTCCCGCGAGTTGTGGACTTCTCTCATTTTGTTGCCGCAATCAGGCTAGCAAGATGCGGGGGAAATGCAAGCGCGAGGTTATGTGGACCTTTCGGCTACGGCGGGTAGACTGGGCGTCTGCCAAATCGAACTCTTCGATATCATCCACCAGCAGCGCAATCAACGCGTCGGTTGGACTCTAGGTTCAAGAGGCGGATGCTTGAGCCTCTCGCAGGTTGATTAATTTGTTGAGATGCTTGAAGTCGCGATTCAACAACCCACGAAAATCGCCTAGTGGTGCTCACTTAGGTAGCTAGGGAAGTGAAAGCCTGCCTCCCCGATCGGATGTTAAACGACATGCAGTTCACCGGTAGCGATGTCGGTGAATTCAATTACGATAACGGCCTTGTGGGCATATAAGTCATCGGGTTTTGCGATAGCGGGATATATCGCCCAACACCAGCTCTCAAAAGAGCATCCCAGACAGATCGCTTGTGCAGCTTTGCTGGGTAGGAAATCATTCCGTCGAAGTACAACCTCCACAGTAGTTCCACGATGCCGAGGCATTTTCAAATCTTTGTCAAGAATCAGCGGCACTACACCCTGAATAATTCGCGAATCATCTAATTCTACTCGCATCCTGAAATTGCTCGCGCCGCTTGGAGCGCCCGCATTACCCAGCCACATATCGACCACCACCAAAGGCTGCTTGTGGAAACTCCCGCCCGCAACCCCATCTATTGCTCCGACAAAATTCGGAGACTTGTTTGCCCTGGTTTGCTCTAACTGGCTTTCAAGATTTGCAATTCTGTTTCCGCGCCATTCAGCGCTCGTGTATTCATCGCGCCAAGCCACAAAGCAAGAGACAGAAACAGCGACCAGCATAATCCACATGACATGACGGCGACGACGAATTGGCTTGTTCCAAATCAGCATAATCGCGGAGAAAAATGAACCGTAAGTAAGGGAGCCCAATGAACCCAGATGCCCAAAACAAACAACCAGAAGTGGCTAGCCATAAATGGGTACCTCCGCAGGGTTAGTGGCGCACTAGCACGCTCCCTTGCGTGCAGTATATAAGCGCGCACTCTCGGCTGTGCGCTTACTGCCTGGGCCTACGTGCACAGGCACCCGTCGGCGCTCCTCAGGACAAAGAGTGCCTCTGTCACAAAAGCAATTGTGGTGGGCAAACCGAGTCACTGCCCGCGAATGATCGGTCCCGCTCCGAGGCGGATTCGTGCCGTATAATCCGCTTCGCATGGCCGCGGGCACCAATATCGCACAGAAGAAGAGCCGCCGACGGTCCGCGCGCGTCCGCGCTTTCTGGGGGCGCGTGACCGAAGGCATGGAACTTCAACAGCTCTGGGGCCAGTTCGTCTCCGAAGCCAAAGCCAGCTACGGACTCTACTCGAAGGACGTTGACTGGGAAGAGATCGGCCAGGAACGCAGCCGGTTCAAGAGATTCAGGCGGTCCGTCTGGGCCATGTTTGTGGCGATGTTGATGAAGCTTTCGCCGTCGCGGCGGGTGCTTTTGCTCGCCGCCGTCGTTTTCCTGCTGCTGAACGTCCGCCTTGGCCGCGAGGGAACGGAGTTCAGTTTTAACCTAGGCGGCCTGGGCGTGGTCATTTTGTTCGTCCTGCTGGCGCTCGAGCTGGCCGATCGCGTGACGATGAAGCGCGACCTGGAAATCGCGCGCGAAATCCAGCAGTGGCTCGTCCCCGCGAGTCCGCCGAGCGTGCCAGGTGTGGACATCGCCTTCGCCACGCGGCCGCAAAACACGGTCGCGGGCGACTATTACGATGCGTTCCTTCGGCCGCTGCCGTCAGGGGATTCGGGAACGCAACCGCTGCTGATTGCGGTTGCCGACGTGGCCGGCAAAAGCGTTCCCGCGGCGCTGCTGATGGCCACATTTCAAGCCAGCCTTCGAGCGCTTGCTGCCACGCCCGTCACGCTGGATGAAATCGTGACCGGACTGGACCGCTATTGCCGCGCGTATAGTCTCGAAGGGCGCAGGTTCACCACGGCGTTTCTTGCGGAGGTCAATACGGCCACGCACGAGATGCTCTACGTGAACGCCGGGCAGAACAATCCCATCCTGCGGCGCGCTTCGGGCGAGATCGAACGCCTTGCCGCAGGCGGCCCGCCGTTTGGCCTGCCGCTCTTCACGGAGAGCGAAGTTTCCTATGGCTCAGGGCGCGTGCAGTTGCAGCCCGGCGACTTGCTTTTTATTTTCACGGACGGAGTAGTGGAAGCGATCGATGGTGCGGGAGCGGAGTACGGGGAAGCGCGCCTGGTTCCGTGCATTCAAAACGCCCCGCCCGAAAGCGCGAGCGCGACTTTGAAACGCGCGATGGCCGATGTGAACGCCTTCGTCGGCTACGCACGCCAGCATGACGACATCACGTGCTTAGTCCTCCGCATCGGCGTGTAGAGCCGCGCTAATCCCTCTCCCCATTAACTGACGTGGTGAGGATGCCTATGCCTGCGATGGTGGCGATGATGATGATGCGAGGATGCACTCACAGGGCCCGCGAACATCGAAATTGCCACAAGACCCAACAGCAGCGCGAAAAGCTTGGAACGCCAAGAGGTCATAAACTTTCTCCAGGGTACTTTCCCCGCGAAACATACTTGAGCAGTTATCGTAGCACTCCCAGCGTAAGCAAGATGCCCGGCATTGGCGAAGCGTTGCTCCAGCATCACTCCCGCGCGCAACCAAATACCCTAGCCTTCTCAATTGAATGGTGGTTGAATGCACGGCGGCAAGGTGGAATGCGAGACCGGGAGAACGGTATGAGGGCACAGAAAATCGTAAGCGGATCGATCGGGCTTGGCGCGATGTGCGCGGCGGCAGTGCTCGCTGCGGGGGCGGCGCAGCAGTTCAACAGCCGAAGCATCGCCACATTCACGGCAGCGCAGGCGGCGGAGGGCAAGGCAGCGTACGCGAAGAGCTGCGCGTCGTGCCACGGGCAGAACCTGAACGGCAGCGAGTTCGCGAGCGCGTTGCGGGGCGGCACGTTCAGCCAGAACTGGGGCGGGAAAACGGCGGAGGAGCTTTTCACGTACATCAACACGAAGATGCCGCCGGACAAGCCGGGCAGCCTGAGCGAGCAAGCGGCCGCGCAGATCGTCGCGTACCTGCTGCAAGCGAACGGCACGCAGCCGGCCGACAAAGAATTGCCGACAGATACGAAGGCGCTCGCGTCGATGACGATTCCGCGAGGCGCGACGCTGCGGTCCGCGCCGATGATGCCGCTTTCTCCGATTGCGCCGCCGATTCCGGTGGTGACGCTGCCGAACCCGCTCGAACAATTCACGACCGTGACGGACGCGATGCTGCAAAATCCGCCGCCGACCGACTGGCTGATCTGGCGGCGGACGTACGACGATCAAGGGTTCAGCCCGCTGAAGCAGGTCGACAAGAAAAACGTGGGCGAGCTGCGCGTGAAGTGGGCGTGGTCGCTGCCGCCGGGGCCGAATGAGGCGACGCCGCTCGAGCACGACGGAGTGCTTTTCGTCGACAGCTACGGCGACCGCCTGCAGGCGCTGAACGCGGTGACGGGCGACCTGCTGTGGCAATACTCGCGGCAGCTGCCGAGCGACGCGAGGACGGCGGTCAAGAGGAACATCGCGATCTACAAGGACATGGTGCTGATGCCGACCTCGGACGATCATCTGGTGGCGCTCGACGCGAAAAGCGGGACGGTGATCTGGGACACGCCGGTGGCCGACTACAAGAAAGGCTACCAGGTGACGGGCGGGCCGCTGGTGGCGAAGGGCAAGGTGATGCAAGGCATCGCGGGACAGTCGCCGGGAGGAAATTTTATTGTGGCGCTCGACGTCGAGAGCGGAAAGGAGGCGTGGCGGTTCCACACGATCGCGCAGCCGGGCGAGCCGGGCGACAGTTGGAACGGGTTGCCGGCCGAAAAACGCAACGGCGCGTCCGTGTGGACGGCTGGGAGCTTCGATCCGGAATTGGGGCTCGCGTATTTCGGTGTCGGGCAGACGTACGACACGGGGCCCGTGCTACATCGCGTCCCGGGGTTCTCGAACGACGGGCTGTACACGGATTCGACGCTGGCGTTCGATCCGGATACCGGCAAGCTGGTCTGGTATTTCCAGCACGTGCACAACGATCAGTGGGACCTCGATTGGGCGTTCGAGCAGCAGTTGATACATCTGCCAGTGAACGGCGCGGACGAGAAGCTGGTGGTGACGTCGGGCAAGATGGGGATTTACGAAGGGATGGATGCGGCGAGCGGGAAATACATTTTTTCGCACGACCTCGGGATTCAGAACGTGGTGGCATCGATCGATCCGAAGACGGGCGAGAAGACGCTCAACCCCGAGGTGATCGTGGGCGACGGGAAGCCGCACACGATTTGCCCGCATCCGGGCGGCGGGCGGAACTGGATCGCGACTTCGTACAACGCGGCAACGAAAATTCTGTACGTGCCGATGGTCGAGTCGTGCATGGACTTGATCCCGGCGCCGGCGGGCGAGCGCGGGAATTTGACGTCAGGCGTGAACTGGTTCATTCGGCCGCGCCCGGATAGCGATGGGAACTACGGCCGGCTCGAGGCGTTCAACCTCGAGACGAAAAAGGTCGCGTGGATCGACCGGCAGCGCGCGCCGCAGTCGACGGGCGTGCTGGCGACGGCGGGCGGCGTGGTTTTTGCGGGTTCGCTCGACCGGTATCTGAAGGCGTACGACGACACGACGGGCGCGGTGCTGTGGCAGGTGCGCATGAACGATGTGCCGAGCTCGTGTCCGATCACGTACAGCGTGAACGGGAAGCAATACGTGGCCGTAGTAGTCGGCAACGGCGGCGCGCAAACGGCGACATTTCCGGTGCTTGTCCCGGAGATACAGAACCCGCCCGACCGTGGCGCGGCGGTATGGGTGTTCGAGTTGCCGGAGAAGCGCTAAAGCACGGAGACCGGCGGATTCAGGAAAACATCGTAGGAACTCCCGCGGGGCTCGAGCCGGCGGCGCGAATGACTCCGCCCGGGTTCATCAACCCGACGAAGCCAACCGCCATAAATCCAGTGGAAGCCGACACCTGCGGCTGACCGAGAACCACGACTCGCCGCGTCGCGGCAGGACTCGCAGCCGGAAACGTCCGCACCAGGTTGAGCGCAAGGATCAGAAGATGCGGCAGCGCGGTAATGCCGAGGAACAGAAGGAAATTACGGCGATAGAGGGAGAACGTCCGGTCGAGAATCTCGCCGAGCGACAGGGGACGCAGATCCAGATCCGCCATGCGGACCTCCTGCCCCAGAGAGTGAGAAGCTTACTTGCTTGTGTACCTTAGCAAAGAGTAAGCCGGAAGGCGAGGGCGGTCCCGGCGCGCGGCGGGGCCCGGCGGACAGGTGGAACTTTTCCATTCAGGGAAGCGTATCTTAGCCCGAGGAGGTGAACCATGGCAGAAACGGGCAGTCCGCGGCGAGGCTCGATCGTAGGCCCGGTCATTCTGATTGTGCTGGGCGTCTTGTTTCTCATGGCGACTCTGCTACCGGATTTCGATCTGTGGCCGATTCTGGCGCGATACTGGCCCCTGATCCTGATCTTCATCGGATTGGGGCAGATCTGGGATTACTTCCGGAATCGCGAGCGCACCGACGGAACGAGGCGTGGATTTTCGGGGACAGGCATTGCTTTACTCGTGCTGCTGATTCTCTTCGTGGTGGCCGTCTTGCACGGAGGTCGACGCCAATACGGAGACGGCTGGGATTGGGGCTGGCACGGGAGATACCACTGGAACGATCGCGGCTGGAGCTCCGGAATGCACGAGCTGCATGACACGCAGGCCGTCGAGCTACAGGGAGCGAAATCGGTGACCGCCAACCTCGAAATGGGCGCCGGCGAGCTGAAGCTGAGCGGCGGCTCGAGCAAACTGCTCGACGCGGACTTCCGGTACGATGAATCGTTCGGCAAGCCGAGCGTCGAGTATCACGTTTCCGGCGATCGCGGCATGCTCGATGTGATGCAGCAACAGGAACACGCGGCCTTTGGTGCGAGGGACAATGACTGGGACCTTCGCTTGGGCGGCAGTGCTCCGATCGATCTCAAGTTGAACATGGGAGCGGGACAGGGCGACCTGCGGTTGAACGGATTGAATGTCAGTAGCATGGAAATCAACATGGGGGCGGGCGAGTTGCATCTGGATTTTACCGGCGTGCGGACAAACACGCTGCAAGCGGACATTCAGGGAGGCGTCGGGTCGGCAACGATCCGGCTGCCGAAGGAGATCGGAGCGCGGGTAAATGCTTCTGGCGGACTCGGGTCGATCAACGCGCACGGGCTGAAGCGCGATGGCGATGATTACGTCAACGATGCGTACGGCAACGCGGCATCGACCATCAACCTGCGCGTCCAGGGCGGCGTGGGGCAGATCACTTTGCTCGGGGAGGACTAAGGCGCGTTACTCAATCGCCGCAGGCGCGGCGGTTGGCTTTGACAGGGGCGCGAGCGTCCGTTAGCGTCGAGGACACGGCCGGCGCGGGCATTTCTTCCGCGCCCGGACCAACAGGAGCGGACCTTGGCGCGGCCTATCATCACATTAACTACGGATTACGGCACGGCCGATCATTTGGTCGGCGTCATGAAGGGCGTGATGCTGAGCGTCAACCCCGAAATCAACGTCGTGGACATCACGCACGACGTCCTTCCGCACGACATTCTGGATGGCGCGCTCACCATCGGCCAGGCCTACAAGTATTTTCCACCGAAGACGATCCACGTGGTGGTGGTCGATCCGGGCGTAGGGACGCAGCGGCGGCCAATTTTGGTGGCGGCCGACCAGCACTATTTCGTCGCGCCGGACAACGGCGTGTTGTCGTCCGTCTACGACCAGACGGAAGCGCTTTACGCCTGGAACGTTATTTCGGAGCACTATTTTCGCAACCCGATCAGCAACACGTTTCACGGGCGCGACGTTTTCGCGCCGGTCGCGGCGTGGCTCTCGAAGTCGTGGCAGACGTCGGGGTTCGGCGAGCCCATCACGGATTTTGTCCGCTTCGGCATCCCCAAGCCGAAAGCTGCGGGCACAACCGTGAGGGGAGTGGTCCTGCGCGTCGATCGTTTCGGAAATGTAGTGACGAACCTGACCGTAGAAGATGTGCCCGCTCTCGCTGCCGCCGATGGAAAATTCACGATGAAGGCTGGGAATGCGGTCGTGAAAAAAGTTGTTCCTACGTTCGCGGAAGCGCCGGCAGGCGAAGCGGTCGCGATCATCGGGTCGAGCGGGTACCTCGAGATTTCCGTCAACAAGGCCAACGCGGCGAAAATGCTGGGGATCGCGCGCGGAGCGGAAGTCACGGTTGAACTAGCCTAGTCAGATTCCACCATTGCAGAAAACCTAACAGCCGATCCCTCGGACTGCGCTCGGGATGACAACGGGGCACAGCTACACGATCTTCAGCGCGCTAACGAAGTCACAATCAAATAGGAGCGCATGCGAGGGTCCATCCAATCACGAAGGGCGTCGCCGAGGAGATTGAAGGCGAGGACGGCGGCCATCACGGCGAGGGCGGGGAAAACGACCATGTGCGGCGCGTCAACGAGATGGCTGCGGGCGTCGTTGAGCATGGCGCCCCAACTTGGCATGGGCGCGAGAACGCCGAGTCCGAGAAAGCTGAGCGTCGATTCGGCAAGAATCGCGCCGGCCATGCCGATCGTCGCCTGGACAAGCACGGGTTGAAGGATATTTGGAACCAGGTGCAGCAGCAGGATGCGCGCGGGCGAAGCCCCGAGCGAGCGCGCCGCGAGAACGTACTCCGTTTCTTTCGCCTGCAAGATCTGCGCGCGCGCAAGCCGCGCGTAGCCCGCCCAGCCCGTGATGATGAGCGCGAGGATCACCTTTCCGATGCCGGGACCGAGAAACGCGGCGAAGGAAATGGCGAGAAGAATTCCGGGGAACGACAAAAACGCGTTGATCAGGACGACGTTGACCAGCCGGTCGAACCATCCGCCGCAATAACCCGCAACCGCGCCGATCGAAAGGCCGACCAAGCCCGCACCGAGAACGACGCTCACCGCAACCAACATCGAAACGCGCGCGCCATAGAGGGCGCGTGAAAGGATGTCGCGGCCCAGCTCGTCGGTGCCCATCCAGTGCGCGGCGCTCGGGCCGACGAGGCGCGCCGGCAGGTTTTGCACGGTGGGATCGGAGGGAGCAATCCACGGCGCTCCGAGAGCGAGAATCACGAGTAGCACGGCCAACACAAGTCCCCAACGCCCCGGACCGCTCTGGCGAAGGAAATCGCGCAGGCCGCTCATTCGAAGCGCACCCGCGGGTCCACAAGCGCAGATAGAACGTCGGTCAGGAGATTGACAGCCACGTAGGAAACGGCGATGAGCAGAATGCACCCCTGCAACAACGGGTAGTCGCGCGCCGAAATCGCCTGGACAGCGAGGCGGCCGATGCCGGGCCACGAAAAAATCGTCTCGGTTACGATCGCTCCGGCAAGGAGCGTCCCGAACTGAAGGCCGAGGATCGTCAGAATCGGGATCAGCGCGTTGCGAAAGGCGTGGCGGAACAGGACCTGGGATTCCGAGAGGCCCTTGGCGCGCGCCGTGCGGACGTAATCGCTCGAAAGCTCTTCGATGACGGACGTGCGAACCATGCGCGTGAGAATTGCGGCGAGCGCGCCTCCCAAGGTGATCGCCGGCAATATCAGGTGCGCCGGGCCGCCGCGGCCGGAAACCGGCAGCCAGCCCAGAATCACGGAGAAGATGAGAATCAGCACGGGGCCAAGAGCGAAGTTCGGCACCGAAAGGCCGAAGAGTGTAAATACGCCGACGGCGTGATCTATCGGCGTGCCGCGGCGCTCGGCGGCGAACATGCCGGCGGGAATGCCAATCGCGATGCAAACAAGCAGCCCGAAGACGGCCAGCTCGAGCGTCGCCGGATAGTGCGAGATAACAACGCGCGCCACAGGCTCCTGGAATCGAAACGACTCGCCGAGGTCGCCGTGAAGGAGGCCCACGAGATAGCGAGCGTACTGCGCGGGCACGGGACGGTCGAGCCCCAGCGAGTGGCGAAGCTGCTGTAGGTCCTCGGTGCGCGCGCCCTCGCCGAGCATCTGCTGCACGGGATCACCGGGAATAATGTGCGCGAGCAAGAAGACCAGGGTGACGATAAGCCAGAGCGCCGGGAGGGTGAGCAGGATGCGCAGGGAAACGTAGCGAATCATTTCTCGCGGCGCTCCCTGGTGGCGGTTGTCGTTTCTTTCGATGCTTGCGCGGGGTTTGGCGCCAGGGGCGGCGGAGCCAGCGCGGGCCGGAGCGGCTTGACTTTCACGCGGGAGACGCGGCGGCCATCCATTTCGGTGATGGTGAAGAGGTACCCGTCCGATTCAAAGCTTTCGCCGCCGCGGGGAATGAAACCAAGGCGGCTGAGAACGAAGCCGCCGATGCTCTCGTAGGAGGGGTCCTCGGGAATCGCGATGTTGTACTGCGCATCGAGGTCGCGGACCTTGGTCGCGGCGTCGAAAATCATACCGCCATCCGGGAGCGCCAGCGGGCGCTCGACCACATCGAACTCATCGTGGATTGCGCCGACCATTTGCTCGAGGATGTCTTCGAGTGTGACGAGACCGAGAATGCTCCCGAATTCGTCGACCACCATGGCAAGGCCGGTATGGTGCAGACGAAGCTCAAGAAGGAGTTCGCTCGCCGGCTTGGTCTCCGGAACGATGAGGACTTCGCGGAGAATACTTTTCAATTGAAAAGCGGGCGGTTGCGCATGTTCTTCGGCGCCGCGCGAACGATCGAGCAGAACCCAGACCACGTCCTTGATATGCACGAAGCCGAGAATGTGATCGAGCGAGGATTCATAAACGGGAAGGCGCGAGCGCTGCGTGGCGGCGAACATCCGCATCGCCTCGTCGAGACTTGCGTCGAGGGGCAGAGCGTGCACGTCCGGACGCGGCACCATGATTTCACGCACTTGCACCTTGCTAAGCTCGATCGCGTTTTGCACCAACTTCGCTTCCCTCTCGGGCAGAACGCCGCGGTCGCGCGCCTGCTGGACCATTATCTGAAGCTCTTCGGCGGAGCGCACGAGGGTGTGGCTGTGCGGCGCGAGGACCCCGAGAGCGCCAACGATCTTCTCGGCGGTTCCGTCGAGCAGATCGATGGCCCAACTGAACGTGGTCAGAAACCACTGAAACGGCCGGGCGACGAGCAGAGCAAGGCGCTCGGCCCGCGCCAGGCCCAGGCTCTTCGGAACGAGCTCTCCGAAAACCACCTGGAGGAACGTAAGCAGGCCGAATACAAGGACGAGCGCCACGCCATGGGCGACGATCGGCGCCCATGGGCGTGTGAACGCTTGGACGAAAGGGCGCAGCATTGCCGCGAGAGTGATCTCGCCGAGATATCCGAGAGAAAGGCTCGCGATCGTTACTCCGACCTGAACGCCGGAAACCACGCGGCCTAGATCGCCGAGGAGATGCTCCACGATCCGGGCGCGCGGATCGCCCTTTTCGACTAGCTGGCGGACACGAGACAGGCGGACCGCGACGAGCGAGAATTCCGCGGCGGCGAAGAATGCGTTTGCGCCGATAAGGAGCACAATGCCGAAGAGGTGAACCGCGGTCATCGCGCCACGGTCCCGATCAAAAAGGAGTTCGCGCCGCAAGCCCAGGATTCGAATTGCGCATTTACACGGAGGGGACCGGAGCCGCGCGGAACATCGGCGGAGGCTGCCATGGAACGCAATTCTAACAGGGCGCGCCGGGCCGAAGGATACTTTTCTGACTGGAATTGAGGCGACTGCTCTTATGATAAGCAAGACGCGATGGAAAAGTACCTCAGAGCCACGGAAGTAATCGACTGGCAGGATCCCGACGTGCTTGCCAAGGCCCAAGAGCTGTCGAAGGGCGCGCACGACGTGCAGGACATTGCCCGGCGCTGCTTTGAATGGGTTCGCGTCCACATTCAGCACAGCTCCGACTTTCGACGCAATCCGGTCACGTGTTCGGCGTCGGAGGTTCTCGCGGCGGGCACGGGCTACTGCTACGCCAAGAGTCATCTGCTGGCCGCGTTACTGCGCGCGAATGGAATTCCCGCCGGGTTCTGCTATCAACGCTTGAGCGTGGATGAGACGGGAGCGCCGTACTCCCTACACGGGCTGAACGCCGTTCACCTGCCTGAATTCGGCTGGTATCGAATCGATTCCCGCGGGAACAAACCCGGCGTCAATGCACAGTTTTCGCCGCCTGTGGAGAAGCTGGCTTTCCGGATCGTGCTCCCGGAAGAGAAGATTTTCCCGGACATTTTGACGGACCCGTTGGCCGTGGTCGTCACCGCTCTCCGGGCTCACAACACGTGGGACGAGATGTACTGGCACTTGCCGGATTGGGAGCTACCTTCCCTTCCCGATGCCTGAACTGCCGGAACTCTTTCGCGAGTGAACGAAACCGTGCAAGCATTTTCTGCGGCAACAGCAACATGGTCCATGCACAAAAAAGCAGCCTTAATCTGCGCTAATGAGCCCGTTGCGCGGCTGAATCCCCCCCCGTGCGGACACGCGGGCGTCGATTTGCAGCGCTAGCGCTGGGAGGCCAGGCCCTTCCCGACGCGAGTATTGAAGTCCGCTGACTTCCCGCGCGGAATACTGAGCGAGGTCCAGCGGCTGCCTGCGAAATGCTTTGCAATATAGACGATCTGTCCGATGTGATAGGCGTAGTGAGCGATCTGGCGGTTGATCGCCTGCATCACGGAATGGCGCTCGCCGCGAATGCGGATCGTGCGCCTGAGATCCTCGTCAGTCAGAGAGGCAAGGACGTCGAAGACAATTTTCCACGCTTGTTCCCACAGCGCCCGAATCTCGGCGCGAGTCTGCGGCGGCGCTTCAAACTCCGCGTCGCGATTGCGGCCGGGCTTTTCACCGTCGGAGGTGAGAAAATCCGTCCAGCGCGAGCACATGTTGCCCGTCAAATGCTTCACAATGATCGCGATCGAGTTCGATTCCGGATCAAGGACAGCGGTGAGCGCCTCGTCTGACGCCTGCCCGATGGCTTGCTCGCCGAGTCTCTTGTAGTAGCGCAGGATATCGGTCGAGTCTTTTATGTACGATGTGGTGAACTCGAGCGCCATGGGGGTGATTGTGCATCCGCGCCGGTTGTGGCGCAAGTGTTCGCCGCGAATACCCGGTCCTCGGCGGGACGCACAAGGCCATTGTTGAGTTTCCGCAGGCTGCGCTAGAATGCAGCTTCCATCCAACGACCGATTCGGCGAGCAAGCGTCGCGGGGCCGGTGGAAGATATCGAATGAGCTCAGCAACGAACAAGGCGGCAGAGCCGCAGCGCAAAGGCGACTTCGAGAAGTCGCTGGTGCGGCTGGAAGAAGTGGTGAAGCGGCTCGAGAGCGCGGACCTCTCCCTCGACGAGGCCATGAAGCTCTTCGAGGAGGGCGTGAAGCTTTCGCGCGAGTGCCAGAAGCAGCTCGAAGAGGCGGAAGGGCGCGTCGAGATCCTGCTGAAGAAAGCGGACGGCAAAATTGCGGCCGAGCCGTTCGAGCCCGATGATGAATCGTCGTAACACCCCCGAGTTGGTCCGCTGCCCGACCCCAACCGCAAGCTCAGCTCATTCGAACGCATGAAGCTCCCGGATTTTTTCGAAGCAGATCACGCCGCGATCGAGGCGGCACTCGACCGAATTCTACCCCCGGAGGATGCGCAGCCGCCGTCGATTCACCGCGCAATGCGGTACAGCGTGTTTGCGGGGGGCAAGAGGATTCGCCCCGTCCTGTGCCTCGAAGCGGCGCGGATGTTCACCGAGCATCTGGAGGGCGCGATCGACGCGGGCTGCGCACTCGAATTCATTCACACCTATTCGCTGATCCATGATGATCTGCCGGCGCTCGACAACGACGACCTTCGACGCGGCAAGCCCACAAACCACAAAGTGTTCGGCGAGGCGATCGCCATTTTGGCCGGGGACGGCCTCTTGACGCTGGCGTTCGCGACCCTGGCGAACGCGCCGCTCGAGCCGGCGCGACGCGTGCGCGTGATCGCAGAGATCGGCGCGGCGGCAGGGACGGTTCACGGCATGGTCGGGGGCCAGGTGGCGGACGTCGAGGCCGAGGGGAAGCCCATCGACGCGGCCACGCTCGAATACATCCACCGATCGAAGACCGCGGCGCTGATTCGCGGCTCGATCGTGGCCGGCGCGATCGCTGGCGACGCGGCCGATGCGGACATCGAACGGCTGCGGCGGTTCGGCGACACAATCGGCTGGGCGTTTCAGGTTGTGGACGACCTTCTGGACGTCGAAGAGTCATCGGCGGCGCTCGGCAAGACGGCCGGGAAGGATCAGGCACAGAAAAAAGCAACCTACCCGGCGCTCTATGGCATCAAGAAATCGCGCGCGATTGCGACCGAGCTGGAGACGAACGCTCTGGCCAAACTCAATTGCTATGGCGAGCGTGCCGCGCGGCTGCGGCAGCTTGCGGAATTCCTCGTTGCCCGGCGTTCGTGACCAACCGTGTCCTCCGATGAGTCGCCCTCCCAAAAAGACTAAACCGGGAAAGGCCCGGCTGGATGTGCTGCTGGTCGAGCGCGGATTGGCGGCATCGCGAGAGCGCGCACAGGCGATGCTGCTGGCGGGGCAAATACGCGTCAACGGCACGCCGATGGGAAAGGCCGGAAGCCGAGTCGCGAGAGACGCCAAGATTGAGATCGCCGGCGAGACAGTGCGCTACGCCAGCCGGGCAGGGCTGAAGCTCGAAGGCGCGCTCGAAGATTTCGGCGTCAACCCGCAAGACCGAATCTGTCTCGATGTCGGGAGTTCGACCGGGGGATTCACGGATTGCCTGCTGCAACACGGGGCGCGGAAGGTGTACGCCGTCGATGTAACCATCGACCAGCTTGACTGGAAGCTGCGGCGCGAACGGCGAGTCACGACCATCGAGAAAAATGCGCGCTACCTGCGGCCCGAGGACGTTGGCGAGGCGCCGAGCCTCGTCACGGCCGACGTGTCCTTCATTTCCGTGACCAAGATTCTCCCGGCGGTTGTGCCTGTTTCGCCGATCGGGGCCGAGTTCCTTGTTTTGATTAAGCCGCAATTCGAGCTCGAAAAGCGCGACGTCGGAAAAGGCGGGATCGTCCGCGACGCGAGCCTGCGGGAGAAGGCCGTCGAGCGCGTTCGTGCGGCGGCGGCCGAGATGGGGCTCGAGATCCTCGGAGTGCGACCGAGCCGCGTGGCCGGCGCCGAAGGAAACCAGGAGTTTTTTCTCCACGCGCGGCGACGCAGGTAGAATAGAATGCTGCGTCGAGACGCATGATTCGCGCCGCCGGCATCATCTGCAAACCTGTCCGGGACCTCGTGTCCTCCGTCGTTCCGCCTCTGATTGCGTGGCTGCGGGAACGAAAAATCGACGTCTTCATCGACGAGGAGACTCACGCCTGCATCAAGCTGGCTGCGCCGACCGTGGCGCGCAATGCTTTAGGCGAGAAAATCGAGCTTTTGATTGTTTTGGGGGGCGACGGCACGCTACTTTCCGCAGCGCGCGCTCTCGGCGGCCACAAAATTCCGATTCTGGCAGTCAATCTGGGCGGCCTGGGGTTTCTGACCAGCGTGACGCTCGACGAACTTTATCCGCTACTCGAACAGGTGCTCGCCGGGAAGTATCAAACGAGCGACCGGATGATGCTCGACGCGGAAATCCTGCGCAGCGGGCAACCCGCCGAACGGCAGTGCGCGTTGAACGACGCGGTGGCAAACAAGGGCGCGCGGGCACGCATGCTCGATTTCGACGTCCACGTGGACGGCAATCACGTGGGGCGCTACCGCGCCGACGGGATCATCGCCGCGACGCCGACCGGCTCGACGGCATATTCACTCGCCGCCGGCGGACCGATCATCGATCCGAGCATCGACGCGTTCGTGATCACCCCGATTTGTCCGCACATGCTCACGAACCGGCCGCTCGTGATTCCCGACAGATCGAAGATCGAGCTCGATTTCACGGCCGCCGACGAGCCGGTTTACGTGACGCTCGACGGCCAGATCGGATTCCAGCTTCAGCCAAAGGACCGCGTGCGGATCGCGAAGTCGGCGAACCGAGTGGCGCTGGTCCGCCCTCCGAGCAAGACGTATTTCGAGATTCTGCGCAGCAAGTTGCGGTGGGGAGAACGGTAGCCTCTGGGTAAGCCCACGGTCGCCCAAGTCGTGTTTGGCGGCGTTTGTCGGAGCTAAAGCTCCGACCCCCTAAGGACCAGCAGACGATGAGTGCTTCGACCTAAATTGGGGCACTACCAGGTCCCGTGTTAGGACTCCGGTGGACAGATGCCGGCTTCCGAGGATCCTGGCAAGACCGGTACCGGAGATGACGATCCTGATCGGATCGTCACTGCACTTTCAGGACGACGAGGGTGCGATCGTCGGTCGGATGCTGGCCGCCCGAGAAGGTGTCCGCCTCTTCGAGGATTCGGTCGGCGATGCCGTCGGCCGTCAGACCTTGGTGCTCCTGGAGAATCTTCGCGACCCGGCGATGGCCGAAGAACTCTCCCGCGGGGCTCTGCGCGTCGCCGACGCCGTCGGAATAGAAGACGACGACGTCGCCGGGTTCGAGTATGAAGGCCCGTTCGTCATAGGTCACTTCTTCGAAAATTCCGAGGGGAAAGCCCGCCAGCGGAATTTTTTCGCACTTACCCCCGTGGCAGAGGATCGGCTGCTCCTGGCCCGCGTTTGCGAGCCGCAAAAGGCGGCGCCGGCGATTCCAGGTGGCAAAGCACAGAGTCATGAAGCGGCCCTCGATCAGGCGCTCGCCCAGAAACCCATTGACAGCGCGGAGCATGTTCGCGGGCCGAGGCTTGAGAGAACCGAGGCTGCGCAGGGTTCCGACAGCGACGGCGCCATACAGCGCGGCGGCGCTTCCCTTCCCGCTGACGTCGCCGAGAGCGATGCCCAAGTCCTGCGGGCCGTAGCGGAGGAAGTCATACAAGTCGCCGCTCAGCTCGCGCGAAGAAACGACGCGCGCGGCAATGCCCAAGCCGAACTCGGGTCCGGGCAGGCGCGGCAGGAGCGCTCCCTGGATGCGGCGCGCGGCGTTCAGGTCGCGCTCCATGCGGCTCTCGTCGCGCGCGACCTGCTCATAGAGGCGCGCGTTTTCGATGGACACGGCAAGATGAGCGGCGAGGATCGAGAGCACCTGGACGTGATCGGGCGTGAAATAGTTCAGCTGCGGACTCTCGAGGTCCATCACGCCGATCACGCGGCCCTTGTTGATCATGGGCACGGCCAGCTCGGAGCGTGTCTCCGGATTCAACATGCGGTAGCGCGGGTCGAGAGAGACGTCGGGAACGACGATGGGGCGGCGAAGTTTGGCGGCCGCGCCGACGATGCCTTCGTGTTCCGGGACGGCAGATTTCTCCTGCACGCGCTGGCCGAACTTCACCGTGACGTGGTGGCGGAATACGCACGCGGTCGGGTCGTGCAGAAGAATGCTGAAGATCTGGTAGTCAATCAGGCTCTTGGTCAGTTCCGCTGCGCGCCGCAAGACTTCGTCGACCTGAAGCGTGGCGTTGGTTTCGCGGCCGATTTCGTTCAGCAAGAGCAGCGTCTCAGCCTGTTTCTGGGCACTCTCGAAGAGCCGCGCGTTTTCGATGGCCGTACCAATGCGGCTGGCGACGAGATTGAGAATGGTCTGCTGCGTGGGCGTGAAGTAGTCAGGCTGGCGGCTTTCGATGTCCATCACGCCGATCACGCGCCCGCGGACGACCAACGGCACAGTCATTTCCGAGCGAACCGCTTCAGCGGCAGCGAGGTATCGCGGGTCCTTCAATACGTCGCCGACGCGAATCGACTGCCCTGTCTTAGCGACTGTGCCGATAATGCCGTCGCCCACAGGAATGCGCCAGTGCTCGACGACTTCGGGACGATGGCCGATGGCGAAGCGAATGTAAAGGTCGCCGGTGTTCTGCTCCGGCAGAAGGACGGCGAAAATCTCGTAATCAATCAGCCGCTTGACCTGTGAGGCCGCGTTTGCGAGCACTTCGTCAAGATTGAGCGAGGCGTTGATCTCGTGACTGATCTCCGCGAGGACCGCAAGGGTCTCCGCAGGGATTTCGAGCGTCGCGTTGAGTTCGGTCGAGTCCATGGATCTGATAAGCACGCCTTTGGCTCCAGGCGACACACCCGCTGGATGCCAGCGAGCACCCCGATTCTCGCTGCGCGGACGAGAGACATCTCATTATAGCAGGCGCGGAATTCGCAGCCGGGACAGAGATTCACGTTCAAGGAAACATCATGGGTGCAATTTGGACGGGGAGCGGAATCGGGAGCTTTTGGGGCGGCTACGGCTCCTTGCCGTCCGCGGGAAGGTGCAGGACCCAAACGTCCTTCAGATTGCGATAGCGCTCGGCATAGTCGAGCCCGTAGCCGACGACGAATTTGTTCGGGATTTTGAAGCCGACGTAGTCCGCTTTGACCGGCTTTATCCGGCGTGAAGGCTTGTCGAGCAGCGCCGCCACCCGAAGAGTTTTCGGTCTTCGCTGGCGCAAAACCCGCAGCAAGTAGTTCAGCGTCAGCCCGGTATCAAGAATATCCTCGACAAGAATCACGTTCAGGCCCGCGATGCTGCTGTCGAGGTCTTTCAATACGCGAACCTGGCCGGAGGATTCCTTCCCGCGGCCGTAGCTCGAAACAGCAATGAAATCGATCGAGGTCACAAGGTTGATTTCGCGTACGAGATCGGAAAGAAAGATGCAGGCGCCCTTGAGAACGCCGATGAGATGAACGCGCTGGCCCTTGAAATCTCGATCAATGCGGCGCGCCACTTCCCGAACGCGCTTCTCAATCGCGGCGCGGCGAATCAAGATGTCACGTTCTTCCTGTCGAGCAATCGGCATCGTCTCTTCTCCGCTCATTCGCGCCAATGACGGCTACTCTATCGCACGGGTCCACGGCTGACAAGAGAGCGAAACTTACGGAATCCTTACGCCTGCCTTATTCCTTCCTGACACCAGCGCATTAACCTACTCGTTTGAGCCGACTTTCACTCTTCGGATTGTTCGCAGTCACGGCAATGCTCGTCTGCTACGCGCTTGAGAAGCGCAGCAGGTGGTTCATTCTCGGGTTCTCCGCGGCCTGCGCGCTTGGATCGGCTTACGGATTCCTGCAAGGCGCATGGCCCTTCGGCATCGTGGAGGCCGTCTGGACGGTCGTGGCTTTGAGGCGCTGGTGGATTGCCAAGCCAAGCTGAGCTTGCTCGGGAAGACTGCGCCGCAATCGTTGACGGAGGCTACGAGAGCCCGATGACCTGGCCGGTTTCCAAATCTAGATCGATCTCGTAGTAACCCGGCCGAGTGGAAAGCCCGGGCATCGTGCTCATCGCCCCAAGCAGCGGATAGAGGAAGCCCGCGCCAACGCTCGCGCGAACGTCGCGCACCGGCACCGTGAAACCGGTGGGCGCACCCTTGAGATTCGGATCGGCGCTCAAGCTCAGATGCGTTTTGGCCATGCAGATCGGTAGCTTGTCGAAGCCAAGCCGCGTGTAGAGGGCGATTTTCTTCTCGGCTTCGGGCGAGTATTCCACGGCGGCGCCTCCGTACACCTTGCGGACGATCGTTTCGATCTTTTCCTTGATGCTGATATCGAGCGGATAGAGAAACTGGAATTTGCTGGGCATTTCGCACGCGGCGATCACGGCTTTGCCGAGTTCCACGGCTCCCGCGCCGCCTTGTGCCCAGTGGTTCGCCATCACGGCGTCCTGTGCGCCGGCTTCGATGGCCTTCTTTCGGACGAGTTCGATCTCAGCAGGCGTGTCGTACTGGAAGCGGTTCACGCCGACTACCACCGGAATCCCGAAGAGGCGCGCATTCTGAATCATCTTGGCGAGATTCGAACAGCCCTTCTCCAGAAGCTCGAGATTCTCTTCTGTGTAGGCATGATTCAATGGCTGCCCGGCAACCACTTTCGGCCCGCCGCCGTGCATTTTGAGGGCGCGGATGGTGGCGACGAGGACGACGCAATTGGGAATGAGGCCGCTGTAGCGGCACTTGATGTTGAAGAACTTCTCCATGCCGATGTCGGCGCCGAAACCGGACTCGGTCAGCACGTACCCGTCCGGCCCCACGAGCTTCAGCGCGATCTGGTCGGCAACGATCGACGAATTGCCATGCGCGATATTCGCAAACGGCCCGGCATGAACAAACGCGGGCGTGCCCTCGAGGGTCTGCATCAAATTGGGCTGGATCGCGTCCTTCATCAACACGGTCAGCGCGCCACCGGCTCCGATATCGTCCGCCGTGATCGCCTCTCCCGCTTTGCTCGTGCCGATCACCATCGCGCCCAGCCGTTCGCGCATGTCGGCAAGGCTGGTGGTAAGCGCGAGGATTGCCATGATTTCGCTCGCGACCGAGATGTCGTAACCGGTCACGCGCGTCATGCCCTTCTCTTCGGGCCCTTGGCCGATGGTGATCTGGCGCAGCATGCGGTCGTTGGTGTCCGTCACGCGGCGCCACGTGATGCTGTCCGGATCGATATCCAGGCGGGAAAACCGGCTGCGCTCTTCCAGTGTCAGGTCGTTGGGATTGGTCTTCGAAATGCCGAGCTTGCGCAGGCGGCGCAGCATCACGGGCGAAAACCGGCGGCTGCCGTCCTTGGCTGGCGGGCAGAGACGTTCGAAGAGCGCTTCGTCCTTCTGGGCACTCTCGTGAAACCAACGCGTGTCGATGGCCGCGGCAAGCAGATTGTTGGCAGCCGTGATGGCGTGAATGTCGCCAGTGAGGTGAAGATTGAACTCTTCCATCGGAATAATCTGACTATAGCCCCCGCCCGCGGCGCCGCCCTTGATGCCGAATGTGGGTCCCTGGCTCGGCTGCCGCACGCACGTGAAGACCTTCTTGCCCAGGTGCGCTCCGAGCGCTTGGCTGAGGCCGACCGTGGTGGTCGTCTTGCCCTCGCCGAGTGGAGTGGGCGTGATCGCCGTGATGACGACGTATTTCCCGTTGGATATGTTCTTCAGGCGGTCGCGAATCGAGAGGTGCACCTTCGCCTTGTTCTTGCCGTACAGCTCGAGCTCATCCGGCAGAATGCCTGCCTCGGCGGCAATCTGGTCAATCGGGATCGGCTTAGCAGCCTGGGCGATTTCAATGTCGCTGGGCACGCGCGCCAGAATATTCGTCAGCTTATGCGGCATCCCTCTCTCCTCCCGACAACGACTAAGAATTGAATCTGAAAAACATGCGATGAACTGGTTTTCCTGAAGCTCATCAGGCAAACAAATACCGTATTGGACGCTTGTAGAATTGTCAAGCAAGGCCTCGGGAACGCTTCCAGGACCGGGCGGTATGCGTCTCTTTGGCCGCACGCGCGCCGCGTTTGCGGCCTTTGAATTGCGCGGCTTCCGTTGAACCTCCGAGAGCAACCGTAGAAGCGTTGCCGCCCATGATCACCTGTTGCACGGCATCAAAATATCCCGTGCCCATGAACTGCCGGTGCGGCGCGGCGTCGGCAGTTTTCCACGTCAGATTCGCCGTAAGGGCGAGTGATCCCCACCCAGCGAGGATCCGTCCGCCACTCGCTCTCGAGATTGGAACGCCCGACGTTTTTACCAGACCTCCAGTCGCCTCCTATTGGGCCCACGTCATTACAGCAACATGTCACGCGAGCTGACCTGCTGGCATTTCATACCCAGTCTAAATCCCAAGCTGGAATGGAACCAAGGCGGAGAGCTTCCGACGGCGTCTTCTCCTCGGCCTGGAGTGTCCCCTGATAACACAGCGGAGTGAGTCTTGCGAGATAACGTCGCGACCGCACCGCCGGTGCGACAAAATATCGAGCCATGGTCCCGATAGAGGCAGGTTAAGTCAAACTGATTGTGATTCGAGCCGTTGAGCCGTAATCTCGACGTGATTCATCCGCGCCACGGGCCGCTCGCGAACAAGGTGCAGAACTTTCTGCGCCTATTGCGCGAGGCGGCTGCCATGGCTGAGGCCGCCAGTAGGCGCGCGAAGCACCGCGCGGGAATCCGGAAATAATGGCACTCAGAACTGCTGCGACAGCGAATGAACTGAACTTGCATCTCTCAAAGGAGGAAGAACTCGCATGTATTACGAGCCTGGCAAAACGCCGCATGGACTTCCCTATGATCCGTTCAAGTCCTGCGTCATCCCGCGGCCCATCGGATGGATTTCCACCGTCAGCCGGGACGGCCTGCACAATCTGGCGCCGTACAGCCAGTTTCAGATGCTGGCGTTTGACCCTCCTTACGTCATGTTCTCCGCCGGCCAGAACAGCCACGGGTGGCGGAAGGACACGGTCATCAACGCGGAACAGACGGGCGAATTTGTCTGGAACATGGCGACATACGAGCTTCGCGAAGCCGTCAACAAATCAGCGGAGGAAGTGCCACCGGAGGTGGACGAGTTTGTGCTGGCGGGCGTGACGAAAGCCCCTTCACGCGCGGTGAAGCCGTGCCGCGTGGCGGAATCTCCGATTCACTTCGAATGCGTTTACCACCAGACGATCCGCCTGCCGGGCAACAGCATGTTGTCAACGTCCGACGTCGTGTTCGGGCGCGTGGTCGGAATTCACATCAAGGACGACGTGATCGGAGCCGACGGGCGCATCGACGTGCTAAAGGTCCGGCCGATTGCGCGCCTCGGATATTTCGATTACACGAGCGTCGAGTCCATCTTCTCGATGATCATTCCCGGGAATAACAAGGTCGTCCTTGCGGGAATGGACGGCTCTGCACACTGAGCCATATTGCCTCCGTCCATAAGATCAGTGAGTCATAACGCATCCGCCGCGCTCAATCGTTTCTGCCGAACACGTGCGTTCTTGCGTCGGGCGTGGCGAACGGTAGTGCCAGCTTGATTCTCCGGTCGGAGGGATGGCCAAAGATATGGCGAGCACGACTGCTTGCCTACAGTAATGTGATTCACGGGGTAGGTGTTTTCAGTTATAGCGACCGATTTCTCGATTTTCTACAATCCCCCCAGAAGCGAAAGAAAATATGAGCGCGACGAAACAACGTCGACAAAGCGGTCCAAGAAGCTTACGCTTCATTTCTGACAAGCTCACTACCCAGGCAGTGTACTTCTCTCGGAGGTAAAAGGATGAAAAAGCAAATCGTTCGTCTGGCACTCGGCTCTGCTTTGGCGATCGCGTTCACGCTGCCTATAGGACATGTGACCTTCGGCGACCCGACCGACGATTGCCACAAACGGCTTGAAGCCGATCGCGCAAGAATCGATCGCGATGCTGCGAAACACGGTGAACATAGTCCGCAAGTGGACCGAGATGTTGCCCGCATGGACAATGATCGGCAGTGGTGCCGTGATCATCATGCGGACTGGGATCACGACCGTCTTGACGTGGGAATATACATCAAACACTAACCGCGATAGGACCGGTGGCACGGTATTTGGAAACAGCGTGTAATCTAGCCGAATGTGAATGGCTTGCGACGACCATTGACGAGGCCCGCGGTCCACGAGCTTGGCCGAGTACGCGTGTCGATTAGAGTAGGAATGTCAGCCCGCAGCATTCGCGCCGGGCGGTAACCCGAGGCACGATGCGAAAATGGATTGCCGCAGCCGGGATAGCCCTAGTTGTCATCTTTCTCGCGTTCGTTGTCGCTTTGCATGTCATGGCGCCGAAGCTGCGCGCCATGGTCCGCCAGCAGACGCAGGACTACCTCCAATCCCATTTCGAGAGCAGCGTCCAATTCGACGATTTCGAAGTGAGTTTCTTTCCGCGAGTGCGCGTCTCGGTTCAGGGGCTGGTGCTGCGCCATCAAGGGCGCACGGACATACCGCCGCTGATCGAGGCTCGGGATGTTTCCTTCTACTCAAATCTCGCTAGCTTGCTGAGGCATCGCCCTGAGATCGACCTCGTGCAATTGGATGGCTTGCGGATTCATACACCTCCGCGAAACCCCGGAGGCCCTCCGTTAATTCCCGCAACGAAACAAAATCTTGCTGACAAGTTTCCGATTGTGATCCGAGAAATGCGCGCGGATGGCGCTTTGCTCGTTACCCTGCGCCGCGACTCAGATAAGCCGCCTAACGAATTCCCGATCCACCATCTCGTGATGCGCGATTTCAGTTTCGACCGGCCCGCGGCCTTCTACGCGCTGCTTACGAACCCCAAGCCGCGCGGCGAAATCATTTGCGACGGCGAATTTGGTCCGTGGCAAGCGGACCAGCCGAGCGAGACGCCCGTCAGCGCGAAGTACACTTTCTCGGACGCCGACCTCGGCACGCTGAGGGGGCTGCAGGGCAAGCTTTCTTCCATGGGCAAATTTAGCGGGCCGCTCGATTACCTCAGCGTCGAGGGAGTAACAGACACGCCGGATTTCGCTATACGGACAAGTGCACACCCGATGGCTCTCCACACCGATTTCACCGCCATCGTTGACGGCACGAACGGCAACACGATCCTGACGAACGTTACGGCGAAATTCCTGCACACGACGGTCCTGGCGCACGGCAAAGTGATCGATGAGCATCCTCTGATCAAGGGCCGGACGATCGCGCTCGATGCCGTCTCGAACGACGCACGCGTCGAAGATTTACTCGCGCTTGCTGTCAAAGCAGTCAAGCCCATCATGACCGGATCGGCCCGATTGAAGACAAAGATTCTGATTCCAGAGCGCGACGAAGACATCATCGAGCGGCTACAACTGGACGGCCAATTCGGCCTGGGGAAAGTTCATTTCACGAGCTCTACTGTGCAGGGAAAAGTTGACTCACTCAGCCGGAGGGGACAGGGAAAGCCCGCCGATTTGGACATTTTCGATTCCGTGTCAGACTTGAATGGAAACTTCAAGATGGCGAATGCGTCAGTTTATTTCTCGAACTTGGCATTTGCCGTCGAGGGAGCGTCTGTCGCGCTCGCGGGCACTTACAATATCGACGGCGGGCAGATGGATTTCCGCGGCAAGCTGCGCTTGCAGGCAAAGCTTTCGCAAACGATGACCGGCTGGAAATCCGTGATGCTGCAGCCGTTCAACGGATTCTTTGCGGGCAAGAACGGAGGCACGGAAGTGCCGATCAAAATCACCGGCACGCGCGAAAATCCTTCATTTGGCGTGGATTTTCACGACCCCGCAAATAAGAAGTAGCCGACACACGAGCGGTCCCCCGGCAAATAAGCGGCAAATTTACGGGTTCCGCTGGAATTGGAGGAACAGAGAGAAATCCCAAGACCAGATGGCGGAGAGGGTGGGATTCGACGCATTGAATGTGGAGCCTTGTACCGGCTTGTATGGCCTTGTTCAGGCGCAGGAAACAAGGCACTTATCGGGATTTTAGTTTCCGCTCGATCTGATCGACGTGTTCTGAGGGCTAATTCGCATGGAGGATGTAGCACAGCAAAGGAAAATGTAGCACGGGACCGTAGCACCGTTACATCCCAATTTTCTTGCTGAGTTCCGGAGTCATGCCGCCCAATTTGCCGAACCGCTCAGCGATCCGCTTCATGATCTTCTGGTCCGCTGCAGTTTCGCCGGAGGGCAGGAAGCGATACCGGCGGGCTAATTGCTCCTTGCCGGCCTTCTCGACTTCTTCGATTGTCGGGAATCCCTTCATTGGAGCACCGTTAGTTTTCCACTCTACCACACCTCGAATATGCAACACCTATGATGCGACAATTTGCAGCTGTCGATTCCTACTCTAGGAGGAAATCGGTTGAAATTGTACCGATTTGCGGAATTCCGTACAATTTCTCGTACAAAAACGGGCTTACTTCTTCTGTGTCGGCCTCAGTGTTCCTTTCACAAAGCAAGAATCACAAACCCTCGTGCCATCCTTGAGCGTGAAGTCGACCCTGCGGCTCGGGTCAATCTCCGCTCCGCATTTTTCGCACCGGTCTTCGGTTGACTCGGCCATCACCATTTCCCTGTTCTATTCAATCACAGGTCGCGATGGAGCACATTTATCGTCGACACACAGAATTCTTGCACTCACGAGCGAAATTATGGGTCGACCGGATCCTCCCTGGTCAGCTGCGGCGGGAGAGACTGCCATTTTCGGCGCGCGACGGGAATTTGTTGCACACCACAATTCTTGCCTTGACAAAGTCTATTAAGTTGGTAGAATTGCCAAGATTCATAGGGAAGCGATAACCGCTATGAGGATCTCCCAAAGAGGACTGTATGCCCTGCAGGCACTGACGGTGCTCGCACGGCGGCATCCCACCGATGTCGTGAAGATCAAGGACATCGCCGCCGAGGAGGAGCTGCCGGAAAAGTTTCTGGAGGCGATTCTTCTGGACCTCAAGCGGGCGCGTATTGTCGTCAGCCTCCGCGGCGCTCACGGCGGCTACCAGTTGAAGCGGCCGCCGAAGAAAATCTCGCTGGGCGAAGTGATCCGCAGAATTGACGGCCCGCTGGCTCCGTTCGAAGACGCCGAATCCCTGCGCCGGCGTGTAAGTAACGACCCGAAACACCGTCCACTGTTCCGCATTCTTCTTGACGTGCGCAATGCCACGGCCAATATCCTCGACCATACCTCGCTCTACGATCTGTGTTGTCGTAACCGCAACTAAGTTCCCGTCGCAGTCAACCCGTTAGCAATACCAGGAGAAGTTTCATTTTTCACCCAGGATCCGGAACGCAATCGATTTGATTTTGCCGGGTCCGGAAAGAAGGCGCGAGGAAAGAGCCATGAGCACAGTGACGACGCAGGATTGGGAACGCGACTTATCCCCGAGCGAGCTCGAGTTGCTTCGCGAGGTTGCGTTGGCACTGCGGGGCATCCGTTACGGCTCCGTGGTACTCACGGTTCACGATGGAAGAATCGTGGAACTCAACAAGACCGAGCGCATTCGCAAGAATTCGGCATAGGGAATACGGAAACGCACGAACCCGACCCCGTCACGGGAGGGGTGCACGAAAAGGCCCGGCCGACCAGTTCACTGGAGGCCTGAAGCCAAACAATCTTAGGAGACTTCAATGCCGACACACTTAGGACTGACATCGAAACGAATCGCAATTGCACTGGTTCTTAGTTTGGGCGTCGCCTTACCGGCGACGATTGCTTCTGCCGGGGATGGAGACACGGCATCTCCCGGCGGCACGACGGAGGCTGCAAAAGGCAACGCCACGGCGCCCGATCCTAACTCGCCCGTCGCGCTCGAGCTGGAGGAGTTGAAGGCAACACTGGAAGCTCAGACCAAACAGTTTGCGGAGCACAGCCAGGAACTAGACGCCGAGCGTACCGCTCTGCACGACGAGCTCGCGCGCATCGCGGCCTTGGAGGCGAAGCTGGGCGTCACGCCCGACGCCGCAGCAGAGTCCGCTAGCACGGGCGCGCCTAACGAAATCAATGCGTTATCTGGGCAAAATACTCAAGGCCAGCCGCCCATCAACATCATCTCGCCCGAAAATCCGCTTTCGATCAAGATCGGGGGCGCCGAATTTACACCCGGCGGCTTCGTGGACCTGACCGGGATTTTCCGCAGCAGGGATGTCGGCAGCGGCCTGGGCACGAATTTCACCATTCTCCCATACAACAACACGCTTCCCCTGGGCCAGCTATCCGAATTCCGCTTTACGGGGCAAGGGTCGCGTTTGTCGTTGAAAGTCGAGGCCAACCCCACTAAATCGAGTGAAGTTACCGGCTACATCGAGAGCGACTTCAATGGCTTCGAACCGGCGAACTCGAATATCAGCACCAAGAGCGACACGTTCCGTCTGCGCCTCGCATTCGTCCAACTCAAGGCCGGTAAATGGGAACTGGTAACGGGACAAACATGGTCCTTCCTCACGCCTACGAGAGAAGGATTATCACCATTCCCAGAGAACATTTTCACGGCACTTCGGCTGGATACGAGCTATCTGGCTGGCTTGGTCTACGATCGGCAACCTGGGATTCGAGTTGTATACCATGCCGCACACTGGTGGTCATTCGGCGTTGCTCTCGAAAATCCGCAGCAGTTTGTGCCGAGTTCGGTCGTCTTTCCGACCGATGGCTCCACAAACTTCTTTTCGACTCAGTTCGACAACGGGAGCAGCAGCACGAGCGCCGCAAGTTCCGCCGTCAATCCCACGGTTCCGAACCTTCATCCCGATGTCATTGCGAAAACGGCTTTCGACTGGAGGCTCGGCGGAAAGCTGTTTCACGTGGATGCCGGAGGGATAGCCCGCAGTTTCAAGGTTTACGATAATCTCGTAACCCCCGCCAGTACAAACACGATTACCGGCGGTGGTGGCGGGGTCAACGTCAACTTTGAAGTGCTGAAGAACTTTCACCTCATCGGGAACTCGTTCTACGGTGATGGCGTGGGCCGCTACATCGGCGGCCTTGGACCCGACGTGATTGTAAAGCCTGACGGCACCCTCTCCGCAATTCACTCAGGATCTGGGGTGGGTGGGTTCGAATGGCAGACCACCCCTAAATTCCTGGTCGATGGCTACTACAGCGGCGCCTACTTCTTCCGAAACTACGATGTGACAACCAAGGCGTTGGGTACTCCTTGCGGTACTTCGTATTGCGTCGGCTTTGGATTTCCCGGCTCGGCGAATACGAACAATCGTGATTATCAGGAAGCGACCGTCGGTTTCATACCTACGATCTGGTCGAGTCCGAACTACGGAAAATTGCAATTCATTTCGCAGTTTTCCTATGTGGTCCGCGCCCCGTGGTTCGTCCCGACGGGTAGTCCGAAAAACGCGCATGCTTTCATCACCTACGTGAATCTGCGTTACATCATTCCGTAACTCGAGTTGCAAACGCGCAGTGGGGCTCGTTCGATGTCCCCGAACCACTGAATCCAAGTCAGCGGTTCGGGGACAAATCACGATTTTCATTGGCGGCCATACCAGGAGAATTTGACATGAAACCAACTTGGAAGTTGAGGACCTTGATCGCCGTGGTTGGCTTGGCCTTAGCTCTGGGCGTGTCTGCGCACGCCCAGAACCTGACTCTTCTCAACGTTTCGTACGATCCGACGCGCGAGCTCTATCAAGACTACAACGCAGCTTTCGCAAAGTACTGGAAGGCGAAGACCGGCCAAGATGTGACCATCCAGCAGTCGCACGGAGGTTCAGGCGCGCAGGCGCGCTCTGTGATCGATGGGTTGCAGGCAGACGTCGTTACGCTGGCATTGGCGTACGACATTGATGCTATCTCCGAAAAAGCCAAACTGCTGCCTGCCAACTGGCAATCGCGCCTGCCGAATAACAGCACGCCCTACACCTCAACGATCGTTTTCCTCGTGCGAAAAGGCAATCCGAAAAACATTAAGGATTGGGACGACGTCGTGAGACCGGGAGTCTCGGTCATCACACCGAATCCCAAGACATCGGGCGGCGCGCGCTGGGCGTACCTGGCAGCCTGGGGCTACGCGTACCTCAAGGCGGGCAAGAGCGACGCCGCGGCGAAGGATTTTGTCACGCGGCTCTACAAGAATGTCCCGGTCCTCGACTCGGGGGCGCGTGGCTCTACCACGACGTTCGTCGAGCGAGGCATCGGTGACGTTCTGCTGGCATGGGAAAATGAGGCACTCCTCTCGGTCAAAGAGCTAGGCCCCGACAAGTTCCAGATTGTCGTGCCTTCTCAGAGCATCCTTGCGGAGCCTCCGGTGTCGGTCGTGGACAGCGTGGTAGACAAGAAAGGCACTCGGGGCATTGCCGAGGCCTATCTCCAGTACCTCTACACGCCTGAGGGACAGGAGATCGCTGCCAGGAATTTCTACCGGCCACGCCTCGAATCAGTGGCCAAGAAATACGCTTCGACCTTTCCCAAAGTGAAGCTGTTTACCCTGGCGGACATCGTCGGCGACTGGCACAAAACTCAAAGCGTTCATTTTGCTGACGACGGCGTGTTTGACCAGATCTACCAGCCGAAATAGGTGGAGACGTTTGCGTTGGAAGTTCTTTTGGGATCCGCAGGCAGAAGCAGGAGTCGATGGCCGTAGTCTTCAAACAAAAGAGCATCTTGCCCGGTTTCGGACTGGCGCTGGGCTACACGGTTTTCTATTTGTGCCTGATCGTGTTGATTCCGCTCGCGGCCATGTTCCTGAAGGCGTCTGCGCTGACGTGGCACCAGTTCTGGCACGTAGTGGCTTCTCCAAGGGCCGTGGCTTCCTACCGCCTGAGTTTCGGCGCATCTCTGATCGCGGCTCTGATCAACCTGGTGTTCGGCGTTCTCGTAGCGTGGGTGCTGGTGCGTTACAACTTCCCGGGGAAGCGTCTCTTCGACTCGGTGGTCGACCTGCCATTCGCCCTGCCAACGGCGGTCGCTGGAATCGCGCTCACGACGATCTACGCCCCCAACGGCTTCCTCGGGCGCCCTCTCGAGTCCATCGGCATCCACGCTGCCTATACCCCATTGGGCGTGACGATTGCACTCACGTTCATCGGCCTGCCATTCGTGGTGCGGACCGTGCAGCCGGTGCTCGAAGATTTGGACAAGGAATTCGAAGAGGCAGCGGCAAGTCTCGGAGCCGGACGGTGGCGGACTTTCACGCGGGTGCTATTGCCAACGATTTTGCCTGCCGCGATAACCGGTTTTGCGATGGCTTTCGGGCGCGCCGTCGGCGAATACGGCTCGGTGATTTTTATCGCGGGCAACATGCCGATGAAAACCGAGATCACGCCACTTCTGATCATCACGAGATTGCAGGAGTATGACTACGCGGGCGCGACAGCCATTGCTGTTGCCATGCTCCTCGTGTCGTTCGTATTTTTGTTGGCGATTAATCTTCTTCAAGTGTGGAGTGGCAGCCACCGGGGAAGCGGATTGGCGAATGATTTCGGTCCTCTGAATGCCGACCTTAAGCCCGCTTGGGAGAAGGGAGGCAGGAAGTAAGGCGGCCCGATGGCGCCGCCCGAAGACCCGTCAATGGCTGGATCTATCGCATCGAGCATCCGGATTGCTCCGACTTCCGGTTATGTCGCCACGAAAGCGACCTCTGAACCAGCTATGGTGCGCTGGCTGCTCATTACCGCGGCGCTGCTTTTTCTTGGCATCTTTCTCTTTATTCCTCTTGGCGTGGTCTTTGTCACGGCTTTGCAGAAGGGCGTCGCCTTCTATCTTCAAACGTTTCGGGACCCGGACACGCTGGCAGCCATCCGCCTGACCTTGCTGGCCGCTGGTATCGCCGTACCTCTGAACATGGTGTTCGGCGTTGCCGCTGCATGGGTGATCGGAAAATTTGAATTTCTGGGGAAAGGCCTGTTGATCACGCTGATCGATCTTCCGTTCTCGGTGTCTCCGGTTGTCTCGGGATTGATCTACGTGCTGCTATTTGGCTTGCAGGGGCTTCTTGGACCCTGGCTGATCGCGCACGGCATTCGGATCATCTTCGCCGTTCCGGGGATCGTGCTGGCAACGATTTTCGTCACGTTTCCGTTCGTCGCACGCGAGTTGCTGCCCATGATTCAAGCCCAGGGCAACGATCAGGAGGAGGCCGCCCTCACTTTGGGCGCGGGCGGCTGGCAGACCTTCTTCAAAGTGACACTGCCGAACGTCAAGTGGGCGCTCTTGTATGGTGTGATTCTCTGCAATGCCCGTGCCATGGGAGAGTTTGGCGCGATATCGGTTGTATCCGGCCATATTCGCGGGCTCACCGACACCATGCCGCTGCACATCGAGATCCTTTACAACGATTATCAGTTTGTTCCTGCGTTTGCGGTCGCGTCGCTTCTCGCACTCCTCGCGCTCGTGACCCTGGCCGTCAAGAGCGTTGTCGATTGGAAATCAAGCCAACAGTTGAAACAGCAGACTCCGGGTGATGAGGCAGGAAATTCATGAGTATCAGCGTGTGCAACGTCACGAAGACATTTGGACGCTTCACGGCGCTCAAGAACATCGCTCTGGAAATACCGGACGGCCAGCTCGTCGCCTTGCTGGGACCCTCCGGCTGCGGAAAGACGACGCTGCTGCGAATTATCGCAGGACTGGAGTTCGCGGACTCCGGCACGATACAGTTCGACGGCCAGGACATCACGGATCGGGCAGCTCGCAAGCGAGACGTGGGGTTCGTGTTTCAGCATTACGCGCTCTTCCGGCACCTAACCGTATTCGAAAACATCGCGTTCGGCCTCCGGGTCCGCCCCCGGCGCGAGAGGCCCTTGGAAAATGAAATCCGCGCGAGAGTCCGTGAGCTGCTTGGTTTGATACAACTCGAAAATCAGGCGGGGCGCTATCCGTCCCAACTCTCCGGAGGCCAGCGCCAGCGCGTCGCACTCGCCCGCGCGCTCGCCGTCCAACCCCGAGTCCTGCTGCTGGACGAGCCGTTCGGCGCCCTCGATGCCAAAGTCCGGCAGGAATTGCGGCGCTGGCTCCGGAAACTGCACGACGAGATTCACATCACCAGCGTGTTCGTCACACACGATCAAGAAGAGGCGCTCGAGGTGGCCGACCGCGTCGCCGTGATGAACCAGGGCCACATCGAGCAGTTCGACAGCCCCGACGAAGTCTACAACCATCCGGCCAGCTCGTTCGTCTACAACTTCCTGGGCAACGTGAATCTGTTCCACGGCCGGATCGACAACGGCACGACCTACATCCAACAAACGGCGAGCGACCATCTCGTCTTCGTCCGGCCTCATTCGCTCGAAATCACGCGCCAGCCGAACGGCGCGAATCACTTTCGCGCGACGACCAAGCACATCAATGCGGCCGGGCCTTTAGTCAAAGTGGAAGCAGTTACGGAATGGGGCGCTCCGATTCACATCGAAATGTCGCAAGAACGGTTCCGCGATCTTCATCTCGTGAAGGACGAAATCGTTTTCATAGTACCGAGAGACCTCACTGTATTCCAGAACAACGAAAAGTGATGCGCTGTTCTCTCCTACCAAGATCCCCGATCCGTAAGATCCGTAATTCCCCGGGCTGACCAACGTATACTTGCGACACACCCTGACCTGGCCTCAGGAGTTGCGAACATGCCGGACGAAAGCACCACCAATATCGCGATCATCAAAGGCCAGAGAAAAGCAGGCAACTGAGAAATCTTCTTGCGCTGGAGTTGTTACGCGATCACTCCAGGCAGGAAACAGGGGACGAATCGAACCAGCAACGGAATTGCTGGATGTCGCCCCAATCGATAGCGCCCAGACGAGAGCGATTCGCCACACCGATCGAGCCAAACGGACCAACAAAACAACGCCGAAAGAAAAAGATGCTACTGAGTGTCATTCAAGCGGCTCCGGAAGTCTCAACTCCGTCGCCCAGTGCCGCGCAGCCAAGAAACGGATGCCAAAACCTGGCGGTCTTTATTAAGCCGGGACACTGCTGATTTTGCGTCACCTAGCTCGCAAAAGTTTAGCCTCCAACTTCAGAGCATTGAGCTGGGTCTGCCGTTGACTCTGTCCCGTCGTACACCTCTCGCACAGGCACCCCTCCCCAGAGCAACACATGAACTCGATTCTGTAATATTGCTGTGACGGCGGTCACAGACTACTGTTCACGAGCTTGCAGGCAGGGAAAACCCCGCCAAGGAATCCGGTCTTTTTTCAGTCTAGCCGCTTCGTACGCCTGTCTGCGTTTCGTTGTTTTCGCAAGACCCCTAGCGGAATGGGCTTGGAACGTCTTTCCGTCGGACGTTCAAATCCCCTTACAGACACCCTTCTGGGTCCCCATGGTGCTTCTTAGGTTCTGAAGCGATTCTGGAAGATGCCTTCTGGCGTATATTCGCATTGGCACTCTTGTGAGCGGGATGCGACTCGATATCACTCTCTTGCGCGCAGTACTGATCGGTACGTTCACTGTCGTGTGCCCCACTTTACTTCCGGCGCAGGGACGAGCTTCGAATTCACACGATTGCGGAAATCACGTGGAACTTCGGCTCAGTTCTTCAGCAGTTGCTCAAGGTAGTCTGCTGCAGGCGGAGGTGCGGAGTGCCTCCTCTCTTACCAAACTGAATGCTGATTGGGCCGGCCACATAGTTCCATTTTGGTCGGATGATAGGCACGAGAATGTCCGCCGCGCTCTGCTAGGCGTTGACGTCGAACGGCCGTCAGGGCAATACGAACTCACCTTGAGCGGCCAACTGCAGACCGGGCAACAACTAGGTTGCAGCGCTCTTATATCCGTCAAAGCTGGTCGGTTCGCAATCGAAAAGCTGCAGGTGGGACAGAAGTTCGTCGAAATAAGTCCGGAAGACAGCAAGCGGACTGAACAGGAACACGACCGTCTCCAGGAACTGTTCGCTAGTGTGACTCCCGACCGATTGTGGCAGGGCCGCTCCCGATTGCCGCTCGACGGCGTCCAGACAGGCAGCAACTTTGGACGCCGCCGGATCCTTAACGGTCAACCAAGGTCGCCGCACACTGGAGTAGATTTTCCGGCGGCACAAGGCACCCCTGTGCACGCTGCGCAACGGGGCCGCGTAGTGCTCGCAGAAAATTTGTTCTTCACTGGCAACACCGTCATTCTTGACCATGGCTTGGGTATCTACACCCTCTATGGACACCTAGAATCAATCTCCGTTGCAGTGGGTGATGTAATAAAGGTCGGCGCAATCTTGGGGCGGGTGGGGGCTACCGGACGCGCTACGGGGCCGCACCTACATTGGGGGCTAACGGTGAACGGCGCCAGAGTCAACCCACTGCAAATTGTGAGACTACCGGCACACTAACGATTGCAATTTCGGTCGACGCGGTTATGGTGAAATCTCGGCGCTGTTCTCTTGTGATGTCCTGCTCTATTAGTGGCTGGCGTTATCAGCAAAGAATGGAAGGAGGGGCACTGCTCGTGGTTGGTCGCGTCTTCAGGTTCATCGGGCGCAATGTGTTGACCGGCCTTTTTCGCGCCTTGAGTGTGGCTAGAATCAACGGGCTTTGCTGGCTTCTCGAAAGAATGAGCGGGACGGCGTTCGATACCGCCGATACTCGCAAACCGACCACAGGGCTTATCGGGGGACCGAAAAGCGACAGCAAGCAAACACACGAGATATTGGTGCGCAGCCTAACGGATGTAACGCATACGGCGCGCGAGGGATTTCCTGTGGCTTAGAACTTTATCCTACCATAACTGTCTGATGACACAGCCTTTCGTTCTTTGCTACACAGACGGGCGCTACATTTTGAATCAAAAACAACAATTTTTTCCCGAGCCATAATTCTCCCGCAAAAAGAAAAGAACGGCCGGTTGTCAACCGCCGTCGTACCCCATTGACAATGAAGAATTTAGTTTATTGCTACACGGATCCTGCTACATTTCACATGGGAGAGCGAACGATTTTTTGCGAAACCATAGATCGTTTTGAAAAAAATGAAAATGCCCCGGTTGTCATGATATTCGTGAGGTTGGTAGGGGCGGTGGGGATCGAAAACAACGACGGTAGAGATTTCAAGGACTTACGGGGAATGCAAGGGAACACTAAGTTGTTGAAAAGGGATGACGGGGAGCGCAAAGAAATTCTTATTGCTCCCTTAAAGCTCCCTGGTTTTCTCGGCCCCTGGAATTCTTTCGTCGTGCGATTTTCACCTATTGTCCTAGATAGGAAGTCGGCTTCCGGCCCAAATCTCGCGGCACGGATGGCGAGCCGACAAAAACTTCCTGGCCCTTAAGCCGAAATGAGAAGGCCGCTCGCTACAGTAGGCTAGACTAGCGGCCTTGCTTCATGGGGACTTCTTTAGGTATGGCGGAGAGGGTGGGATTCGAACCCACGGTAGGGTTCCCCCTACACTCGCTTTCGAGGCGAGCTCTTTCGACCGCTCAGACACCTCTCCGCGTCGTTGCGATTGGCTAGCTTAGCAGACTGCCTCCAGCGGTCACAACTTAGCCCGTTCAGGGCGCGGGCGACACCCCATCTCTTCCCGCCATGGCCGCGAGCGACAGCTTCTTCCTAACGCTACTTCCTGAGTGACGGAATGAAGCGCGGGACGCGGCGGCAATAGCCCTCGTAGGCCGCGCCAAACCGCGTTCGAAGTTCTCGTTCCTCCAGCGAAATAGCCACCAGCGTCAGCACAACCCACACCGCGGCCACAACCCACGCCGCGCGGGTTCCCGCCAGAAAGCACGCACCCACAATCGCGAGGAACGACCCGCTATAACGCGGATGGCGGATGCGCGCGTAGATCCCGTGCCGCGCCATCTCACCCCCGCCCGTGAGCTCTGTCTTCCCGACCAGCCGCGCCGTCCCAAGATCGTGGTGGACGCGCCAGAAGATCCAGCCCTCGAAGCCAATCAGTGCGAGGCCGACGACGATTCCCGCGGCAGGCGGCAGGGCCGAACGGAAGAGTTCGTGCCGAAAGATAACGATCGCGGCGGTCACCGGAGGCCACGAAAGCAACAATCCCACAACGTAAGCGGCCGTCGGACGGGCGCGCCAGAACCTCACGAGCGGATGCACCACAAACCAGTACAGCGGAATCGGCAATTGCAAGAAGAGGACGATCGCCGCGAGCCACCCGAAAAGCGTCACACGCGCATCTTAGTGGAAGCGCCATGCGCGGACAAACGTTCTTCGAGCCCATCTCGAACGCGGCTGGCCGCGCAGATATAATGGTCGCCTACTTTCATCGACGTTCATGGAGAGGAAACGGAATGATCCACGGATTCGAACTTCGGCGGTATCTTCGGACGGTCGTGTGGGCCGCGGCGCTTTTGCCGGCGGCATGGGCCTGCGCACCGGCGGCGTGCGCGGACGAACCCTACGCCCGCAGCCGCGACTACGCGTTGCAGGACATTCGCACGCATTTGTGGTTCGATCTCGACCAGCGCAAGGTGCGGGGTGAAGTGACCGAGAGCGTTTCCTCACTGCGCGACAATGTTTTGGAACTGAAGCTCGATTCGGTGGATTTGAAAATCGAGAGCGTCCGCGTGGACGGGAAAGCCGCCAAGTTCACGACCGGCGCGAAGCAGCTCATCGTCTCGCTCGATCGCCCTGCCCGCCGCGGCGAGCGACGCGAACTCTTCATCCGCTACGAGGGGCAGCCCAAGAAGGGCCTCTACTTCATACTCCCGGATCAGAACTATCCGCAGCAGCCCCGGGAAATTTGGACGCAGGGCGAAGCCGAGGACACGCGCTATTACATTCCTCTCTACGACTACCCGAACGCCCGCCTGACGTCGGAAATGCTGCTGACCGTCCCCTCGACGTGGATCACCGTTTCAAACGGCCGGCTCGTGGGCGTGAGCGACGAACCGGACGGCACGAAGACGTGGGACTGGAAACAGTCCGAGCCGCTTTCGACGTATCTGATCTCGGCAGTCGCCGGGGAGTTCGTCCAGCGGGAAGACTCGTGGCGCGGGATCCCGCTGCGCTACCTCGTCCCGCGCGGCGCGGAAGCCACGATCGAGCCGACATTCGCGCACACGAAGGAAATGCTCGACCTGTTTTCCTCGGAGCTCGGTGTTCCCTACCCCTGGGCGCAGTTCGCCCAGACTTCGGTGGACGACTTCGTGGCCGGCGGAATGGAGAACACGAGCGCGGTGACGCTGACCGTGAACGAACTCGTCAACCCGAAGCTCGCGCCCGAGTACCACACCGGGTCGGACGACGTGACCTCGCACGAGCTGGCGCATCAGTGGTTCGGCGATCTCGTGACGTGCAAGGATTGGGCCAACCTCTGGCTGAACGAGGGGTTCGCGACGTTTTTCGAGCACTTCTGGAAGGAGCAGCACTACAGCGCCGACGACGCGGCCTACGAGTTCTGGCACGAGCAGAACAATTGGTTCCGGCAGCCGCGCCTCTATCCCGTGCCCATCGTCGACCGGGATTTCGACGACTCAACCAAATACGAGGGCAACATCTACGACAAAGGCGGATGGGTGCTGAAGATGCTGCGGGAGAAGCTCGGCGACGACGATTTCTTCCGTGCGCTGCGCAACTATCTGGAGACAAACCGCGGGCAGAACGTGGTCACCGCGGACTTGCAAAAGGCGATCGAGCAGGCCACTTCCATCAACGTCGATGAATTCTTCCACCAGTGGGTCTATCGCGCCGGCGCTCCCCAATTCGAGGTCAGCTACGCCTACGATGGCACGGCGCACCAGGTGAAGCTCGACGTAAAACAGACGCAGAAACTCGAAGGCCTTGTCGGTCTCTTCGACGTTCCGATCGACGTGGAAATCGCCACGGCCGGTGGACGGAAGACCTATCCGATCGAAGTAAGCAAGACAACGGAGAGCTTCACGTTCCCGGCCGACGGCGACCCGCAGATGGTGCTCTTCGATAAGGGCGACCAGATTTTCAAGAAAGTTGAGTTCAAACGGGACCCAGTAGCGCTGATCTATCAACTGAAGAACGCCGAAACGGTGCCCGATCGCGCGGACGCGGCTGTGGGGCTCGGGAACGTGCGGAATGACGCCGACACGGTTGCGGCGCTCGGCGAGGCGGCGCAGCACGACTCCTTTTGGGGAGTGCGCGTGGAAGCCCTGCGGGCTCTAGGGAAAATCGGCGGAGCGGACGCGGAAAAACAGGTGCTCGCTGCCGTGAACGAGGAGAAGACTCCGTGGGCTCGCGACGTCGCGACGCGGCAGCTTGGGAGCTTCAAGGACGATTCATCGCTCGCTTCGAAGCTAGCGGATACGGCTTCCAACGATCCGGCGTATCGCGGTCGCGGTGCGGCGCTCGTCGCGCTCGCGCAGCTCAAGGCGCCGAACGCCTACGATACCCTTGCCGCAGCGGTCAAGTCGGATTCGCCAGACGATATTCTTCGCAACGCGGCACTCGGCGCTTTTGGGCTCCTCGGAGACGACCGGAGCATTCCGATCCTGCTCGATTGGTCGGCGGCGGGAAAACCATTTCGCAGCCGGCAAGCAGCGATCGGCGCCGTCGCCGACCTAGACAAGAAAGACAAGACCATCACGCGGACGCTCGTCTCGTATCTGCACGAACCCTATTTCGACGTGAGATTCGCGGCGGTTCTCGCGCTCGGCGGACGCGGCGATCCGGACGCGATCGGTCCGCTCGAAGAGATGCTCAAGAACGGCGAACTCACGGTCGGCGAGGAGCCGTTCATCGAGGCATCCATAACGATGCTGAAGGCGCAAGCGGCCGCGAAATAGGAGCGCCCGGCCCGCTCAAGAGATGAGGATCCGGAGATCGCGCAGATTGTTGCCGGTCGGGCCGGTGACGACGGCATCGCCCAGGCGGGCGAAGAAGTTGTAAGCGTCGCTGCGACGCATGAAATCGCGGGCATCAAGACGTGCGTCGCGACCGCGAGCGAACGTCTCTCCATCGGCGACGGCGCCCGCGGCGGGGCTGTTGCCGTCGATTCCGTCGGTGCCCGCACTGAGCACCGTGATATTCCTTCCAGCGATTTTCGGTACGCACGCCAGAACAAATGCGGAGTTGCGCCCGCCGATTCCGTCTCCCGTCACCGGGCTGCTCAGTTCCCCGTCCGCCAAAACGGCGACGCGATGACGCGGATTTGCCTTCTTCTGCGCTTCGAGCTGAGCCAGCAGATAGTCGGCGGCTTTTTCGACCGGCCAATTGTCGGTCGAGTTGTCGCAGATGCAGACGCAACCTTCCCCCTCGCAAGTGTGGTGGGCCGCGTGGAATAGCTCGTGCGCGCCGAGCAAGAGAACGAACTGAGAACGCGCAAAGGCCGCATCGCCTTCCTTGGGAGTCTCACTCAGCGTGTGATTGTCGAAAGTGACGCGAAGCGAGGGAGGAAGCCTGCCGATGAGGCCGTAGTTCCTGGCGACGCGCTCGGCATCGCGAATTGTGGTGGGGTCCGGCAGCGTCGGTCCGGACGCGAGCGCGGATTCCTGGCCTTGCGGCACGTCGCTGATGGCAAACGTCAGTTTCATCGAGCGCAGCGCGACGGCAGCCAGACGCCCGCCTTTGGTTGCGGAGAGGTGCTTGCGCACGGCGTTGATTTCGTCGATGGAGGCGCCGCAGGTGACGAGCGCCGCGTGCAACTGCTGAAAGTCTTCGAGGCTTACCGAAGGATCGAGCGGCTGTTCGACGAGCGCCGAGCCGCCGCCAGAAATCAGAAATAAAACCAGCGTTCGCTCGTCGCAGCGCGCGAGACGATCGAGAATCGCACGGCCGGCCCCAAAGCTCCCCGCGTTCGGCACGGGATGCCCACCGGCGAAAACTTTCCATCCAGCCAGCTCGCGCGTGGACCCGGCAGGAACGACGAGAATGCCTTCGACCGGGAATTCCGGCTTTAGAACGCGGGCGAGGCCCTCTGCCATCGCGAAGGAAGCCTTGCCGTATGCGATCGCGAGAAACGTTTCGAATTCGCGAAGGTCGATCGTGGCGTCACCGGCGCGAATTCGAGAGCCACTTCGTGCGAGCTTGCGCTCCAGCGCCGCGGAAACGTCGATGGCCGCGAGCGTGTTGCGGAACGCGCGTTGCGCGATCTCCTTCACGCTTTTTCGATCGCAGCAGCGCCGGCGCGAGCGACGTCGAGGTCCTGGTCTTCGGTTCCCGCACTCGCGCCGACCGCACCGACCACCTGACTGTCCACAATCAGAGGCATGCCGCCGCGGATGGGCGTCTGATGGCTCGAGGCAGCAAGGGCGAGTCCCAGCACGACCGTCAAGTTCACCTGGTCGCCGGCCATCGCCGGTCCGGTGGGCGCGCGGCGCATTGCGGCGGCCTGCGCCTTGACCATGGCGATTGCGATGGATGACGGCTTGGCGCCGTCCATGCGCTCGAAAACAAGCAAGTGGCCGCCGTCATCCACGACGGCGACATTCATGGGGACCCGAATCTCCGCAGCGCGACGCCGTGCGGCCGCAAGAACGGCGCGCGCGCCTTCGACTGTCAACTTCGGATGATTGCGTGTGACGAGTGGCAACTTTGCCTCCATGCGAGAAAGTCCGGCAAGCTTCTAGAGCCCGAGCGCGTCCGCATTCAGCGCGTTGGGCGGGCGGCGGCCCTCGAAAAGCGCAGCCGCGTTCGTCGCCGCCATGACCGCCATTTTCGTGCGCGTTTCAACGGAAGCGCTGGCGATGTGTGGCGTGAGAATCACGTCGCGCCTTGGGATCAAGCCGGGGTGGACCTTCGGCTCATGCTCGTACACATCGAGCGCGGCGCCCGCGATTTTCTTCTGCTCGAGCGCTTCAACGAGCGCGGCTTCGTCCACGACGGGCCCCCGCGACGTGTTGATCAAGTACGCGGTCGGCTTCATTTTGCCGAGGGCATCCTTCGAAATCAGGTGCCGGGTTTCGGGGAGCAGTGGGACGTGCAGCGAGATGAAATCCGACTCGCGGAGAAGCCGATCGAGATCAACATATTCGGCATGTAATTCGCTTTCGACGTCGGGCGCCACGCGGGCCTGATCATGGTAAAGCACACGCATCCGAAAGCCCTGCGCGCGGCGAGCGACTCCGCGACCGATCCGCCCGAAGCCGATGATGCCGAGCGTCTTTTCCCAGACGTCGCCGCCGAGGAGCTGATCGAGGTCCCAGCCAAGCCAGGTGCCGGAGCGCATCCGGGCGTCGCCTTCGACCAGCCGTCGCGCAATCGCCATGAGCAGCGTCCAGGCAAAGTCGGCCGTCGTGTCATCGAGCACTCCCGGCGTGTTCGTCGCGACCACTTTGCGGCGCGTGCACGCCGGCACGTCGATGTTGTCGAAGCCGACCGAGACGGTGGATGCGATCCGTAGCCTGGGTGACGCCGCGAGCAGCTCTTCGTTCACTTTTTCGGTGAGCAGGCATACGAGGGCGTCTTTGTCCGCGACGCGCTTGAGCAATTCGGCTCGCGGAATCCGTTCGGGCTGCGTCCAGTATTCGGCCTCGAAATTCTTGTCCAGAATCGTTCGCGCCGCCGGAAAGAGCGGCCGCGTCACAAGGGCCTTCGGTTTGCTCGCCACGTACGCCTCACAGAAAACGCGTTGGGCCGCGCAGTAGGATACACCAGAGCGCGGTCTCGTGTTCTCGTTCAGAATGATTGGTGACACTCGGTAGAGTGTCGCCATGCAAATTCGATGGGGGAAGGTGCCCAAAGCGCGAGAGCTCTCGCGCTTTGGGCGCGAGCTGAGCCGGGCTGGCCA